>JAEEGL014883819.1_pt1 | contig 13117 bp, 9 predicted proteins | sample 9134231 | NCBI WGS metagenome assembly JAEEGL01 (sample SAMN16246548, study PRJNA631951) | gut metagenome | biome: gut microbiome; feature: rumen; material: fiber-attached | host: Bos | place: Iran: Karaj | collected 2018-10 | reverse complement strand
GGGCGCGAGGCGGCGGAAGGAAGAGGGCTTGCGACAGGCGGGCGTCGCGAAGCGACGATCCGGCCCGACTGGCGGAGACCGCTTCCGCCGCCTTCGCGCATAAGATCGCCCCCAATCGTCGCGGCGCAATCCGCAGTAAAAAGTCTCTGTGAGACAGACAACCATGCAAATGCCGCCTCTCCCGCATCAACTCTGGCCAGAGCCGACAAGGGCATCTCTCATTCAAGTGAAAATGGGGGATAAGCCTGGAACATGCTTCGGGGCGGGGAATTGTTCCCCATTCCCTGTTCCCCGTTCCCTCAATTTGAAATCAGCGCAGGACGAAGCGGCAGGCGAAGTCTTCGCCGAACCATTGCGGGAAGTTCGTCCCCCAGACATTGTTGTAAAGGCAGAAGTGGAATGGGGCACCAGGACGCGGCAGGGGGTTGCGGCGTTTCCAGAGAAGGTCGCGGGCGTCAGGCGCAAGTAGTGGCGCGTCAAGCGTCTCGATGGTCGCGCCGCCGGCGAGGCTGATTTCGCCATCTATTGCATGGAGCGTCCTGGCGCCGCCCTTAACGACATTCGCAGGATCTATGCGCTCCCCGAGCTTGGTGAAGGAAATCGCCCCCTGTCCTTTTGCCGGGGTAAATGAGCACCAGAGAGCGTGCGTGGCGCGCGATGGGTCTTTCCCCATGACGCGCAGCGTGGCCCGCAGTTCCGCGACGGAATCCGGAAGATGGAGTTCCAGTTCCCATGTCTTGGCGAAGACATTGGCGTGGCACGAACGCAGCAGGATGCGCCGCCCGTCGCTTTCGGGCAGTTCCAGCGTCCTGACGGGGAATCCGTCGATGAGCCTGTATTTGCGGTGCGGCATTCCCGGCTTGCCGAAATCGTGGTGCGTCCACCAGCACTGAAGCCTAAGGTAGTTCCGATAGTAGGCGGCGCAGTCGTCCGGGCCGAAAAGTTCCCCGCCGAACAGGAGGGCCGTTGAGAGAAGTTTTGTCCCGTCGGCGCGGCGGAGGTCGCGGATGCAGCCGCGTTCGGTGTCGATCTTGAAGGAAAAATGCGCAGTTTGAAGAGCCGGGCCGACAGGACGGGCGCCATCGAGGCTTGCCGGTGCGGCCAGCGCGTCAAGCGCCGCTAGGCGACGCCGGAAGTCGCGCCTTTCGGATGTCGCGAGGACGCGCGCCGCCTTGTCGATGTATTCACGCTGCTCGTCCCACGAACGCACACACATCGCATATCCCTTGTCAGTTTCGTTGGCGCTTCTGGCGGCGGCATTTGACGGGGGATGCTTCCCGGCAAGGCGCCGCATCGCCTCTCCCGTCCAATGGCGGTTGTCCTTAAGATACTGCTTGACGTTGACGCCGCAGGTGTGTTCGGCCACGAGTTCGAGTTCGCGCAGAAACGGTCCGCGCGCGGCGGGCGGAAGCGCTTCGGCGAAGCGGACGCCTTCGCGGTAGCGGGCGGTTAAAATCGGGTCTGACGCAAAGCCATGGACCCAGGTGCTGCCAAGTTCGGCGGTGACGACTGGGAGTGCGTCACGCCGCGCCTCTAGCGTGGCTGCCATGTCATCGAAGGTGCCGCTTCGGATGGTGGCGCCGGGGGCGTCGCCTCGGAGACTGTCCAGGAGTTTTTCAACGGTTTCCGGAGTATGGGCGCCTGTGTTGTCGCCGGCAACGGAGACGAGAAAGGCCTCGTCGATGCCGGGGAGGGTGAGCATCTTGCCGTAGTCGGTCTGGTAAACGACGAGAAGCTCGCGTCCTTCGGCGTCGCGCCAGCGGAACGCTTCTGGAAGATTGCAGACGCCGCATCCGGGATTGGTTCCTATGTGCAGGAATCTGACACCCGCGTCGGTCATCGGACCGATTATTCCGCGTGTGTGGCCGGGTACGTCGGTAAGTTTTGCGGCATGCGTGGTGTGGCCGAAGCGTCTGTCAAGGGCTTTGGCGCGTTCCAGTCCCGCGCGAAATGCGGCAAGACCGGCGATTTCGCTCTCCATAGTGAAGGGCAGCGCATGCCAGACGATGTCGCCAGCGCGAATGGCCTTTTCAAGAAAAGCGGCATCTTCAGCACGGGCTTGCGCGAGGAAACTGTCTATCAGCCACGATCCGACGTTCCAGCGATAGCGGAATCCGCCAGGAGACGGATCCTTCGCGCGAAAGTAGTCCGCCGTGGCGACGGCGTTGCGGATGAACTGCGGGTAGCGTCGGGTGATTTCCGATGCCAGTGCCGTAAACCCGATATCAAGATGGGTTTTGAAAATGACAGTGATGCATTTCATGCCTATTATTTTAGCATTTATGTCAGCCAGCCTTATCAACCCTAACGAGTGGGAGCAGGTTGGCGAGGTCTTCCTGTCGGAATCCGCCGGTCTTGGGGCATTGCGCGCTTGCCGCCGACACGGCTAGGGCGAGTCGAAGCGTTTCAAGCGGCGGCATCTGTTGCGCCAGCCCAACGGCAAATGCGGCAACCATCGCGTCTCCGCAACCTACGGGATTCACCGCTTGCACGTTCGGCACCACTCCCCTGAACACCCCCTCATGGCATCCAAAGAGACATCCCTCCGCGCCAAGCGACACCGCCACACATGGCAATCCGCTTTCCAACAGGCGGTGAATCGCGGCAACGAGACCATCCGTGTCCAATGGTTCCGTCTCCTGAAGGAGGTCGCGGATTTCGTCGCGGTTAGGCTTCACAAGCGTCGGAAGCGCCGCCACGCCTTCGCGAAGCAACTGCCCGCTTGCGTCAAGGACAACTGGCTTCCCAGCCTCCCGCGCCAGTGTGATCAGCCTCGCGTAAAAGCCATCCGGCGCACCTTTCGGGAGGCTTCCCGAAATCGTCACCGCGTCGCTTGCCGCCACCAGCTCCACATAGCGGTCAATGAAAGCCGCGTATTGCCCGGATTCGACAGGCATGCCGGGTTCAAGGAACTCGGTGCTTTCGCCAGTCGCGTCGTCCATCACGTTGATGCAGGCGCGCGTCTCGACGCCTGTGTCTACGAAGGCGTCCTCCACGCCTGAGCCGGAGAGAAGCGTCCTGATTCGCCCGCCGTTGAAGCCGCCAAGAAAGCCAGTCGCCCGCACCTCTTCGCCTAGCAGCGCCGCGACCCGGGCCACGTTTAGGCCCTTGCCGCCAGCGGTGTCGGACACTTCCCGCACGCGCATCACCGTGCCCGTATCCAGTCTCGCCACGCGGTAGGTCTTGTCGAGCGAGGCGTTCATCGTGACGGTCAGGATCATGCTTCGTCCCCGCAGAGCAGCATCACCTTTCCGCGAACCTGCGACGGGTCGCGGAAGAGGTCGAATGCCCTGTCCGCCTCTTCAAGTGGAAACCGTTTGAATACAAGGTGGTCGTCGAAGACAAAGCGCCCGCTTGTGGCGTAGTCCGCGACCATCGACCACTCGCGCCCTGGGAACGGCGCCGAATAGCTCATCCACGAGCCGGTTAGCCTGAACTCCTTGCGGTTGAGAAGCTCCCACGCAGACTTTGAAAAGGCCACTTCGCGTGTCGGCGTGCCGATAATGCAGACGCGTGCGCGGTTTGCTGCCAGGCGGAAGGCGGCGTTGATCGTGGCCTCGCAGCCTGACGCGTCAAACACGCAGGAAAAACCGGCGGCGACGGCGGTCCGCCTGCAGGCTTGTTCGGCGAAGCCATCCTCCCGCGTGTTCCAGGCTTCGTCTGCGCCCATGCGCATCGCGAAGTCCATGCGCTCCTTTGAGAGGTCGAATGCGGCGATGCGTCGCGCTCCGAGAATCCGCACCCATTGGATTGCGAAGATGCCAATCGTCCCGCAGCCCACCACGGCCACGTCCAGCCCCTCGACTGGGCCGTTGAGCAGGATGCCGTGCAGCGCCACGGTGGCAGGCTCGAAGAGCGCCGCCGTCTCGCATGGCACGTCTCGCCCGCAGCGGACGGCGTTCGCCGCCGGCATGACCACGTATTCGGCCATGCCGCCCTGTTCGCGCGAGCCGATGAATCCATAATGGCGGCAGAGCGAGAAGTTCCCGCGATGGCAGTCCGCGCAGACGCGGCAGGGCAGCAGCGGCGCGCATGACACGCGGTCGCCAACGGCCACGCCTTCTACGCCTGCGCCGACCTCGACCACGTCGCCCGCGAACTCGTGTCCTAGGACAATCGGGTAGAAGTGCGCCCCGCCTCGCAGGACGCGCGGAACGTCGGAGCCGCAGATGCCGCATGCGCCGACTCGCACCTTCACGGTGCCCGGGCGCGTCTCGGGTTCGGGGATGTCGGCGCAGCGGATGTCGCAGTCGCCGAAGAGGACTGCGGCCTTCACGCTCGCGCCTCCACGAGCTTTCCGACGCTGCCGCACACGGCCATGCGGGCGAGGACCTGCGCCTTTACGGCCTCTCGCGCCTTCACGCCGTATTTCTTGGGGTCGAAGGCGTCGGCGTCGGCCGTGAGGAAGTCGCGCACGGCCGCCGTGAAGGCCTGGCGCAGCTCCGTGGCGAAGTTGACCTTGCAGATGCCGCGCTCGATGCAGTCTCGGACGTCCTTCTCCGTGAGGCCGGACGCACCATGGAGCACCAGTGGGATATCGACTACTTTGCGGATTTCGGCGAGCCGCCCGATGTCGAGATGGGGGGTGCTTTTGTATATGCCGTGTGCGGTTCCAATACCGACGGCGAGCGAGTCCACACCCGTCTCGAGCACGAAGCGGGCGGCGACCGCTGGGTTGGTGAGGTTCGCGCCGGATGAGACGGTCGCGTCCTCCTTGCCGCCGACCTCGCCGAGTTCCGCCTCGACTGGTGCGCCTGCGGCGCGGCACATCTCGACAACCCGCTGCGTGATGGCAATGTTGTCTTCAAGTGGCTCCTTGGAGCCGTCGATCATGATTGACGAGTATCCTGCGCGCAGGCAGCGGGCGCAGATGGCGAAGTCCGCGCCGTGGTCGAGGTGGAGCGCCACTTCGGCGTTGGCCGCCTCGGCCTCCGCCCGCACCATGCCGGCGAAGGCTGCAGGCGAGGCGTATTTGAGAGTGGAGGTCGTTGTCTGGATGATGACGGGCGACCGCGCCTCAACCGCCGCCGCGACGACGGCCTGCACCATCTCGAGGTTCTCGGCGTTGAAGGCCCCGACGGCCCATCCGCCCCTCTGCGCCGCGCGCAGCATCTTTTCAGTTGTCACGTATGCCATGGTCTAGTCCTCAATGTCATAGGTTATCGCAATGCGCCGGGCCGCAGTTCGTAGCGGTGCGGAACAGGTGCGGCCTTTTCGCGGAGGGCGGGCCACTTGGCGATGCAGGCGGCGCGGTTCGCGTCTATGCTGTCCCAGTTTTCGGCCACGTAGCGCCAGATGCGCCGCAGCCATGTCTCGTATGCAGGGTCTATGTGCGCCTCCCTGGCGGCCTTGACTCGATCTTCAAGCGAATCCTTGTTGAGGCCTTTCGCCTCCATGTAGCGCCCTAGCTCGCGCCGGACGCGCGTATGTCCGGCCTCCCTCTCTTTCTTTTCCTTCCAGAATGCCTCCCGCGCCCGCAGAAGCCCCTGCGCCTGCCTGTACTGCGGCGTCGTGGGCTCAAAGGCGAGGTTGACGCCGCTTTCCCAATCCATCGCGTCGGCCGTCCGCACAGGTTCCCCGTCAATAAATAGCGTCCAGTCGCCATCCGCAAGCCCGTAGAAGGCCAGAATCTCGCGGTCGAGTGCCGCGACTGCCTGGTCGTTTGTGGCGTTTGCGGCAAAGGCGTCGCTGAATACCCATGGCAGCGAGCGCTCGAGAACGGTAAAGGCCACGCCGCCGCCCGGGAGCGGCTCCACTTCTGAAACCTTCGCGCGGACGCTCTTGAGAATGTTCGTCCCCTGCAAGGCGATGTCGCTCACTACGCCGTCGGCATTCTGAGCGTGCAGGATTTCAATCGCCATGCGGAGATGCGTGTCGCCGCCGGGGTGGGTGCGGTCCGACGAAAAGGCAACGGCCTTGTTTTCAAGTCGCCTTGCGCGGAAGTAGTCCGAAACGGCCGAGTAAACATCCACGAATGTCGCGCCGGGAATCTGCTCCGCCACCTCGCGGACGGCATCGGCGTAGCACCCCATGCCCGCGCCCTTGCCGTAGAAATCGGGATGGCGCGCCTCGGCATTGGACTTGCCCTGCGGTATGGCCGAGTTGTCGTCCCATGGGTGCGGCGAGAGGAGATAGAGCGGCACGGGGCCGCAGCGGTCAAGGATGTTCGTGGCGATGCGGCGCGTGGCTTCGCGGAATGTGGCGAGATGCTTTGCGCGGGAGGCGATCTGGGCGCTTGTTGGCGTGGGGCCGAAGTCGAAGCGCGTGCAGTCGTTCATGCCGAACATGACCACGACGGCGGAGGGGTTGAGGGAAAAGACTCTGTCCTCCATCTCGTCTTTCCTCGCCGCGAGCCAGGCCTGGTCGCCTGGAACGCCGGAGTTCACGAAGCGGATGTCGCGCTCGGGGAAGCGCGTGAGATACCAGTCCGCCAGGATGCCGGCGTATGCGTTGCCGTCGGTGATGGAGTCCCCGAGGAACACCACCAGCTCGCCGTCGCGGAACATCCCTGTTGTCGCAGCAGCCGGCGGGGTGGCTTTGTCAGATATGCGGTTGCCTTCGACGACGATGCCCCGGTGCGCTTCTTGCGCTATCTTGCGATGGTCGGCAGCATGCCCGCCAATGTAGATTGCAGGCTGGCCGCTGGCCGCGCCGCATGAGGTGAATTCGTTGCCACGGATTGTCAGGTTGTGGCTCATGGGGCCTTCCGGCCATTCGATTTCTGGGCCTATCCAAAGGCCCGAGCCTGTTGTCCGCTCCACGACATTGTTCTCTATCACGCCATCAGAGGCCCTGATGCGCATGCCGAGCGCCCTGTTGGGGCCGATGTGGCAGTTGCGTATTGCGAAGCCCCTGCAAAGCATCCGCTCCGGAACCACGGCGTCGCCGGGGCCGAGCGCCTCACCTTCACGCAGACGAAGGACGGTCGTCCTGCCCATCGAGCGTTCCTTGTTCGGCCACATCCCCAGCGTCTTCAAAAAGGCGAATTGCGCCCCCGTAGTGGCATGGCGGCCTTCAATTGCCTCCACATGGACGTCCGGCCCGTTGGATCCATCACGGCGCAGAACCTGCAATTTGTCGCCCGCGCGGATCATCGGCTCCAAAGGCATCGGGACTTCAAAGGGTATCGCCATTTTCTCTGCCACTTCGACGCGCCTGCCGTCGGCCGCCGTCACGAGAGCGTAATAGGTGCTGAGATTCACGGCGTCGTCGCAATGGTAGGCGAAGCGGCATCCGTCAAGAATTGGGCCAACAGACGCGCTCTTGGAGTGGAATGCGTCGTGGTTGCCGCTCCGCAGGCGGCGCACGCCGCGCTGGCGGATGTCGGTTTCCGGCGGTCGGCGGTCAAGCGTGCAGTTGCGATAGACGTTGCCGCTGCACTGAAGTTCGAATATTCCGAACCCGTGGCTTGTCGAGTATAGCGTGACGTTCTCAAGGGTGCAGCCCGACGAATCTTTGAGCATAATGGTGCAGGGCTCAGGTAAAGCCCCTGGGTCGCGGACACTCCATACGGCGATGTCGCCGACCTCGCCCGTTTTGTTTTGGCCGCCGGTAACGCGATAAGTCCTTTCGCCTGTTTTCACAAGGCGGAAGCCAGCCCAGCAGCGCATCTCGTTCACAAGCTCATGGTTCCTTTGGCCATAGACCTGCATGGGCCAGTATTCGCATTCTGCGGGCGGCGCCTCATAGCCGTCGATGACTTCGAGGTCCCAGTTGCCTTCCGCGTCAACGGCCGTTATCCGCGCCTGGGTGTAGGGAAGGGGATCATAGTCGAAGGTCAGGTTGCGCACGGTGACGTTGGTGCAGCCTTCAAGTGAAAGGGCGCGGATGCGCCGCGTTCCGAAAAAGTCGCAACCATGGAAGTCAATGATCGTGTCGCTGAGGTTGCGGAAGACGAAGTAGGCGCTCTCCGCGCCGGGAGATATCCGCGCGCGCACTGGCGGCACGTCCACCACGCGCTCGCCGCGACTGATGGCGTCGCGGATGAAGGCGGCGGTGGCGCCGCCGTCCTCGGCGACTGGTGCCGCGAAGGAGGGAAGGGAGAGAGCCATTGTGGCGATGGAAAGGAGGAGGGATGTTTTCATTGTTTTGTGAGTCCTGTCAATCCGTCACGCCACCCGTAGAGCCGGATGCGGACGGCGCCGGAAGCGAATACCTCAATGAGGGAGTGGGCCTCGGAGACACCGGCATCGTCGAAGACGATCGCAGGCGAGGTGAAGTAGGCGACGCCGCCAATTTTGCGCCACGCGCCTTCGTGCAGATGCCCCTGCACGACGCACCGCACCTTGCCGGAAGCCTCGATGGCGCGGCGCACCTCGTCGGCGTTGGCGATGCGTGTGTCGTCTTCTGCGTCGAGCTGGTGGTGGAGAATCGGGATGCATGGCCCCGGCGCCGTCGCCAGAGCCTCGCGGAGGAAGGCGACTTGCTCTTCCGGCAGGAACGCGCCGCGCCAGTCGAAGTCGCCACGGCAGTAGGGAACACCATCGGGGCGGTAGCAGGAATCCATCACAATGAAGCGAACGCCATTCACGTCGAAGGAGTAGAAGGCTTGGGAGGTCACCTGGCCCTCGTTGGCGATTCGGGAAAGGAACTCCTTCTTGGAGAGGTTGTCATGGTCATGGTTGCCGAGGACGTGATAGCGCGGGCCTTTGAAGAGGGCGAAGGCTGCCTCCATTGCGTCGAGATAGGCGATTGACTCCTCGCGCGTCCGTCCCAAGTCCTTGAAGTCGCCGCCCTCGACAACGAAGTCGGCGCGGAGTCTGTTCATGTGCCACGCGAAGCGCCGAATCTTGCCAAGCGCGGCTCCGTAGCGGCGTCGGTCGCCAGGAACGGGGGCGATGTGCGGCGCGTAGTGGCTGTCAGTGATGAACCCGAAGCGCACCAGCGGCCGCTCGCCGCAGGGAATCCGTTGTGTCGTTGGGATTACTGTCATTGTCACTCGCCGCGTAATCCATTTATCAGCGCGCGCTTGCGGGGGTTGTCGGAACTGGGGACGAATGGTTTGCCGGGGGCTTCGGATTCGTGCTCGACGCTCCACGCCTGCCATTCGCGGAAAGCGTGGTATGTCCAGTCCCAGCCGTATTCGCCAAAAATGCCGATGAGGTCGCTGAGGTAGTTCTCCGCGCCCTGCGCCCATACCGCCGCGCTGAATTCACCGACGTATATCTTTGCGCCGTATTTTTGCTCGAATTCCCGCACCGGGGCTAGTTCGGCGCGGAGGAAGTCGCTGTTCCAACCCTTCTCGGGGTCAGGCCATTTCGGCCCGACTTCAGGGGCGCTGCCGCTCCCCTGGTGCGAGAACTCCTTGGGCCTGTACATGTGGACTTCGTAGATGATGTTTTCAAAGGGAATCGGCCGCAGTTCGGCGAAGGCACCGGGGCGGTCCCAGTCGCGGGCCTCGACGATGATCGCGGTCTTCGGGTCGATTTCGCGTATGACGCGCGCGGCTTCCGCCTGCGTTTCCAGATAGTCCAGCGTCGTCGCCGGCCGCTTCTGCTCCGGCTCGTTGAGGATGTCGTAGCCGTAAACCACGTCGTCGTTGCCCTTCACCCGTTCCGCTATCATCCGCCAGCAGGCGAGGAAGCGGTCCATCAGCGTTTGGTTGAAGTAGATCGACCACTCCATTGACTTTGGCTCCCGGTATCCCGGCGGCTCGTGAAGATCGACGACGATCTTGATGCCGCGCTTCCGGCACTGGGGGATTACGAAGTCAACAAGGTGTCCGACCTTGCCCTCCAGCCATGCCCGGTAGCCTTCGTAGCCGTCTGGGCCGTCGCCGTGGCGCAGGAAGGCGCGCGTCATCTGGTAGCGGACGAGCTTCACGCCCCACTCCTCCAGCGTGTCGAAGTCGGCCTCGGTCGTGTTGCGCATCGGCAACTGGACTCCGCGCAGCTGCGCGGCGGGGGCCGCGAGAACACTTAGGGCAAGCGCCGCGATGGCGGCGAAAAGGATTTTTGAGGTTTGCATAGCTGTGGATTAACTCCTGGAACACCTTGGACGGCAGGTCAGTCATTCGCGAAGCCCATCCAGGCGATGTCGATTACAGCGTGGACGAGATTCACGGCCTCGAACCACAGTTCGTCAACGCGCCCGCGCCAGAGCGGGTCGTTGCCAAGGTCTATGGAATATTCGTGCCACTGGCCGTCGGCGATGACCGACGCGGAGGCGACGCGCCTCGTGAAATCGACTTCGTGCCGCGACGAAACGATCGGCGCGTCGTCTGTCCCCCACTTGAGGCTCATCTTGGGCGAAAGCTCTTCCGGCAACGTGGCGGCTTGGCTTGGCGATATGCGCATCCTGACGCGGAAGGCCGAATGGAGGCGCGCATCGAAGGGAACCAGGCAGCGGCGGATTTGGAAGAGTCCGGCCCTCGTCGTGACGAAGTGCAGCGCCTCGTCGCGCCAAAGCACGACTGGCGTGCCGAAGGGCTGGCGATACCAGCCCTGCGTCGATTCTGAGAAATCCCACCACTGCGTGGGCGATGGCGTCGATTGAGGGTATTCGCGCAGCGGCAGACCTATGTCGGCGGGTGCGACATTGGGCGGCCAGCCCCCCGCCGGCTTCTCGCAGAAGGTGTCGCGGATCGCGTCGTACATCGCAAAGCCGAATTCGTCGTTTGGCTCGGCGTAACTGCCTTCCTGCCATTCGTTCACGGGCGCGACGACGATGCGCCGCAGACCCTTGCGCTCGCAGACTTCGCGGATTGCCTCGCAGACTTCGCGGAACTTCTCCGGGGTCCGCCCGTAAACCCGCCAGGCGTTCTGGAATGCCCGGGAGGTGTCGTCGTAGCCAGTCGGGAGAGTCGGCCAGAAAGGCAGGTCGGCATGGTCGTCAGCATGTCCGGCAAGCTTCAGCGCCGCCGCCGCCATCGCCTCAAAGCGCACATTGTGCGGGGTGTCCCCCGGTGCCGCCGCCTCCGGCGCCATCGCCATCGGGGTCGGGCCGCCGAGGTTGTATGACATCTCCGCCGCGAATCCGGCGCGGCGTATCCAGTCGGTGTGCTCCTGCGTGAAATTCCATTCCATTTCGTTTCGGAGCCAGCTGACGTTCACCCAGTAGATGCCGGAGAGCCCGGCCTCCCGCGCAATGCGGTCGGAGATGCCAAGCGCGCGTCTTATGCCCTCGCCGGGGAGTAGCCTTTCGCCGCGCTCAGCCGCCTCTGCGATGAAGTCGTTGTCGAGGTTGTAGGCGGTGCAGTAGGCGACGACGGGCTTGCCATCAATGCGGCGGTATTCGGGCGTGTTGAAGTAGTTTTCAATCCAGAACCTCGTCACGGCCTCCTGGTCGGCAGTCGAATGCGATCGGGGCTGGTTGTGGTTCGCATACATCATGAACCACTTCATTTGACTCCGGAGCTTCGCCTTGTAGAAAGCCTTTACCCAGTGGTCGAGGCGCTGCTCGCCTTTGTTCCAATACCAGCATACGGAAAAAGTGCCGATGCCGTGCTCGACCGCCCACCTGATCTGCCAATCGACGTTCTCCGGGTCGCCTTCGTCATACCAGCCCAGCAGCGGGCGGGCCTTCGGAAAGGCCCGCTCAACAATGTCCCACTCGGGGCGGTGCTCCGTGCCGGGGTAGTAGAGGGCTATGATGTCGTATGGCGTCTTCGCGCTCAATTTCCCCTGATCCCTTCGATCAGCGCGCGCTTGCGGGGGTTGTCGGCGCTGCGGACCATCTTCTTGTCGTCGGGGCCACCCTCGTGCTCGACGCTCCACGGATTCCATTCGCGGAAGGCGTGGTAGGTCCAGTCCCAGCCGTATTCGTCGAAGACGGCGATGACGTCCCGCAGCCAGTTCTCCCCGCCCGTCGCCCAGGCCACTACGGAGAACTCGCCGATGTAGATCTTCGCATTGTGTTTTAGCTCAAACGCCCGCACGTCCTTCAGGATGTCGCGCATGAGGTCGCGGGTCCAGCCCTTTTCGGGATCCGGCCAGTGCCACGCGGCATCCTGCGCACGACCGCCGACTCCCTGCATGCAGTATTCGCCCGGCCCGTACATGTGCGCCTGGTAGATGACGTTCTCCATCGGCAGGGGCTTCAACTCTGGAAAACGTCGAGGGGAATCCCAGCCGTTCGACTCGACGATGATCGGCGTCTTCGGGTCGATTTCGCGCACGATCTTCGCGGCGGTCAGCTGGACATCCCAGTAGTCCATGGTCGTCGGTTCGCGGGTCTGCACCGGCTCGTTCAGCAGGTCGTATCCGTAAACCACGTCCTCGTTGCCCTTCACGCGCCCGGCGATCATGCGCCAGCAGTCGAAGAAGTGGTCCAGCTTCTCCTGTTCGTAGTAGAGCGCCCAGTCCAGACAGTCGGTCAGCCGCCCTCCGGGAGCGTCGTGGAGATCGACCACCACCTTCATGCCGCGCTTGCGGCACTGCGGGATGACAAAATCGAGAAGGTGGTCGATCTTGCCGGAGAGCCACTTGTCGTAGCCCTCCTTCCCGCCCTCGCCGTAGCCCCGGCGCATGAACTGCCTCGTCATCTGGTAGCGGATGAGCGTGACGCCCCACTCCTCCATCGTGTCGAAGTCGTCAACAGTAAAGTTGCGCATCGGCGACATGACGCCGCGCAGGGTGTCGTGGCGGGGCGAACTCTCCGAGAGCGCCGGCTCGGTGGCTATTGCAAGCGCCGCAACGGCGGCGAGAATGAAGGAGGCTTTCATTTTATTTAAAGGTAATCAGCGTGGCATCGGCGAGGACGACGAGTTTGCCGTCACGGGCGGCAACGCGCTTGGGCTTGGCTACTCCGTTCACGCGCACCGTCCAGGTGCTGAGATTATCCGCATTGACTATGGCATCGAATGTCAGCCCCAGGTCGGTGTTTTCGCCCAATGTGCCGGAGAAGTTCACGATGTCGAGGACGCCGTTCGCCGCAGGGGCGAAGGTCGTGATATGGCCACCGCCGACGGACATGTCGATTTCAAGTGCGGAGATTGTCCGCTCGGAATCGGCAAGCCCTTCGAAGTCGATTGTCGCGTCGGCATCGACGCGCACCGAAGCCGCAGGGCCGATGCCGCGTTCGGGACCGAGGCCAATCAGGGCAAAGTCCCGGCTGCCGTTGTACTCGAAGTCCGTCCCGTCGACGTACCACTTGTCATGCTCCCAACTTTGCACTGCCG
>JAEEGL013582521.1_pt1 | contig 13117 bp, 11 predicted proteins | sample 9134231 | NCBI WGS metagenome assembly JAEEGL01 (sample SAMN16246548, study PRJNA631951) | gut metagenome | biome: gut microbiome; feature: rumen; material: fiber-attached | host: Bos | place: Iran: Karaj | collected 2018-10 | reverse complement strand
GCACACCCCTCAGACGTCACGGCGGTATCCGGCAAAATCGCTTCATTCTCGGTAAAAGCGACCGGTTCGGGGCTGAAATATCAATGGTACTACAAAAAGAACGGGGCTTCCGGCTGGACACTCTGGAAAGAACACAACGAGTGGAAGACCTCGGCAAAAGCCAACGACACATGGAACGGAATGAAGGTTCGCTGTAAGATAACCAATTCAAACGGAACCGTTCTGTATTCAAACGCCGCAACCATCACTATCGCAAAGGACACAGTAAGGATCACAAGGCAGCCCGCAAGCATTTCCATTCCGGCAGGACGCAAAGCTTCATTCTCGGTAATAGCCACCGGAAAAGGGCTGACTTACCAGTGGTACTACAAAAAGGACGGCGCGACAAGCTGGAGTATTTGGAAGACGTTTACCTCAGCCAACATAGAACCGCCTTCAAACACCACATGGAACGGAATGCAGATGCGCTGTGTGATAACAGATTCATACGGAACGTCGGTCACCTCTTCAGCTGCGAAGATAACGCTTATTCCGGCTGAGGAAAGCGATTTTGCCATTCTGACTCATCCAAAGAACGTAAGTCAGATACGCGGCAGCTATCGCAACGCTACCTTCTATGTTGAAGCAAAGGGAAGCGGACTCAGCTACCGATGGTATTATATCAAAAAAACCGATAAGCAGTGGACTCTCTGGAAATATAAAACTTCATCCTCGCTGACGGCAAAGCCGAACGACACATGGGAGGATATGCAGGTCTATTGCGTCGTGACAAATGACCGCGGAGAAGAACTGTATTCTGACATTGCAAGGGTTATTTTCAATTAAATTTTATTAAAAGGGCGGCTGTGAGCAATGTGCTTAAAGCCGTCCTTTTTTATTATAATTCATGATAACAAAAAAACCGGCTGTGCGCTTCATTCCCAATCGGAACCGCTTGCAGCCGGAATTTTATTGTGTAATATAATATCAAAATTACTTCTTCTCACCGAGAAGCTTTACAAGAACAGCTTTCTGAGCGTGCAGACGGTTCTCAGCCTCCTCAAAAATCTCGTTGGCGTGTGCTTCGAGCATTGCCGCGGTGATTTCCTCGCCCCTGTGAGCCGGCAGGCAGTGAAGCACCATAGCATCGCTCTTGGCGTACTTCATAACCTCGTCGTTTATCTGGAAGCCCGCGAATATCGCTCTGCGCTGCGCCGCCTCTTCTTCCTGACCCATGGAAGCCCATACGTCGGTAATCACAACGTCGGCTGCGCGTGCCGCGCCTCTGGGGTCGCGGTACATCTCAAATCCGCCGACCTGCGCCGCGAATTCAATAACCGAACGGTCAGGCTCATAGCCCTCCGGACATGCCACGGCAACCTTCATGCCGCACTTGAGAGCGCCCACAATAAGCGAATTCATCATGTTGTTGCCGTCGCCGATGAAGCAGAGCTTGAGTCCGTCAAGTCTGCCCTTGACCTCGCGGACGGTCATGAGGTCGGCAAGCACCTGGCATGGATGGGCAAAATCAGTCAGACCGTTGATAACAGGAATAGAGCCGTACTTTGCAAGATCCTCGACCTCGCGCTGCTCGAATGTGCGGATCATAATAGCGTCAAGATATCTCGAAAGCACGCGGGCGGTGTCCTCCACAGGCTCACCCCTGCCTATCTGCAAATCGTGCGACGAAAAGAAAAGCGCCTGTCCGCCAAGCTGATACATACCTACTTCAAATGAAACTCTTGTGCGTGTAGAAGACTTCTGGAAAATCATGCCGAGCGTCTTGCCTTCAAGCAGACGGTGGCTGATGCCGTGCTTCTGCTCATATTTGAGCTGATCGGCAAGATTTAGTATATCGTTGATCTGAGCAGGAGTCAGATCCAGCATTTTCAGCAGATGATTCATTCAAATAACCTCCATAAAAACATATAATTTTATCAGTAAAAATTATTATAGCATATATTACGGAAAAAATATTGAATATTATATGAAAAATCTGTGATTATGTGTTTTAACCGGCTGATTTTCGTATTTTTCGATCCGTCTTATATCTTTCGCCACAATGTCAACAACTAAACAACACAATTGCAAAGAAAATAAAATCAAAAATTATTCTTCAACCTTTGGCTCTTCCGCAGCTTTCTCTTCTATGGATTCCGTTGAATCTGAATCAGCGATATTCTCCTCCGCAACTGCCTTGAGCTTTTTGGAAGATTTTTCGTTTACATCTATCTTGAATACCTCAAAGAAAATCGTGCAGAATACAGCTCCGCCTATCATTGTCATAATGGTATCCGGAATCATATACATTCCATTATAAACGACAGAATAAGTATACGGGAGCAGGTCGGGTTGGAGAAGCTGAGATGAAACGAACGACGGAGCCTCCCAGCTTTCCGCATATGTTCTCCATACGGTCAAACCGGAAACGATATGGCATGCGTAACGAAGAGCGCAACCGATAAATGCGCCAAGCGCCGACGCAAAGCCCGTATTTTTTATCTTGCGGGTTACGCCTGACAGACCTACAACAGCATACGCAAGAACATAGTCAAACAAAAATACGATAATATAAGCTTCAATTCCGCTTACATAACTGAAATTGTTGAATCCAAGGATCATCTTGATAAATCCGAACACGGTGCATGTCAGGAATCCCCAGCCCGCGCCGTACATCTGCGCCACGAGAACCAGCGGGGCCATGCTGAAAACCGTGATGGATCCGCCGTAGGGCAATTCAATCTTGAAAAGACTAAGCACTACAGAGAGCGCCACCATCAGCGCACTGAAAACCAGTTTAAAATTCTTGTTGTTCACTTTCATATTGAAACAACCTCCTGAAAAATTATTAAGAATAAAAACACTCCCGCCGGCTGTAATACTAAGAGCCGTGGAAGCGTTTGAAAAACAAAATGATAATCAGCAATGAAAATCAAGACATAGTACAAAACACACTTAAACAAACTTCCTACGACGGCATTATCCGTATCAGGTATAAGGGTTCAGAGTTATAAAACGCTGTCTCAGCCGCATATTAAGCGGCACCCCTGCGGGTCATGTTTTTTATCCTGACATTATTTTACATCACAATATTGGTTTTGTCAATAGAATTTAACAAAAAGAAATGCATTATCCGTTTAAAAATATAATATGAATTTAATTTATCCTCTTGCTTTAAAAATTTTTTTCTCAACAATGCTCACCCATTCTGAGAAAAGTCCGGCAACCTTGCTATTGCCTGCCCCCGCAACGCAAAGCGCGGCAAGCATCAGACCTAAAATATAGACCGCAATCGACGGCAAATATACTGAAAGCCTTTTTGCAACCGGACAATATATCAAATAAGCAAATGCCTGTACAATATAAACCGTAACTGTATTCCTGCCGAATATTGAGAATTTCGTCTTTCGTTCCGTCATCAGTCCTAAAATCATAGCGGACATATACAGTGCCATTAGAGTAACGAAAACATACATCAGATAAGGCTTGATTCCGCCGCCAAGATCGTCCGCTGATTTGGCGCGGATCGTCATGAGTCTGAGAGTATTTGCGCTCAAAAGCCTGAACACAACTGTCATTACAACCAGAACGCCTGCTCCCGCAGCAAATCCGACGGCATATACCCATTTTGGAAAACGGCGCAGTGTTTTAATATGCTCCGGAGTAAGATTCATGCCTATGATAAAATATATAGCATGAGCAATAGTTTTGACAACAGCCTGACGTCCCGCCGTGTCCATATTGCAGCCCATTACTGCTATGCTTATAACCGCGGCAATGGCTAAGGAATATCTCATAGATGAAATCTCTCTGTGAAAAAGTCTGAGAAATATAAGCGCAAAGAGATACCACATTGAAAATCCAGGCGATAGTATGCCCACAACCGTTATTTTCTTAAATGACATCCCATATGTGAAGAAAAAATCGAAAACAAAAAACAAAGCCTGCGCTGTAAGATAAATTATAACCGCGTCGGTCACACGTTCGCGTTTCACGCGCTTTGAAAAATATCCCGATATCATCATGAACAACGGCATATGGAACGAGCTTGCGGTAAGCATGAGAATATCCGGCACAGTTTCCGCTCCGCATGCGCTTCTCGCCGCGGCGCTCATATGTATAGCCGCAACAAGAAATATAAGCAGCGCCTTGCAATTGTCAAAAAGATAATTTCTTTCAGTCGATTCTTTCTGACATAAAGCTCCTGTATTTGTCTCACCCATATTTATTTCCTCCGCTTTTCACTAAATCCTGAACAGTCTCTCTCAAAAAACACACCCTGACCACTGTTTCTTTCAAACCAGTGGTCAGGATTTATTTATGTAATATTATTTAATTAATATACAGATTGGAATATTTTATCTGTGAATCCAGCAATAAATTATAAATTACTGGAATAATTCGGAGCTTCCTTGGTAATGGAAATGTCGTGCGGATGGCTCTCTCTAAGACCTGCGCCGGTTATTCTGATAAACTGAGCCTTGCGGTGAAGATCCTCAATAGTCTCACAGCCGCAGTAACCCATGCCGCTTCTCAGTCCGCCCATCATCTGGAAAATGGTGTCGGCAAGAATTCCCTTATAAGGCACTCTTCCCTCAACGCCTTCTGGCACAAGCTTCTTCTGACCGGTCTGGAAATATCTGTCGCTCGAACCCTTGCCCATTGCGGCAAGAGAACCCATGCCTCTGTAGACCTTGAACTGTCTGCCCTGATAAATTTCGGTGTCACTTGGGGATTCCTCACAGCCCGCTACGAGCGAACCTACCATGACAACGTTTCCGCCTGCCGCCAGTGCCTTGACGATATCGCCAGAATATTTAATGCCGCCGTCGGCAATTACAGGAATGCCATACTTATCGCACAGGCAGGCGACGTCGTAAATTGCTGTTATCTGCGGCACGCCTATACCAGCGACAATTCTTGTCGTGCAGATAGATCCAGGACCAATGCCAACCTTAATCGCGTCGGCTCCGGCAAGAATAAGCTCCTCCGCAGCTTCAGCAGTGGCGACGTTGCCGGCAATAAGGTCAATGTCCGGATATTTTGCCTTTATTTTCTTGACGCAGTTGATTATGCCGATATGATGACCGTGCGCGGAATCAAGAGCAAGAACATCAACTCCTGCGTCAATCAGCATTCCGGCTCTTTCAAGAACGTCAGGCGTGTTGCCGATAGCTGCGCCGACGATGAGTCTTCCCGCTTTGTCTCGCGCGGAATTAGGATATTGAAGCGATTTTTCAATGTCTTTGATTGTAATAAGTCCCTTGAGCCTGTTATCCTCGTCTACAATAGGCAGCTTTTCTATACGATGCTGCTTTAATATTTCCTGAGCCTGATCGAGAGTCGTACCCACGGGAGCGGTTATGAGATTCTCATGTGTCATGAAATTCCTAATCGGCTGAGAAAAATCCTGTTCATTCATGAATCTGAGATCGCGGTTAGTGATAATTCCGACAAGTCTGCCGTCATCATCGCAAATCGGAACACCGCTTATCTTATACTTGCCCATGAGCACATTTGCCTCGCCGACAAGATTGTCCGGACCTAAATGGAACGGATTGTCTATAACGCCGTTTTCGCTTCTCTTAACTCTGTCCACCTGATCGACCTGCTGTTCGATGGACATATTCTTATGAATAATACCGATACCGCCCTCACGAGCAATGGCAATAGCCATGCGTGTTTCTGTGACAGTATCCATTGCCGAAGTCATAATCGGGATATTCAGCTTGATTTTTCTTGTCAGGTTCGTGGAGAGCTTGACAAACTTAGGCTCAACCTCGCTGTGAGCGGGAATGAGCAGAACGTCGTCAAATGTAAGACCTTCTTTAACGAATTTCGTCTCATAATTTGTGTTAAGCATACAAACGACCTTCCTTTCGGTTAACCTGAATTTTGCTTCCGGAAAGCAGATAAACGCTTGTCCGAAAAAGTACTATTTAATGAATTATACCTCAAAAAGGCTGCTTTGTCAACATCAATATTATATTCAAATTCCCGGAAAGATTACACTCATGTACGGGTTTTTACATCTATATAGACAGGAGCGTGATCGGAAAGCCTTCCATAAAAATTAGGTAAAGAGTAATTGTACGACAGGACTCTTGCCTTTTTCAGATTCTTCACCATAATATGATCTATGCCGTTCTTGTTGTATGTTCCGGCGTTCGGCTTGTAGCTGAACGAGTTTTCCTTGCAAATATACCTGCCGGGAGAATTGCTGGCAAATTCCGTGGCAATTTCGTGACAATCCGAAAAATTATATTTGCCCATTGTAGCAAATTCCGTCGAAGACGTTTTGCAGTTAAAATCACCCATCACATAGCAGGAGCATGAATATTCCTTGATCAGCTCATTCGCCTTTTTGCAGATTTCGGTCTTCTGGTCTATTCGGTATTGTATACTCCCGGGTTCGACTACTTCCTGCTTCCACCAGAGATGAGTTGAAAACACAATAAATTTATATCCTGTGCTTTTTTGTCTGAAATACGCCCATGTATATGATTTCGTGCCAATATTTGACCCGCTCGTATTTGAACCGTAAGAAAAAACGTGCGAGCCAGAGTCTTTCAATTCAAGCGTGTCCGTATTGTAAATTATCGGAGTGTGATTTCTTAATACATAGAATTCTCTTGCTCCGTCTACAAATTGATAATTCCTGCCGCCCTTGTTTATTTCTCTAAGCATAAAATCAGAACAGTTTGAGCTGGGATAAAGCTCCTGAAATGAAATAACGTCTGGCGTATACGCAAGATATACCTTTGCCATTTCTCTGTATCTCGTCTGATTTGAGCAGTCAAAGCCTTCGCTTAACCATGTGTTCCCTTTTTTGTTGTACCAGACGTTATTCGACATAATACGCAAATTGGAGTCTCCGTATTTTTGAATAATATTTTTACCGTAGATACTGCCGCTGATAAAAAATCCGTTCGGAACCGGTACTTCCTTTGAAAAGAATTCATCTATCATATAATCTATGGCATACCTTATCGACATATCGGAACCGCCAAGAATATAAAGATTATTTCCCTGCTGCAATATCTGATAATCCATAATATCAAGCCTTTTGCTGTAATACTTTTCACTTAGTACAAGGCTTGATTTTCCTATGACTATTTTGTACTTTAATTCCCTGTTGACATTTTCACTTGAACAATCGGTGTTCTTTATCAACAATTCCACACCGTAGTATCTTAAAAAATATTCTTTAAGATACTTGGCATTTTCACGGCTGTCGTAATATTTGTCATCACAGTAATACACAATGCTGAATTTATCAACAGATTGATTTCCTATAGTATCGCTGAGATAATGACCCACATGAATTTTTGAATCCGGAACATCTATAATATAATCGCCATCTCCGGAAGTACCCATTTCAATGTATTCTGTAAGGAAATAATCCAGCGCGGTCACCACTGTTTCCTCCGAACCGCACACAATGGAAATACCTGTATCATTGTTTATGTCTATATAATAATCGTTGTATTTTAAACGGTCAACATTTTTACCTGACGTTATCTTGTCTGATGTATGATAAATTTGTCTGGTTTTTTCCTTAAATTCATCTTTGATAGCATTTACACCATAAATGGCAGCTTTATTAGCTATTGTTTTAAGACTTGAAATCAATTCATTATAAAGCTCATTGTCCGTTTTTTCAGGTTCTTGTTGGGCTTTATTTTCATTCACCATGTCAAAATTGTACTCGTTAAATACTGATTTTCCCGCTTCGGCTATCTGAAGCAAAAGAGACGCCTTGCTTGATGCTTCATATACCTCGGAAAGTCTCACCTCAGCGTCTATTTTTTCACTCACAGCCCTGATATATACTACATTTGGCTCTATTTCCTCATTTATAACCACATTGAAATAATCGTTCATCATATCGAGTATGTATGAATAATCGTCGTCCTTATTAAGATATTTGAATACCTCATCGGATATTATCATACTGCAATTCGGCGTATCGTCAGTTATAAGAAATATTTTTTCCTCTTCCGTTTCATTCACTGTATCGGAATTATTTTTTTCACCGTCCGAGCAAGCTGTACACAGCAGCAGTACAATAATCAACAATACCGCTGATACTGTAATAAACTTTACTTTGGCTCCGCGCATCTTCATAAGTATTCCCCTTTGTTTTTCCACAATCCTTCAAGACCATCACAAATATCTTCAGATATTATATCAGAAATCCTTCGGCATTTCAACGTCAAGGAAAAAAAATGTTTGAATTTAATTATTTTCTTTATGCCTTTCACTCTGCAAAAAAAAAGCGCCCGCGTTTTCAACAAATTTTAAATAATTGTTGAAAATACGGGCAGCTTATTTTAATTTAATTCACTAAAATAATATAGCTTTTACTTATTTGAATCAATATCCTTAATTGCTGACTCATCGGCAATATCCGTGCCGAGAATCTTTGGCACTTTCATGCCAGCCATCTTGAATGTCTCGCTGAGTGGAGGAACAGACTGCATGAGTCCGCTGATGAAATTGGCTGTTGAGGTTTTGCCGCCCTCCTTGCTGCCGCTGTCCCAAACGGTAACCTTGTCGATCTTGATATCCTTGACGGCTTCCACCTGAGTCCTGACAAGCTCTTCCATCTTATCGGCAAGAATAAGCTGAACGGCGTCCTCAGAGTTTCCGCCCGCAGCAGCTACTATCTGCGCGAAACCTGAGGCCTGCTTGGTAAGAATTTCCTGCATACCTCTCGCCTGAGCTTCCATCTTGGCGTAAATAGCGTCGGCTTCGCCCTTTGCCTTGCGGCGTATCATCTCAGCCTCGGCTTCAGCCTCTATCTCAATACGCTGCTTTTCAATTTCAGCCTTGACTATAACATCGGCTCTCTGTGTGGCTATTTCCCTTTCGGCTCTGGATTCCTCTGCGAGCTTCTGTGCTACATACGATTCCTCAAGAGCCTTTGCCTTTGCAACATTTTCCGCCGTAGTCGCACGTCTGGTAGCCTCCGCTTCACGCTCGCGGCGGGTGGCGTCTGACTGTGCAATGGCTGCCTTCGCTTCGTTTTCACCGTTTATGGCGGCTGCGTTTGCGCTGGCGACGCTTATTCTTTCATCCTTCTGCGCGTTTGCCTGACCGATGGAACCGTCGCGGTTCTTCTGGGCAACGCTGATCTTAGCGTCGTTGATTGCGCGTGCTGCGGCTTCTTTACCAAGAGCCTCGATATAGCCGGATTCGTCAGTTATGTCTGTCACATTGACGTTAATTAAGCGCAGACCTATCTTTTTAAGCTCGCTCTCGACGTTATGGCTGACCGCTTCAAGGAATTTGTCGCGGTCGGTGTTGATTTCCTCTATCTCCATTGTGGCGATAACCAGACGGAGCTGACCGAAGATGATGTCCTTCGCAAGCTCCTGAATCTCGCTCAGACGAAGCCCAAGCAGACGCTCCGCGGCATTCTGCATGATTCCAGGCTCCGTGGAAATACCTACAGTAAAGCGGGAAGGTACGTCGATACGGATATTCTGACGCGAGAGGGCGTTTGTTAGGTCAACATTGATAGAAATAGGCGTAAGGTCAAGATACTGATAATCCTGAATTACAGGCCACACAAACGACGCGCCGCCGTGAATACATCTTGACGACATTGTTTCACCGTTCTTGTCGTTGCCAACTTTACCGTAAATTACCATAATCTTGTCCGACGGACATTTGCGGTATCTCGACAGTACGACGGCAAACATGCTGAAAAGCAGCAGTGCTATAACTACAAGTGTGATCATGACTTCTGATGGAATTGATGGCATTATTAATTACTCCTTTAAAGAATATTTTTATTAAAACAGAGTATTATTCTCCGTTTATTAACAATAAACAATTGTATTTATTCCAAAATTTAATATAGAATTACAATATTACAATCAGTTATTTACTTAAAAAACAATCCAGACCATTCTCAGCGCAGTATTTTTCGGCATATGAGCCTTCCTTGACAAACAATGCGGCCCTGCAGTCTGTAAACGCGCCGTCGCCTATTGACTGAACGCTTTCGGGAATAACGAGCTTTTTGACGGATGAGCAGCCGTAGAAGGCGCTGCCGCCTATTTCGGTAACGGTTGAGGGAATATTTATTTCTTTCAGCGAACCGCAGCCCATAAACGCCATATCGCCTATCGAGGTAATTCCGTTTTTAAGCGTAACCTCCTGCAATGCTGTATTTCCCGCGAATGCGCCGGAAATACAGCGGACGCTGTCCGGCAGTGTCAATTCAACGTTGCTCCCATTGTAAGCAATAAGTATTCCGTCGCCCACAATAACCATTTTGTCATTTGAACGCGACTTCAGCCAAGGCGTACCGACAAATGCCCTGCCGCCTATACTTTTTATTCCCTGCGGAACGGATATCTCACTCAGCTGACCGCAGTTATAGAACGCGCCTCGCCCGATTGATTCAGTCATTTCCGGAAGAGCTATGGATTGCAGAGACGTACATTCCTGAAATGCGTATTCTCCTATATCGCTCATGCTGACATTAAATGTGACTGTTTGGAGATTTGCGCAGCTTCCAAAGGCATTGTTTCCGACACGGCGCATATTTTTTCCGAAATTAACAGTCTTAATCCGGCTGTCTCCGGCAAAAGCCGATTCCGCAACCTCTTTTACAGGAATGCCGTATATTGTATCCGGTATATTAACATCAGACTGAGAAACAATATGCTTTGTGATAACAATATATTTGCCGTCGCTGTTGCTCACCGTATTATAATTAAAGTAAATATTGTTGATATCAAACGGCTCGGCAAATCCCGATGTACAGCCGGCTATTAATGCAAGCGCCGTCACAGAAGCAGAAATCAACAGAGCCTTTATTAAGAAAATTCCTGAAATTTTTTTCACATATCATTCCTCCGATATTTTTATATTTGCCAAAAAAATTATATCATATCGTGCGGAAATAAGCAATATGAATAATGAATTTTATCTGCGGTTGCTCCATTTCAACAGCTTTTCAGGGGCATCTACATAGCTGTGAACCACGCTGCCGCAGTTGCGGCATATTACATGGCGCAGAACCTGCCATGACATAAGGCTTTCATTGCCGGTTACCGCTCCGTACTCTGACTGATAACCGTAAACAAATTCCGTCCCGCCGCAGAAAGGACATTTATTTATTTGAATTGAGTGTAATTTGTTATTCAGTAATTTGTTATTCATAAGAAATATTACAGACCTCTTTCTGAAGTGATTTACAGTCATTATTAATTTTTTATTGGCTTGACCATTAATGTGTTTCCCACTGCCATTCCGATAACTTCAACCGGCTCTCCGTATTTGAGGGGTCGGCTGCATTCGGTCATGGCTTCTGCCTCGGTAAGCCTGCCCTGAATTATGACGTTTACCTTACCCGTGCCGGTCATATCCGGCGGAACAGTTATGTAAACCTCGCCTACCTTGCCTACTGCGCTGTCCATCTGCAATGTCCCATTCTCATTGAGAGAAGCCGCCCATTTAAAGAACCACGCAACAAGCAGCAGAGCGAGCGTTCCGGCTATCAGTGAAGTAATGATCGCGGCGGACGGACTTCCGCTGAGCGACAAAGCCGAAAGTCCAGCCCAGCCGCCCACCGCGAAGAATGCCACCATTCCGCGCACGGTGAATATCCTAAGTCCGGAATCGCCCATATGAACGTCCGGCGCATCTGGAGAATCATTCCCGAAAACTCCGTCTATACCGTTATCGTCAGGCATATCGACGTCGGAATGCCCTGCCATGCCTATAAAAATCATTACCGTCTGCAATATCATTATCACAGTCGCCGGAACAGCTACGCATAGCAAAGCCGCTCTCAAAGGATCAGTCATAAACCATTCTTTCATTATATACCACCACCTTAAATATGCTTTGCGACAGGAGGTTTACCTGTCATTTTACCGAATTCTCCTTCCTCGATGTACAGTGAAACCTCGTGACATTTCGGACAAATCGCGGTCTTTATGGGATATGTCTTGAATTCCCTGTCGTTAAGCTTGAATCCGGCTCCTGTGATATGTCCGCTTTCAACCATTTCAGTACCGCATCGCACGCATTTTCTCATTTTTTCATTTCCTTTCATTATTTTCATTTCCTTTCATTATATATTGTTATCCCCTTTTTGATACTCTTTTCCGGAACCTGTCCCCTTGCTGATACCCTTTTACAGCAATTCTTAATCCTTATCTTACTCTTACCAAAATTTACTTACATTTTTTCAAGTTCAGATTCAGCGCGCTTTCTCAGCTCGCTGCTCATATATGTCAAAAGGATTATGCGGAGAGCGTCATGAAGACGTTTTGTCGCATCGCTTACATGACCGGTATATCCCGCTCCGGCTCCGTGATAATCCTTGATTTCTTCATCAATAACGCCGTCAAGACGGTCAAGTGTGAACTTTTCCAATGGTTCTATTTTCTTTATTATCTTATAAATATATATGTACAAATCCGCGTCCATTATAATGTCGTCCGACTGATCTTCAACATCTCCGTTGACGCACTCCATCAGCCTCAGGATATTTTCAAGCTGCATTGATTTACGAAGCATATTTATAATCAGTATACGAGCCACCTGGCGTTCGCTGTATTTCTTATCGACCGGCGACATTACCCAGCCGCGCTTTATCCAATTCTGTATGGTAGAGCCGCCAAGACCTGTCATTTCCACAACCTGTGAAAGCATAAGCCCACCCGTTACCGCAAACGCCGGACGTATGGCTTCAAAATCTATAAGCTCCTGCTTTTCGGTTTCATTATATCTCATATGATTCGCCTTCAAGTTTATCTGATTATTACTTAAATTATCTTGATTATAATACAGGTTCATATGATTGTCAATAGCTGTTAGATGAATTTTTATGAATTTTTTTTGAATTTTATAAAATTATTGACAAATTATATTTTCTTTTATACAATTAATTTAGAAAAAATATAGTAGGCGCGTTGTAAAATGAACGTGCAAGTATAGAGAAAGAAAATAGCCCACAGCGATGATCTATGGTATAATTAGTGTGCCACCAAAAACATACCGAAAGGATCACGCTATGGACTACCCTAATTGTAGCACAGAAAGAAGAAAAGGTCAACACTTGACATTTGAAGAAAGAGTGATTATCCAGACAAGATGGAATGACGGCTGGAAT
>JAEEGL013035480.1_pt1 | contig 13117 bp, 12 predicted proteins | sample 9134231 | NCBI WGS metagenome assembly JAEEGL01 (sample SAMN16246548, study PRJNA631951) | gut metagenome | biome: gut microbiome; feature: rumen; material: fiber-attached | host: Bos | place: Iran: Karaj | collected 2018-10 | reverse complement strand
CGGCATGAGTTACCCACTCTAAATTATCAATAGAACAATTTTGTTTATTCTCATCTTTATGATTAACGACCAATGACCTGTCTTCTCTTGGTATAAATGCTAAAGCAGCTGCTTTATGATTGCACATAATAGATGGTGGATGATTTTTATAAAGAATGCATTGTTTATAACCATCATTTGATATGCTCGGCTTTAATATTTTATTTGTATAGTGACTATAAATATCGCCAACATCATTTACAGAATATATTCCTTCATATCCTGGGATGTCTCGCCATTCCATTGATTTCTATTCCTTTCTTAAATAATATAATTGGCTGGGGCAGCAGGATTTGAACCTACGAATAACGGAGTCAAAGTCCGTTGTGTTACCGCTTCACCATGCCCCAAAATAAAAAGGCCCATCAAAAGGACAGGCCTTTGCCGGATGAAGAAATCAGTCGACAAAATCGGCAACGACATCGACAATAACCTTAGCGGCCTTGCGAGAAACACCATTGATCTTCATAAGATCAAACAGGCCAACCTTGGAGAAGTCGCCGATCTCAGGCTCATGACCGAAATGCTTCTCAAGAAGATTGAAAACACGAGTGCCTTCGCTCTTCGTGGCAGCATACTTCCAGAACCGTTCCTTCATCGTAATAGGGGGATCATTTCTTTTATACATTTTTTCTTCCTCCTTTCTTCCATTTTGAATTATTTATTTAAACTTGGTCGGGAACTCTCATGTTTCACCAATTAACCAAGAATAAATACAAAAACCCAAGACGATCTAGGGAGGAAATGATCGCCTTGGGCCAAAGGAGAAACCATCAGTAATAGCAACTTACCTATTTTACTCACATATGGCACGCCAATATGCTCCAATAATAGTATTCCAACCTAACCTCAAATAGGATTTACCCATATAAGCTATTACAAATGGCAATGGTGAGGGAGTGCCTCAAGAGGTATTTGTGCACAGCTTTTTTCTCCGAGATGCCGTAGTGCGCAATACTAACATTCCAGATTCCCTCTCTCCCTCTGGAGTCGAAAACGGGATTCGAACCCGCCCTTTCAGCTTGGAAGGCTGACGTGCTAACCACTGGACACTATTCCGACATATAAACCAAGATGAGTGACTAGAATGCCCGCACATCTCCAAATACATTCAAAGTGCTTCGAAGACACATTGGATGTCTATTGGACGCTAGTCTCATTTAAGAAAGCAACTCATCTTGGCGCTAAAGGAATTCAAGCACCTTATTTCCTCAATGCTCATGCCTCAAATACCGAAGTATTGAGATTTGCCCAATTTCTGCCGGTATGGGCTTGCAAGCTTATACCGTACTTAGCCTGGTTCCGGACCCAGCTCCTAAGTAAAGAGTTTTGGCAGGTAAAGGTCGTTTTCGGCCACCTAACCCTTACCATGGCACGGGAAGGCGAATACCCCAATGCCCAGTTTGGAGAAGAGAGTTCGCCAACTGCACTTCTCATTGGTACCACTGACGGGACTTGAACCCGTACGTCCGAAGACCGCAGATTTTAAATCTGCTGTGTCTGCCATTCCACCACAGTGGCAAATATAAAGGAGCCCATTAGGACTCCTTTACTTGAATAGACATATGGATGCTGACCTCTTGGTTCTTAAAGCATCCCTTAAAGAAATTCCAAAGGTCGTCATCAAAGCCATTAAGATCAATTGCCACATGGCGAATATCACTCAGGGTTTTCTTTTCTGCGATAATAGGCTCTGGCACAGCGACTTCAACGGGAGAAGCTTCCACAATAGGCTCCGGCTCGGCAACTTCAACAGGAGGAGTTTCTACTTCTGGCTCAGGAATCGGTTCCTCAGCAGGATTATTGGCTTTCTCAATAGCAGACATAAGTCTTGCTCTCCCTTGAAGAGCCATAGCAGACTTCCCATTAGGAGTTTTATTAATATACTGCAGAAGCTCATGCTTCCTTAAATACTTATAAAGTCCTGTCGGGGTAATATGAAACAATTCGTCTGCAATTGCAGCAATAGTCACATCATAGCGATTGATAAGACTATTGAGATATTGAAGCTTAATATCATCAGGGAACTGCTTAAACTCCTCATAGGTATAAAACTTCCTCATATCATAGGTCTTGCATTCTCCGGACATAGCCATTTTCTCCTTTCTTGTCAGATAATCTGACGGCAACGTACACTTTTTTGATTTTGATCCACATTTCTTATGAAATGCGCCCCTGCCAGTTGATTTTTTCTCGCGGATGTCCTGCTTGTAGACATACTGTAAGTCGGTCACTGTGTCAGCCCCCTAAGTAAAAATATAAAAAGAAGGAGCCCATGTAGGACTCCTAAGCTTTTTCGCTCTTTGCATACTTGAAGAGCAATACGAGTGCAAATATAGCCAATCCGATATTCCCGAATACGGCATAAATTACTACTCCTAAAAGCCCCATTGCTGCCAGATCTTTTAAGCCAATGTCATTCTGCATATAACTCCTCCTTTTAAAAATATAGCTTCCATTAAATGGCAGGAAATATTTGCGAATTATGAGAAAGAAAAAGAGGAGACCGTTGTACATTTGGTCTTCTCTTCTGCCAGATTAAAATTGAGCAGTCACGAGAGATGCATGAAAACCGACTGCCATTTCTTTCAAGAACTTGACAATCTTCTCCATTTCTCTAAACTCCTTTCTCATATTTTATGTTCTTTCTATTAAAGGAGTTGTAAAATTTGCGAACACAAAAAAAGAATGAAGAATGTACTTCATTCTTTTTGCCAGAATATTATCTGGAGACTACAAGCTCATTGGCCTCCACGCGAACGTTGTAGCTCCTATGCATCCGTTTCAGGGCGGATTTGCAGTTGGCAATAGCATTGGATGCGTCCATATCGAGCTTTTCGAGACTGAGTCTCACACTGTCGGTATAGCCGTCCAGAAGCCGCCACAAGCGACCCTCCCACTTGGTAGGAGCATAGAATTTGTGTTCGTACTTAGACATTTGCTTTTCCTCCTTTTTAATAGTTCTTTCTATTATAGGAGGTGAATTTCTTGCGATTTTCAGAACTTTTTAAAAAAGAAACCCCATGTAATTTACACGAGGTTTCTTTTTACTTTACTTAGGAATCTTGAGGACCTGCCCCGGACGAATAATATAAGGAGAAGCAATATTGTTCGCCAAAGCAATCTTCATATAATTCACATGATACTTTTGCCCAATTCCCCAGAGAGTATCTCCTGACTTAACGGTGTAAGTATCACCTAATTCCTCATCTATAGGCTTAGTGTCTGCGGGAGGTGTAACAGGCTGTCCTTTCTTAGGAATCGTGAGCACCTGCCCCGGCCGAATAACAAACGGAGAAGTGATGCCATTGGCCTTTGCAATATCGAGATATGGAATTCCGAGTTTCTGACCAATTGCCCAAAGATTATCGCCAGACTTAACTGTATACTCATTCTCGTTTAACACAGGAGTTTCAGATCCTGAATTATCATTTACAGGTTGAACGGGCTCGACACTCGGGGTAGAGTCATACTTCGGACGATAGGCGCCCATAATCTTGCTGAAAGGTTGAGAATTCATCCTTACCGCGTCACTGGAGTTTCCTTCAATGGATTTGGCATAGTTTCCGGACGTACCAGCGCACCAGCCAATATGATCCGCCATGCCATCGCCATCCCAGTCATATAAAAGAATATCGCCGAGCTGATAGCCCGACGTTACCCATTGATTATATGTCCGTGCCCAGTTAACCACAAATGGGCAATACGCGGTTTTGTTGCCTCCGCAAAATTTTGTAAGCAACCCGCATTTCCTGAACACCCACCAAATAAAAGCGCAGCACCATGCATAATTGTCTCCGGAGACCGCATGCCCGTAATAATCCGTATTGTACTTAATATTATTACTACCTTTTGGAGACTCGACATTGCCGATCTCAGCATGAAATGCCGCATTAAGTTTCGCTATGTCACTCATGACGCATGATCACTTCCATTTTGAATTTTTAAACCATATACCAGAATCTAAGTTTAAGCCCATTGACTGCAGTATTGGCACTTCCAATAATAATGGCGGCCGTTCCATTTTCGCCATATGGTATGATGGTGAATGGTGCGGCCGAAGAAGTGTAAGAGAGAATAGCAACGCTTGTAAGTATTGCACCAGTTGGAAGAGAAGGAGGGGTTATAGTATAATTACCATTATTTGATAAAAGAATAGTAGATCTGGCCGATGCATCATCTACATAACCGATTTGATGCAATCCATTTAACTTAACTTTATCTTCCGCTGACATCGCGCCCTTACGAGTCGTGGTTGCTTCTGGTAAGACATGATAGGCGATAAGCCCAGTGTTTGTGTCAAGATCAGGAAAACAAATAGGAACGTCATTTCCTGTTGCATCAATCGTAGTGAACCCATATCCGCCACCACCAGGAGTAATCCACTGCTGAACTTGGATCTTTTCAAACCCAGCTTTAACAACTTTATTCTGCACAGGATTTTTACTTGTAGAAGAAAGAGCGCTATCAACATATTGGATTCTTAACTTACCATCTAATTCGAAATCCCCGTATGTAGTTGTATCATGATAGATGCTAAATCTGGCATACACTGCATCCTCTGGGACGACAACAGTTTTAAACATATCTGCATATCCAAGCTCTTCCTGGCCAACAAGGCACTTCTCTGCACTGATAAACTGCTTGGAAGCATCATAAAAGCACATACTTACAGAAGAATTATCAGCCGTAGATTTTGCTCGCTTGTACATAAGAGATGTGCATTGGGAAACATCGATATAATTAGTATGGTCATATGTTTCGCTAGTACTTACATTTCCCGTACTATAATTTACAAATCCTGTTCCATCGTTGGTAAATGGAATTGCAGAAAAAAGATGGTTTTGAATATCCATTATCTCATCCGAAGTCGCCAAATACTTCCATTCAAACCAAACTTCATCATATCCATACCAACGAACATAAATTCTACAAGAATTACCATTAGTTATATAATATTGAAAAAGTCTTGCAGATTGCGAAGATTGCAAAATAATCAAACGCCCAGCAGAGGTACTCGGGCAATTATCCATAGATGCGGCAGCTGCATTAGTTGCAATCCTATAACTTCCGGCAGTTGTCAAAGTATCAAAATCCGTATTTGATGGAAGTGTTTCAACTAACGAAGAAGAAAGCGCTAATGCTCCAGTGAGTAGAGAATCAACTTCTTCACTCAATTCCGTATAATCAGCTGGAATAGATTCTATGGCAGCAGAAGCTTTAGCATCTATTGCTGACTCAACAGCTGCCACTCTTTCAGCAGTAGTGGCATCCGTAATAGCATCAATGCTTTGGTATTCGCCGGTAATTGGATTCTTATATTTCATCCAGCCGGTTCTAATAATAGCAGACATAATTTATCTCCTTATACTTCCATTTTGAATTTTTCAAATGCCATTAAAAATGGATTATTGAATTTTTTGGAGTAAATTACTCCGCAAGATCCCAACCGAATACGCCGGGTTCCCAGACATTGCCATCACCAAACGAATTGACCCAATGTGATCCATTGTGGCTAACTTTCGCCCCAGCAGGATAAGCATCCTGAGATCCAATAGGCTGTCTCCATTCAGGCCATTCCTCGCCAGGTTCATCTACCCGAGTCCAAATAGCAGGAACTAGCCGAGGAGGCCAACTTTCCTGAGAATCATGCGTATCAGGGATCAACCGATAAAGAAAACCGTCCTCAGGATCTCTGACTCTGACAGGCTTTGTATAATGTGTATCAGGAGCCCAAATAGGGAATAGCTCAACTGCAACAAGAGCATCCTCATCCGAAAGAGATGCAGATGCTTTTTCAATCATGGGGCGAAGAATTCTCGCCCTTTCTTGGTGATTCATTCACTCGCCCCCATTAAGATGGCATATGCTTCGGCTTTGGCTTCAAGCTCGGATTCCGGGTCTACAGGGATCAGATTGCCCTCTGTATACTGATGATTGAATTCGGCAGGATCGCAGGCTTCAGCGTATTCAATTTCATCACGAACGACAAATCTATTACTATCAGAATATGTACGGATAAAACTTCTTCCATTTATTTCAAAATGCTCTTGTATAATCATCGCCCCATCTCCTTACCAGTTACCTTCTGGATTTTCGTATGGACTTCCTTCGATTTTGGACCATGTTATTGTGCCATATCCATCCAGTGTTGACCAATTTGTTGCGGCCTTATAATCGGAAGAACTACCATCTCCAAGGTGGTCATAAAGTACTTTCGGAATATAAATTGTCCCTCCAGGCCCACCAGAGCGAAATGCCGTGTTATTAAAGTTGTTAACGGCAGCGAGAGGGCAAATGGTTGTTTTCCGTATAATAAGTGTATTAAGCGCAGTCTGAATAAAAAATGAATTCTGAATTTTATTAGCCGAGCCAATATCTGCAAATGTAAGGTTAGAACATTGGTAAAATGTATAGCCACTGTTGATTTCCGTGAGGTATGGAAGCCGCACAGAGGTAAGGTTTTTGGCAGTCTTGAATGCATTCGTTTTTGCTTCAGTTACAGTTTTGCTGTACACTTGCCAGCTTGTCGATGGGTTAAAAACCATACTCGCGTCACCAATAACAGTGCAAGTTAATGTTATCAATCCGCTTGGTACAGCGCGAGTTGCGAAATCATTCCAGTCAATTGAGCCACCACTCGGTAATGTCTGAATCGCACTCACAAATCCACTCGGAAACGCCAATTGAGCAGAAGTCCCGCCTTTCGTGCGGATCGCATTGGCGACGGAAGTCAAATCACTGTCAAGTTGGCTGCTATCTACCAATTTATCAAGCGCCATCAGTAGTTACCTCCTTGCCATGCAGACATCGTCACTGGAGCGACCGTGCCGTCAGAACCGACCACCATGAACTTTCCGGCGTTCGCTATGCCCTGATTCGCGTTGAGCTTCGTGCTCATTATCGTTAAATCTGTAAAAACTGGAAGGCCTGCAGTTCGATCTGGAATATAATGAATAATAACACCATTTTCTGTCAAAGAAAGTGTAACGTTTTGAACAATTTCCTGCCCACCAGTAGAAGCTACTGATATTGCTGCTAATTGTCTTGACCACACCCCATCTATATAGGCATGAATACGAATAGTCCATGATGCAGATGCTTCTGCTGAAAAGGCAGTAAATTGATAAGTATGTCCAGAAGAAACCGGAATTATGTTTGTTCGCTTTACCCCACTCATGTATGTTTCCGTACCGTCTTGCGCAATATAGTAATTATCGATAAACCCAGCGATTCCAAATAAATCACAATTCGGGACATTCTTAATTGCCGGAGCCAACCCCTCTATATCCGAAGCACTGTTGATCACCCGGTCAATTGCGATCAAATGGTAATTCGTAGAATACACAAATGTCGCAATATCTCCGGCTTTGATGATTCCATCAGTGATTGCGGCTCCACGATAATAAATCGCCTTTGCACCTTTACTATTGACGTTCAGCGTTGCATTCGCACAAACAGCATTGGCGAACTTAATACTCACCATGCCATTTGTAGTCAATGTATAGCTGGATAAAGTGGCAACCTTTGCGGCAGTGGCGCCTGCGGTCGTACATGTTCCATAACCAAAGCCCAATTTCTGCGGGGTATAAGTGGTGTTCGTGTTATAACCATACACATAATCCCAACAACCGCCGCTTACTCGTGTGCTGTTATAGATCAGAAGAGCAGTATAAGCTGCATCAAACTGAGTAGTAACCGCCGATGCGGAAGACTGCGAGGCATACAAGGGTTTCGCCCCAAGGCCGTTGACATTTAATGTACAGCCACTTGCACTTGTAATTACTCCGTTCGTCAACCAAATACATACGCCATCGCGAAGTTCCGTAACACCCGGAACGGTCGCTGTAAACACAGTTGCCGTGGACGTGGAATCGCAGGCTCCCTTCGGAATGATAGGAGATCCGCTACCAGAACTTCCTACCGAGCTTAATTTTCTTGTTCCCCGTAAGCCAAAATCGCCATAAGTAGTAGTGTCATGAAGCACTGTAAATCTGGCATATTTGGCATTGCTTGGAACTCCCAAAAAGCGAATTTCTTCATGATAGCCAGTCGCATCTTGCCCATGAATGACCCTTTCTCCTTCAATAAAGACTTTTGAAGAATCATAAAATGCCATGCCGGAAGAAGGAGATGAATTTGTTGACTTTATGCGTTCGTACAAGATACTTGAATACCCAGAAATATCAATGTAGTCCGTGTAATCATATACAGTACCGGAGGCGGTTCCAACATTTCCTGTACTGAACTCGATATATCCAACATCGTCAACAGCATACGAAATGTCAGTGACTAAATTATCAGAGCAATCATATACTTCAGGGACAAATTCATACTTTACAACTTCATTGCTATAAGATGCGCCATAAGGGATATTAAATCTCAGGATCAAACCCACTGCATAAGACGGGAATTCAACTTCAAAATCCTCGCTTCGTTCAATAGACGGATATACGCCGCTGCTATAGTATGTATATAGCTTAATCGGAACCGTTCCGCCATTAAATCTGAATTTGTACTTTCTTCCCGGAATGATAAAACTCGGAAAAGTGGATGAAGATTCTATTATATTGCAGAAAGACGTACCATCAGTGGCTGTTCCATCGATTGTCCATGTTCCATCATCATTCTTTGTGTACGTTATACCATTATGGGTACGATTACTTCCGCTTCCGAGATCAAGTGCATTGAATGCGTTATATTGATACAAAACAGAATTGCTGACATAAGCATCGGAAGTTGCCAATTGCACCCAGCTATAAAAGGTGCTTCCTGAATAATAACGCATGAATATTTGAGGAGGCGTACCGTTGCTCACATAGATCTGCACAATTCTTCCAGCCATGGAAGTTTGCAAAACAATCAATCTCCCGGCAGTTCCTCTCGGACAATTCGGGCATGCCTCGGCCGCTGCCGCAGTTCCAATTTTATAACTTGCACCAGTGGTTAACGTATTGAAGTCCGTTCCACTTTGAAGCGTTGTAACCAGTGAAGAAGAAAGCGCGAGTGTTCCATTTGCCACTTCATTCAGCTCATCTGCAAGTACTATGGCGTCCCATTTCGAAGAATCCCATGCTCCGGCAGTAGTAATAGCAGTATTGCACTGATAAACACTGCCCTCATATAAAACATAATCCCCGACAACATAAGTCGAGGACGTACTGAATGTATTAGCGATAGATGCCGGATTCACAACTTGCAAAGTACCCGTGGATTTCACCCCATTCCGTAAATAAAAATCTTCTCCGGATAAAACCTCGGAAGCATCTGCTGTCGTGTCGGTCACATCCATCTGGGTGACCCCGTTCAATATTACTTTCGAAACCGCCATCAGATCACCCCTTTACATAGTTGGTTCCATTTTGAAATACTGTAGTCAAATCGCTCTGCTGAACCCATGATCCATTGACTTTCTTATAAACTTTTGTGGCTGCAACCCATGACCCATTGACTTTCACATATAAAACGTCACTTGCCGCGGCCGATGCAACCAAAATTGTATGATCGGCCTGCACATTAGCAATTGTATAGACCCAATAAGTGCCAGGTGTAAATGGTTCATTCAGGCTTATTGCAACTCTGAACTGTAGTGAGTCGTTATTACTATCCGTATACTGATCTTTGAAATACTTAACGTAGATAAAATGATCGCCCTCTGGCATAGTGTAAGTTACTGTCTGCACTGAGGAAGAGTTATGGTTCTTACCATCCCAGTATACATTTGTAGAATCCGCACTGGCATTAGTCGTTAGTGTTGTATCAATATTGGAAAGCTGACCATAATCATAGGTTGATTCTGCGTAGTTAATTAAAGAAAATGTAATCGTTGCTTCTACTGGAACATGAAAATCGACCCGACATACAGCCGCCGAGTTCGAATGAGCTTTATTATTACTTTCGTAATAATTATTTCCATTCAGAGCAAATCCATAAGTTGTAGTAACATTGGAAACAGAATAACTCTCTCCAGATATAGTTTCTTCTATAAACTGGTTCGTGACATCTGTGTTATTGTCTTTTACCGTGATCCCGCTAATACTTGTAGCTAAGATCTTTGAACTATTTCCGGCGATAACCTCATCAGGATCTGCCGTGACTGTTACACTGGTGGAGTTGGATACCGTAATCTCATACGTTGTCTCCTGCCAAGTGTAGTTGACAGTCATCGAGGCGCCATAGATGCGGAGGTTGTAATTCGATGATGTATTTGATGTGCCACGCTTGACATAGAACCTAACGCCAGCAGATTGAAGCTCTGACCGTGTCCAAGTCCCAACACTTGAAAAGCTCTGTGCTGAAGTAGATGTGGAAATCGTCAGCGCAGAGCCTTTCAATGTAGTTCCCGTAGCCAACTGCATCTGTCTGCTTGTTACACGGCTTGAGTTTGTCGTATTGACATACGCTTTGGCAGACGCACTTACACTATTGATTGTGGCATTTGACGGAATACCACTGAAGTCGAAACGCATATACACATAGGTTTCGGCATTGCTTCCCGTTTTCCAGCTAACCTGTGCATATGTGGTATTTGAAGATTCTGCGTAAGCATTGGAAATCGGATAGCTGAAGCTTACAGAAGCCCAACTGTAATTTGTAGTATCATAAGACGTGGGGTGAGCAGAAATCGATCCGGTCTTTGTAACAGTCCCCATCTACTCACGCCCCTGTCTGTAAATAAATATCACCGTTCACTCCTGTCGAAGCGGACGGTGCAGAAGAACCGGTATAATAATGTTGAATCACAACGGTTCCCTGAACTCCGAAGATATTCGCCGTACTGATAATGTTCGAACCGACCAGATCAGCGTCTCCAGCGATTGTCTGAGTACCAGTCAAGTAAGTCCCGGAGGCGATTGTTTGATTCGTAGTCCCAGGGGTAATCGTGGCGGCAGCTTTCGTAGTGACACTTGCAGTCAGAGACACAGAAGAATTCCCTGCAGTTCCGGATGAAATATAACCAGCAGAAACCGTCGGGGTAACAGATACAGTCTTAGTTAAAGTCAGGGTATTCGTTCCAGTGCTGACCGTAGCGCTCGTCCCGGAAATAGAAGCAGGAGCTGTAGAAGAACCGCTTGAGATTGTCTTGGTCGCCGCAGAAGGATAATAACCAGCGGGAGCAGTTACAGTTGCACCTGATGCCGTCAGATCGGTACTGGACTTCACGGTAAGCTGTTCCGTGTTGGAACCACTAACAGATACGGTTCCCGCAGTACCAGAGCTGACATAGCCAGCGCTGACTGTAGGAGTTACACTCTTGGAGCCGCTTACAGTAGCCGTGATCAGACCAGTTGCACTGACAGAAATCGTCGGATTAGCGGTAATGCTTGTAGCTGGGGTTGTAGCCGATCCGGAAGCCACGGATTTACTTGCGGCAGTTGCATAATAACCAGCAGGAGCAGTGACCGTCGCTCCACTTGCCGTCAAATCGGTAGAATCATTTTGATCAATCCCACTGCCGACATAAGTCGAGCTGATTGCTCCGACCGTAACAGAGCTGAGACCGTCATACCCAGAATCAGGTGTAATTGTCTGCTGAGCTTCTGTCGGTGTGGCGGTCTTTGTCTGTAAGCTCGTACCGGCGGGAACATAAGAGCCTGTGATAGCTTCACCAGAAGAATTGTGCGCCGTATAGCCTTGGAGCAGTTTATCAGCGGCAACTGTATCATTTGAAATATCAACGGCCGTAATCGTTCGGATCGTGCCGCCATATTCATCTGTAGTATCCGTAACAACAATTGCGGAACTGCTTCCGGACACACTTGTCGTGATTTCTATTGTTTCGTATGCGGCAACATTCTCAGTTCTGGTTCCATTTTGATTTATTGTAACCGACTTTGAACCGGATGGAACTGATATCAATCCAATCAGATCGGGGAGATCATCCATTGTACTTCCACTCGGAACCGTTACGCCTTTGCTTGCTACCGCTGTAAAAGATGCGTTTCTTTTATTAGCGAGTCTTGTGATTTCACTTTGGATGCTCATATAAGCACCACCAATCAAATAGCGGCCAAAGCCGTCTCAATGTCATTCGTAAGAGAAACCGTGCCGCCAGAGGTATATCCGGCAGGAACAGTATAAGAGGTAGTGGTCAGACCGTCAATGCTTCCAGAAATTGCACCATTATTCACCATCGTACCAGTAATCTGAGTCGCAGTTCCATTGACAATGGTGTGAGCCTTTGCCCCAGCAAGAAGATTCGCGGCAACGGCAGTATCACCAGTGGTATCGCCATACTGAGCAGGAATCGCCGCGACTGTGACTCTCGAAAGAACCTTTCCGGAAGTCGGTGTAATGTTCTGGGAAGAAGTAGTAGGTGTGGCGTTCTTTTGCTCAAGAACAATGCTGACCGTACCGGAACCGCTGTGCTTGCCGGCAGGGATCGTATAACTTTGATTGTCGGTATTCGCATCAAGAACCTGCGTAATAGTTCCGCGATCAACCATTGTACCGGTTACTTCGGTTCCGTCTGCAGCTACGATCACTTTACCGGCAAGAACATCTGCCGCCGTAGCATCGACATTCGTTACATTCTGATAAGCGGCGGGAATGGCGGCCACAGTGACTTTACTTAATACCCTATGTCTATCAGGAGTAATTTCTTGAGATGATTTTGTCGGAGTTGCGCTTTTTTCTTGAGGAATGATCCTAACATTACTCTCTTCGTTATTATTATAGCCAATTGGAATATTAAACCTTGTATTTCCTTCAGTGGTATCTAATATTTCACTTATATTAGGAAGGGTTGGTATTGTACCCGTGACTTCAGTTCCATCAGCCGTAACAATAACTTTCCCAGAGAGGACATCCGCCGCTGTTGCGTCTACATTTGTCACATCCTGATATGCCGCAGGAATGGCGGCAACAGTGACCTGACTCAGAACCTTGCCGGTGGTCGGAGAAATAGTCTGAGAAGACTTTGTCGGAGTAGCCGATTTTTGCTCAAGAACAATATTAACTGTGCCGCTTCCGTTATGATAGCCGGCAGGAACAGTGTAACTCTGATTACTTGTAGCAGCATCAAGAGTCTTACTGACTGCTCCATTATTGGTCATTGTACCTGTAACGGCGACAGCTT
>JAEEGL012569087.1_pt1 | contig 13117 bp, 7 predicted proteins | sample 9134231 | NCBI WGS metagenome assembly JAEEGL01 (sample SAMN16246548, study PRJNA631951) | gut metagenome | biome: gut microbiome; feature: rumen; material: fiber-attached | host: Bos | place: Iran: Karaj | collected 2018-10 | reverse complement strand
TTATTCTTTAGTTGTTTTAATCCATAAATAATATAAGCAATTTTTCCCTGTCTATTCTTTACACTTCTCGGAGTAGCATAGTCCTTATATATATAATCTCCTATACAAGCTACATAAACAAATGGTGTTTCATCTACATAACAAATATCTACTTTTTGGCTTTTCCTTGAAGTAATACTTCTAAGTTTTGAAAAACACTTCTATTTAGACCATACATATGACCTACATCATTAGTGCTTCCCATTGGTAATGGTGCAACAACTAATTTTTTTTCACGTTTCATATTTCCTGCGACTATTTCATTAAGAGTTCCATCTCCACCACCACTGATAACTAAATCTGTATCTTTATCTATAGCTTGAATTATATTCTTAGCATCACCACGAGCTTTAGTGAAAATAATCTCAGTATCATACCCATACTTTCTTAATACGTCATAAAAATCTTTATAATTTTTAATCTTCTTTTTCTTGCCACTTTCTGGGTTCATTATTATTACACATTTTTTCATAATATCGCCACCATCTGCATTCACTGTTATTATACTCCGTTTTTGTAAAAAAATAAATAAAAAGAGTATAGTTTTAATCTATACTCTTTGTTTTATTAAAGTCCAAAATTATCTAAGAAGTTTACAATCATAGTAGCAGCTTCTGCTCTTGTTGTGTTATTTATTGGATCAATAGCTCTCTTACCATTTGATAAATTTTGTCCACTCATTACATGATTCTTTACAGCCCACTTAAGTGCTGGTTCTGCATAACCACCTTTTACTAGGTTATAATCTACAAAACCTGACAAATCCCATTCTTCTTGGTAAGGTTTTTCCTTATATTTAGCATAGTTATTTAAAATAACTGCTAAATCTCTTCTAGTAATTGGATCCGCTGGTCCAAATTTATCTTTACTATAACCATGAACAACACCAGTATTAAATGCCCAGAAAACTGCATCTGTATAATATGTATTTCCAACATCTTTGAAGAAGTCACTTGGAAGTGATGATCCACTAGGTTGTCCTTCTATTCTCCATAAGAATGTTACTAGTTGTCCTCTTGTTACTTTATCATTTGGACCAAATTTTGTTTCACTATATCCAGCTATAATATTTCTTTGATATGCTTTCTTAACTGATTGATAATACCAAGCAGTCTTTGGCACATCACTGAAGTTAGCTACTTTTAAAACTGTAATGTCACAAGAAGTAATTTTATGATTATCTGTTTCTAGAGTAACTGTAGCAGTTCCTGCCCCTACAGCACGTACTTTTCCAGTATTATCTACTCTAACAACATTAGTATTACTACTTGTCCAATTATATGTTTCACTATATGCGTTAGATGGATTAATTACATATTGTAATACTTGATTAGTTCCTACATCCATAGTTAATTCTTCTTCAGTAAATGAAATTGATTCAACCATTGGAGGTCTTTGTTTTACTGTTACCATACATGTTGCTTGTTTACCATTAGCACTTCTAGCTACTATGACAGTACTTCCTGGTGTCAAAGCAGTAAGTTTATGTGTTTCTGGATCATATGAAGCAACAGCTTCGTTAGTATTAATCCATGTAAGTTCTTGATCAGTTGCATTACTTGGTGTAATAGTTGGCATTATAGTTTTTGTACTTCCAGTATATATTTCAAACTCAGTTTCATTGAAAGTAACATCAGTTACCTCAGCTTCTCTTTCTTCTACATAAACTGTAATTTCTTCAACTAAATTTCGATTACTTGGAGTAGTTACAAATACTTTACCAGTTCCTAAGTCATTTGCAACTAATACATTGTTATTCTCTATATAAATTGGATGATATGGCCCCGTAGTACCAGACCAATCATAATTCCACTCAAGTTTATAATCACTAACATTTGCTGGTGTTAATGAAGCTGATAACGGAATTCTATCACCAATATGCATATGAATTTCATGATTTTCTACAACTATTGATTCAGCTTTAACTCCTACTTCTAATTCATATTCAGCAGTTTCTCCTTTACTGTTAGTTGCAGTTATTACTACATTTCCTACTTGATGAGCTATTACTTCTCCAGTCTCATCAATTTCAGCCACATCTTCATCACTACTTGCCCAAGTTACATTTTGATTATCTTCATTTTCTGGATAAACATCTAAAACAGTTGTTTCTGTTGGATATATAAGATGTGTTTCACCTTTAATTCCAATTGTTGCACCTTCTGGTAGTACTAGATAATCCGCATAGTAAGAAAAATTACTCTTTGACCACCTATCTTCACTACTTCTATTCCATACATATTGGAAAGTTTCTACCATGCCATTATTAACATTTTCATTAGTAAAATTAAAATCATCGGCAAAACTATAACCTGGCATTAGAAATACACTAGCATTCCAACGATATCTTATTCCAACTTCAACGTTTACTCCAGTCTTTACATCATAAGGCTCATTGTTAGGACCAACTACTGTCCAATAACTATATGCAGTATCTATTCCAGTAACATTAGGAATAGCTATTGCATTAAGTGTTCCACCAGCTAATGGAGTATTTGCTGATTCAGCTACAATGTCTCCATTATTGATGATTAGATCACTGTCAGCATCACCAAAATAGAAACATGCAGAGTGTGTTTTTTCATAACTATGTGTATACATTGTGTCATCATTCATTTCACCTAAATAATATGTGCTGTTTTCAAAATTACTTAGGAAAACCCAAGAATTATAGTATGTAGTATATGTAACTGTATATACATAATACTTATTTGCTTCAAAAACATCGTCTTCAGTCATAGCTCTACTATCAGTATAGTTATACCAAGACTCACTTTCGATAGTATATTTACTATTTGCTCTAGCAGAAACACGATGTCCTCCTAATTGTGGTACAGAAATATCTAAAATTGCACCATCATACGGATCTACATCCCCCGGATCTACATCTAAATCTGATAAATCTCCAAAATAGAAACTAATTGAAGCCTCAGAATACTCTTCATCATCAAGAGAACCTCCAGACAGATAGTATTCACTACCTTCAGAAGCAATCCACCACTTTGTAATATAATGTGAAGCAACGGAATATCTAACGGTGTATGTATACGCCTTTTTAGCTTCAAAAACATCGTTAGCTCCCATTCTCTTATGATCTGTATCGTTCACCCAGTACTCTTCAAGTATTTCTACACTTTGAGTACTTTGAACATGAACTTGTTTTTGCCCTATCTTAGGCATACCTGAAAAGTCCATATAGACATTTTCATTTCCACCAATTGCTGCTTTTACACCTATTGGTGAGATAAATAATGCTAATAAAAATAGCATACTAAATAATGTAATTTTTTTTCTCATATCATCTACCCTTTCTATGATAAATATATCAAATTATAGGACTTTTTACAACATAAAAAAGAGTAAATTTTAATAATAAAATTTACTCATATCTACACAACCTTTTATACCAGGAATTGATCCACAATTAGAATATTGCCATCCTTCATAAGGTCCTTTATAAGTAATGGCTCCACTCCATTGAGCAACCCAAGTAGCATAGTTTTGTACTGAACTAGGGAATCTTGTTTCTATATAGTTTTTAGAAGCATAAACTCTAGTCTTAATACATAGTTTTTTCTCCGTATTATTAATAAACGTAGTAATCATATCTTTATAAGTATTTTGACTAATACCATAACTATTTTCTCCAGTAGATTTAATCTCCCAATCTTCTAAATCATAATAAATTGAGAATATATTAGAAGCTATTTTAACTCCATAATTTTTAATTGTATCTACCACAAAATTAGATTCTCCCAAGGCTTCAGTTTTGTTTTCAGCATAACTAAATAAGTAAACACTATAGGGAATTCCTAATCGCTCTAATTCAGCTTTATTAGCTAAGAACTTAGTATCAATAAATCCTATTCCATAACCTAATCTTAAGATTACTGCATCTACTTTTCCAGATGCTTTTACTTTGTTCCAATCAATATCACCATTATGAACAGAAATATCAATTACACGGATTTCTCTAACATATTTCTTAAATGATCCATCTATCTCATCAAATTTCCAGAATTTATTCATCATGTATTGAACACCTTTAGCTTGAGTTCCATCTGGATTATAATAGTATTTTTTACCATTAACAATTTTAAATCCTTCTACTTTTCCGGTAGTTGTATTAAACTTATAACTTCTACCATCTACAGTTTGAGTATCCTTATATGCTTTACCCTCATCACTAAAGTAATAAAAATCTCCACTATACTCAATCCAACCAGTACGCATTACTCCTTCTTGCCCAGAGGCATTTGAGAAGAAATATATTTCTCCATCTATAGTTTTAAAGCCTCTCGCAAAATCTCCATTTGGAGTATTTGCATAGTAAGTTTTACCATTAACTGTAATCCATCCTGTTTGTAATGTTGGATTTAGATAATACTTTTTACCTCCTACAGTAATCAAACCTGCCATTTTTATACCATAGGTATTTTTATCAGGTGAGAAGTAATAAATCTTGTCTTGAATAGTTTTGAACCCTACTTGGATTTCTCCTTTTTCATTAGAATAATATTCTTTTCCATTATAAGTAAACCATCCTATTTGAGCATTAGGATTTAGATAGTACTTATAATTTCCTACAGTAAGCATTCCTGTACGTTTTACTCCATACATTTCTTTAGCTCTACTGAAGAAATAAATCTTACCATCAATAGTTTGAAATCCACCTTGAATATATCCATAGTTTGGTTCAGCGTAGTATTCTTTTCCTTTATATGTAATCAAACCTGTGTGTAATTCTCCTGTTTTCTCATCTAAATAAAATTGATGCTTACCATCATTTTGCCAACCATATTTCATTTGTCCATACATATTTTTGGCTCTTGAGAAAAAGTATTTTTTATCACCAACAGTTTGTACTCCACCTTGAATATATCCATATTCTGGTTCGGCATAATATCTTTTTCCTTTATATGTAAATAAGCCTATTTGTAATTCTCCTGTTTTCTCATCTAGATAGAATTGATGTGTACCATCATTTTGCCAGCCATATTTCATTTGTCCATAAATGTTTGTAGCTCTTGAGAAAAAGTATTTTTTATCACCAACAGTTTGTACACCTACTAAACGTTCATTATTTTCATCAACACAATAAGTATGATTATCAATAACTACTAATTCTGCAGCATTTACTGTTCTAACACTTAATGCAACAAATAAAATTAAGCATATTAATCCATATTTCTTTAATTTTTTCACAACTTACCTCCTATATATTCATCCAATACTTTAAATTGTACCTCAGGATTATAGTTTGCGATAACATTATTAAAGACTAAACTACTAATGTTATCTTTATCCAAACTATTTACCTGTAATACTCTTATATTATCATCTATTTCTTTAAAATAATTATCTGTTTTTTCATTATATGATATTGGAATAAATGATTGATTAAATCTTAAAGCAAGAATTGAAGCATGAAATCTAGTACCAATGACATACTTATTCTTTTGCCACTCTAATAAGAATTTATCTATATCTCCTGTATAATTAATAATTCTTATTCTTTCTTTTTTATCAAGCTTTTTCATTATATCATTAATTGACTCTAAATCACCATCTAATTCACAAAAAGAGAATAAGTTTACAGTATATTTTTTCTCTTGTAAGTATTTAATTAATCTCACTAAATAATCAATATAATTATCATAGTATTTATTGTATTCTTTATTACGTCTTAAATCATAAACTGATATAGCTACATTATTATCCTTCCTAATCATAAGATTCTTTTTTATTGGGGTTAATAAAGCTACATCACTTGCTACTCGGCAATTTTTTAAATCAGGAAAATATTCAAGAGAATGCTTATCTCTAAAACAAATATCATCGAATTTTTTAAACCATTCTTTATACTTTTTTGTAAATTCTTTTGATGCTGGTCCAAAATTACATCCTAAAATAAATGATGGTTTATCACCTATTGCCTTCTTTATTTTAAATCTATCATCATCAACACTAGTATATTTTTCCATGAATATTGATCCACCTATATTAATATAGAAATCAACTTCTTCTGCTTTTTTTAATATCAACGGAAATAGATTTACATCTGTCTTTGTATAATCAATATCTAAAGATGCTTCTTTAAATTCTTGAGTATTATCATAGAATTTTACATTCTTATATTTTCTAAATGTTCTTTTATACCTCTTCAATAATACTGAAGGTGGAAAAAAGTAAAATTCTACAAAAGGATATCTTTTAAATAAGATGCTAAAAAATAGATCATCTCCAAAATTACCACTCATATAACCTATTACTAGACCTTTTTTCATATACCCTCCTATATAAACTTCTCTTTACCCTTACTTTCTTTATATACTTCTTTATAGTAATTAATTCTTTGTTTATTCTTAACATTTTTCTTGTACCAATTTAATACTTTCCTAAATTGAAAATAATTTGGTTTAGAACCTCTTATAAAATAAACAATAGTAACATCCATTTGATAATATAACCAATCTATTAAAGTATTATCATCAAATTTTTTGTTTTTCTTTAACAACTCATAAACTTTTAGTTTTTCCTCAAGATTATCATTAATAAAGTCTGGATCACAATTAAATGAAATATTGTTTCCATGAACAGTATATTTAGCAGAGCATTTTTTTACAAATCCCATATCTCCAACTGTAAGTAATCTTAAGAAAATAGTTGTATCATTTAATATTTTCATATCCTGCCAATTTGCTTTTTCAAACATTGATTTTCTTATAATAGCAACACTAATTATTGGTTTAGGATATTTTTCAGAACAAAAGTTTAACAAAAACTCTGATCCATCAACATATTTCTTATATGGAAAACTAACTTCTCTAGTTGTTTTGTACACAACATCATCAACTATATGAGGTGCACAAACAACTGATACTTTTTTATTATCATTAAAAAGCTTAATTGCTTCTTCAAAATACTTTTCATTAATAAATCTATCATCATCATCTAAGAAATTTATAAACTCACCTTTAGCATAATTTTGAAGAGCGTTTCTTCTACTGATACCACAACCCAAATTCTTTTCATTTCTATGATAACTTATACATTTAATATCACCATATTTTTCACTGATCATTTCACCAGTACCATCAGATGAACAATCATCAATAATTATTATTTCAAAATTCTTATATGTCTGATTTAAAACACTATCTATTGCTTCACAAATCAAATGTTTTCTATTATATGTAGCCATAATTACTGATATCATACCTTTTTTCATATTATAACCTCCACTATTTGAATAATAATTTCTTAATTAATGATATAGTAGCTAAAATTGCCTTTACAAATTGTTTTATCATTGCAAGAAAATCTTTTGCAAATTTATTTATTGAATAAATAAAACCATGTATTGTCAATGACTCTGATATTATAGAGTTCCTATATAAAATACTATTAAGCTTTTTTCTTTTTGAACCAGCTTGATACCCTTCATATGGATATCCATATGTATTAATTATATAGTCTTTAGTATCTTTAAAATAAGATTGATATAATCTTTCTAATGCTAGATTATAAACTAAATAATCATTTACAAAACTTTCATTAGTATCTGCAATTTTTACATTCTTTTCAATAATATTTTTAAAAACATTTTTATCATTTATTAATTCAACATTTGTTTTCTTAAAGTCTTTTTCCAGCTTATTCTTTAATGACTTACTATTAACATAAGTATTTGTTTAATATGAATCAACTTCATAACTACATTCTCCAATATTCTTATGCAATTCTCCTATTTGAAGTGAATTAATATAGTCAATTATTGGTAAATTTGGATATTTACTCTTTAAATATGGTGCCATATAATATCCATATTCAGAACCAGAAACTACGACTAAATCTATATTTCTACTTCCTACTAGGTAATCAACAAAATTAATATATACACTTCTATCAAGGAAAGATGACAAGTCATAAACTGCATCTACAGTATTCTTAAATTCTTGTTCTAAAGTATTATTATTAGGATTAGTTGTAACAACACTAATACTATACTTATCTTTAGAAAGTTCTTTAACTATTTTTAAAACATCTCTACTATCTGTTGTCATCCATGGAAGAACAAATAATATATTTTTCTTTTTATTATTACGTTTAAATATAGGTACTACTATATCTTTATATTCTTTAACAGTATCGTTTATATTTCCTTCAAAAGGATATTGAATAATTTTAACATCTGATTTAACACTTTTAGCAGTTTCTTTTATATATTCCATAGCTCCTTTGTTATTTCTCTTAGCTCTAGAAAATTCACCAGAATTACTTACTCTATACCAGAATAAAGTATCACTAACTCTGATAGGAATCTTCCCTGCCCTAAGTAACTTTAACCAAAGGTTCCAATCCTCATAAACTCGTTTTTCTTTGATACCAAAACAACCAACTTCTAATAAATCGCTTTTTTTAACTAATGTACTAATACATATTACATTTTCTTTCTTTTCAATTTCTACTTCTAACCACTTTTCCCATAAGAACTCTTGGTCTCCAAAGTTAACTGAAGCTGGATATGCAAAAGAAGCTTCTGGATGAGTTTCTAATGTCCAGTATAAGCACTCAAGCATAGTTTTTTCTGGTATATCATCACAGTCTGCGAAAAAAACATATTTTGTACATTCACTAGCTTTAGAAATACCAAAGTCTCTAGCTTGAGATGGTCCTTCATTTTCTTTATGATAAACTTTTATTCTGTTATCAAGTTTTTCTACTTTTTTTAGTAAATCAATTGATTTTTTATCAGTAGAACCATCATTAACAATTATCCATTCAAAATATGGATATGTTTGACTTAAAATAGCATTTACAGTTTCCATTAATGTCTTTTCGCCATTATAAAAAGGAGTAATAATACTAATAGTTGGTTTGTGATTATTACTAACTTCACCAAAGATAACTATTTCTCTTCCAGGTTTCATTTTATAATCCATATGATTGACCTCCTATAATTATTCCCCTTCTTATTACTACATTAATTATTACTTCTTTTTAATCTTTGCAGTAATATACTTATATATTACACAAAATCCCGCTATTATAGCTTGACCTAATAACTTAAGTGATCTACAAAATTCAGTTATACATTTCTTTAAAGATCTTAAGTATTCAATTATTACTTTTCCTTCTTTTCTTGCCCCTATAGCACCCAATCTAGCTTTAACATGTCGATAAAATCTAGGATGTCTAGTCTTAGGAGCAGTTAAGTAAACATCTAACTCTCTTTCGTAGTAATCATTTGTGTAATTAAAATACAGTGTATAAAAAGCTTCTAAGCCCACTTCATACATTGATTTACTTACTAATTCTAATTTTCTATCTTTTTCTTTTTCAATTACTTCATCAAAGATTTTTTCAAATTTCTTAGCCATTAGATTTAGAGTAAATCCTTTAATTATTTTTTTACGACAATTCTTTTTTAAGTCGTCTAAATTATTTACAACTCTTAACGTTTCTTTAACATATTCTTCTATTTCTTGATCATAAACTTCAGGAGTAGGATTTTCATTAAAGTGAACCAATCCTCCTACAGTATCATCTATTAATTCAGATTGTCCACCTGCATCAGTTGAAATTACTGGTACTCCCATTGAAAGAGACTCATATGATGTTAGAGCTAATCCTTCGAAAGATGAACAATTAAGTGTTGCATCACTTATTGCATAAATCTCTGATGTTTCTTTAATCATACCTAATAGCTTAAAATTCTCATCGACTTCAGCTTTTACTTGTGGCATTAAAGGTCCATCTCCAGCAACCACCCAGAAAATTCTATCATCTTGTTTACTTACTCTCTTAGCAATTTCAACGAACATTTCTGGTCTTTTTTGTTCACTTAATCGACAAATAAATGAAATTATTATTCTATCTTTAGGTATTTTATATTTATCTTTTAATTTATCTTTATCAAACTTTTCTGGATCAAATTTTTCTTCATTTGTTCCAATATAAACAGTTTCAGCATTCTTTATTCCAAAATCTTCTTTTAATTCTCTTAAAGTCGCATTATTACAAGTATATGTTCCTGATAAAAATTCCATAACATCTCTTGAACATCTAGCAAATCCTTTACGAATATCATTAATATCTACACAATGAATATAATCTATAAATGGTATAGTTGGATACTTACTCTTTAAATATGGTGCCATATAATATCCATATTCACTATGACTTATAAACACTAAATCTATTTGTCTTGAAGATATCATATAATCAGTAAATTCTAGATAATTAATTCTATCTATAAATGAAGACATATCATATACTTCTGCATATTCTTCAAATTCTTGTCTTATTGAATTATTTGCTGGTGTTGTAGTTAAAATTATTGAACGATATTCTTTTTTTGGTAATCTTTTTATTAAATCCAAGTTAAAGAAATCTGCTCCCCCTACTACCATCCATGGGAAGATAAACAAAATTGTTTTTCTTTTATCTTTCTTATATTTTGGCAATACCATATCAAATTCTTTACAAGTAGCATATTGTTCTCCATATCTTGGATATTGAATTGCTTCTAATATGTCATCCGGAATAGTACTTGCAGTTTCTTTGATATATTGCTTAGCCTTGTCTCTATTAGTTCTTGCTCTAGAAAGTTCTCCATGACTTGATTGTCTATACCAAAATAATGGTGCATTTACTCTAATTGGTTTTTTACCAGCACGAATCAACTTTAACCATAAATTCCAGTCTTCGTAAATAGCTTTTTCTTTTATTCCAAAACATCCTACTTCTAATAAGTCCTTTTTTCTAACCATAGCACTTATAGTAAGTAGATTTTCTTCTTTTTCTTGTTCAACAGTAAAATACTTACGCCAAACAAATTCTCTTTCTCCAAAATTAACTACCGCAGTATAAGCAAAACTACCATCTTTATTAGTTTCTAGAGTCCAATATAAGCATTCCAACATAGTCGGATCAATAGTATCATCACTATCTAAGAAAAACACATATTCAGTATCTTTACTAGTCTTCTTTATTCCATAATCTCTAGCTTGAGCAGGTCCTCCATTTTCTTTATGCAATACTTTGATTCTTTTATCTTTCTTTTCTAACTCAGCTAACTTAGCAAGAGATTTTTCATCTTTAGAACCATCATCTACTATTATCCATTCAAAATATGGATATGTTTGATTCATTACTGAATTATATGTCTCTTCAATTGTTTTTCCATTATTATAGAAAGCACTAATTATGCTTATTGTCGGTTTCTCCTCGTTGATTAATTCACCATATTTTTCTAAAGTTTTACCTGGATATTTTTGGTAATTCATTTTATCGCCTCTCTCTTATTTGTATAAATGGAAAACTACTTAAATATTTTCATTATTATTTTCTTAATTAGTTTGAATATTATTTTAAAGAAGGAAATAAGTGCTCTTACAAATTCAATAATAACTTTAATTAAATCTTTAGCTAGGTTCTTACAACTTTCTAAAAATCCAAAGATTATTTTTCCTTCTTTTACTGCACCTATTCTAGCTAATGCATTTCTAATTGATTGATATTTTGACTTTCCATTAATAGGTCTAGTTATATCAATTTCCATATTATTTAGATAATACATATTTGTATAACCTGAATATAAATCATTGTATAATTCACAAGCTAGTTCATAAACTGTTTCATTCTGATGAATATATTTTCTAGTTTCTTTCTCTTGAATTGTCTTTTCAAATACTTTATCCATCTTTTCAGCCATTAAATCTAATGTGAATCCATCTAGTATTTTCTTACGACAATTCTTCTTTATTTCATCTATATTATTTAACACTCTAAGAGTTTCTTCTACATAATTATTGATTTCATCATCTAATTCTTTCTTAGAAGCATCTTTATTATAATGAACAACTCCACCTACAGTAGAATCAATCAATTCTGTTTGACCACCAACATCAGCAGATATTACTGGTACTGACATTGATAATGATTCATATGATGTTAAGGCTAATCCCTCTCTTGTGGAACATAATATAGTTGCATCACTTATCGCATAAACTTTCTGTGTTTCTTTAACCATTCCAAGAAGCTTAAAGTTACTATCAACTATCTCTTTTAAATTGTTCATTAATGGTCCATCTCCAGCAATTACAAAGTAAGTATCTGGATCTTTTTCATGAATTCTCTTGGCTATCTCAACAAAAGTTTCAGGTCTTTTTTCTTCTGATAATCTAGCTATAAAAGAAATTACTTTTTTATCTTTAGGAATTTCTAATTCTTCTTTAATTTTATTACTATTATATTTTTTAGGATCAAATTTATCAGAATCTGTTCCAATATAAATTGTCTTTACATTTTTCTTATTAAAATCATTTATTAATTGATTAGTAGTTAGATTATTACAACAATAAGTACCAGATAAATAACAATCTACATCTTTTGATGTTCTACCAAATCCTAATCTTGGATCTTCTGTATCTACTGCATGAATATAATCTATAAATGGTAAATCAGGATACTTAGATTTTAATACCGGTACCATGTAATAACCTAAAAATGAATTAGTTACAAATACTAAATCTACTTTTCGTGATGAGATTATATAATCAGTAAAAGTTAAATAATCTATTTTATCTAAAAAAGTAGACATATCATATACTTCTGCATATTCCTCAAAACTCTGTCTTAATGGATTATCACTAGGTATTGCGGATAAAGCTATTAAACGATACTTATCTTTAGGAAGTCTTTTTAATAATTCTAAATTAAATAAATCAGCTCCTCCTACTACCATCCATGGAATAAGAAATAAAATTGTTTTTCTCTTGTCTTTTTCATAATCAGGAAGAATCATATCGTACTCTTTACAAGTAGCATATTTTTCTCCATATCTTGGATATTGAATTGGTTCTACGATATCATTTGGAATAGTACTTGCAGTTTCTGAAACATATCTCATAGCATTTTCTTTATTCTTATGCGCTCTTGATAATTCACTCTCTCCAAACCTACGATACCAGAATAATGGCGCAGATATACGCAATGGCTTTTTTCCAGCACGTATTAATTTTAACCATAAGTTCCAATCTTCATACATTGCTTTTTCTTTTATCCCAAAACA
>JAEEGL010846710.1_pt1 | contig 13117 bp, 13 predicted proteins | sample 9134231 | NCBI WGS metagenome assembly JAEEGL01 (sample SAMN16246548, study PRJNA631951) | gut metagenome | biome: gut microbiome; feature: rumen; material: fiber-attached | host: Bos | place: Iran: Karaj | collected 2018-10 | reverse complement strand
TTCGTGTTCCTGTGCCTTGCCGCGCTCTATGAGAGCTGGAGCGTTCCGTTCTCGGTCTTGATGACGGTGCCCACGGGCGTTTTCGGTGCGTATCTCGCCGAGTTTGTCTTTAATCAGGCGAACAGCGTCTATATGCAGATCGGTCTGATCATGATCATCGGCCTTGCGGCGAAGAACGCGATCCTGATCGTGGAGTTCGCAAAGGCGGACAAGGACGCCGGCATGGATATAGTGGAAGCTGCGGTCAAGGCGGCGGGCATGCGTCTCCGTCCGATCCTGATGACGAGCTTCGCGTTCATCCTCGGCTGCCTGCCGCTGGCGGTGGCCACGGGTGCGGGCGCGGGCTCCAGAAACGGCATGGGCATCGCCGTCGTCGGCGGCAGCCTTTGCGCGACGGCCATCGGTATCTTCCTGATTCCAGTCTATTACATCATCGTCGAAAAGATATCGGATTCGCTGAACAAGAAGCAGAAGGAAATGGTAGACGGGAACATCTGACGATAAAAAGTAAGCGCCGGAAGGGGAATCCTTTCCGGCGTTGTTTTATAGGGGATTCTATTAACCACCGTCGAATTTTGCATAGGGATTTCCTTTCTAATAGGCAGTTAGGCTTGTTTTTCATATCTATTTATGGTATTATGCCTTGTATGGCGTGTTTGGATTGTTTGAATCGCGCGATTGCGTCGTTGGTATCCAGATGCGAAAGAAAAGGAAGCGCGTTACGCTTCAAGTCAAATAGGAGGTCATTTTAGACTATGAAGGTTTCCAGAGAAAATGGAGAAAATCAGCAAATCGTTCTGACGATTGAAGCTCCGGCAGAGGAATGGGATAAAGCTGTCGCGCAGGCTGCGAAGCGTATTGCTAAAGAAGTTAATATTCCGGGCTTTCGTCGCGGAAAGGCGCCGCGTCATATCATAGAGCAGCGAATCGGCAAGGAGGCTCTTATCGACGAAGCTTATGAGAAGTTTGGGCCGCAGGTTTTTGACAAAGCACTTGCCGAGGAGAAATTGGAACTTGCGTCGTATCCGGATTTCGAGCGCGTCCAAGCGGAAGAAGGAAAGCCGTTTATCCTGAAAGCGACGATTACGCCGAAGCCGGAGGTTACGCTTGGCGAATACAAGGGCTTGAAAATCGAAAAGAAAGTCGAGGAAGTTACGGACGAGACCGTAGACCAGCATATCGACAAGATGCGCGACCGTAAATCGCAGATGGTGGACGCTCCGGAAGGCTCCGAAGCGAAAATGGGCGATCTTACGACCATTGACTTTAAGGGCTTTGTGGACGGAGAAGCGTTTGAAGGCGGAGAAGGAAATGATTATCCGCTTCGTCTCGGTTCCGGAAGCTTTATTCCCGGCTTTGAGGATCAGCTCGTCGGCATGAAGGTTGGTGAGGAACGCGACGTCAAGGTTACTTTCCCCGAAAATTATCATTCGGAGAACCTTTCGGGCAAGGAAGCAGTGTTCCATTGCAAGCTCAATAAACTGAAAAACAAAGTATTGCCGGAACTGAATGACGAATTTGTCCAGCAAGCGAGCATCTTCAAGACGGTAGACGAGCTGAAGAAAGACGTACGAGAAAAGCTGGAAAAGGCGGCGGAGTCGAAAGCGGAAAATGATCGTCGCGTAGCGGCAATCGATAAAGCGGCGGAAAATGCTTCGATGGACATTCCCGAGGTTATGGTGGAGGACCGCATCGACCAGATGCTCCGCGAATTTGCAATGCGTCTTGAGCAGCAGGGCATGAAGTTCGAGCAGTATTTGCAGCTTTCGGGCGGCGACATGACGAAGCTTCGCGATCAGTACCGTGAGACGGCGGAGAAGAATGTTCGTACGGACCTGATGTTGGAAGCAGTTGCAAAGGCGGAAAATATAGAAGTTTCGGACGAGGATATTCGTACGGAGATTGCGATGATGGCTCAGCTTTATAATGCGACGCCGGCACAGGTACAGAAGATTGTCCGTCAGCAGGGACGTTTGAGCGATCTCGCGATAACGGTCATGCGGCGTAAGACGGCGAAGTTTATTGTCGATCATCTTGCCGAGTAAACGGCTTTGAGGAGACGTTAAAATGAGCTATTATGTACCGATGGTGGTCGAGCGCTCCAATCGGGGAGAGCGCGCTTACGATATTTATTCGCGGCTTTTGAAAGATCGTATCGTGTTCATCGGCGGCGCTATCGACGACAGCGTTGCAAATGTGGTTGTTGCGCAGTTGCTGTTTTTGGAGGCGGAAGATCCGGACAAGGATATCCACCTGTATATCAACAGTCCGGGGGGCGTTGTGACGGCCGGACTTGCCATTTATGACACGATGCAGTATATCCGTCCAGATGTGTCGACGATTTGTATCGGACAAGCGGCAAGCATGGGATCGCTTCTCTTGGCTGCCGGAACTGCAGGCAAAAGATACGCGCTCCCGTTTGCCCGGATCATGATCCATCAGCCGTTGGGCGGGGCGCAAGGTCAATCGACGGATATCCAGATTCAGGCGCGGGAGATCTTGCGGCTTCGGGAAATCGGCAATGATATTCTTGTGAAGCATACAGGGCAGGATAGGGAAAAAATCGTTCAGGATACGGAACGCGACAATTTCATGAACGCGCAGGAAGCAAAGGAGTACGGTCTGATCGACGAGGTTATTACCGTCCGCCCGAAGAAGGAAGATAAAGCATAACGGCTGCGGACAAGAGGGGAGCTACGGCGGAATGAAATTTGGGGACGACAAGGGACAGATGAAATGTTCCTTCTGCGGCAAGGCGCAGGATCAAGTCAGAAAACTCGTAGCTGGTCCTGGAGTCTATATTTGCGACGAATGCATCGAGCTTTGCAATGAAATTATTGAGGAGGAATTCAGCGGCGAAGAAGAGCTCGCGATGGAAAACATCCTCAAACCCAAGGAAATATCTGCCATCCTGGATCAGTATGTCATCGGCCAGCAGGAGGCAAAAAAGGCGCTTTCCGTAGCTGTCTATAATCATTACAAAAGGATACGGACGCCGGCGGGAAAAGCAAATGACGAGGTGGAGATTTCCAAATCCAATATTTTGATGCTTGGCCCGACAGGCAGCGGAAAAACACTTTTGGCGCAGACATTGGCTCGGATTCTGAACGTACCGTTTGCGATAGCGGACGCGACTTCCTTGACGGAGGCGGGTTATGTCGGCGAGGACGTTGAAAATATCCTGTTGAAGTTGATTCAGGCTGCGGATTATGACGTGGAGCGCGCAGAGAAAGGAATCATCTATATCGACGAGATCGACAAGATTGCGCGCAAATCGGAAAATATGTCGATTACGCGAGACGTTTCGGGAGAGGGCGTTCAGCAAGCGTTGCTGAAAATCCTTGAAGGGACGGTGGCTTCTGTGCCCCCTCAAGGCGGGCGCAAGCATCCGCATCAGGATCTCATACAGATTGATACGAAAAACATTCTCTTTATTTGCGGCGGCGCATTTGACGGCATTGAAAAAATCATCGAAGAACGCATGGGCAAGAAGGGAATCGGGTTCGGTGCGGAAATGGGCTCTCGCGAAAAACGCAATATCGGCGAGACGCTCAAGCATATTTTGCCGGAGGATCTGCTGAAAGACGGACTGATTCCCGAATTTATCGGTCGCCTTCCCGTTGTTGTGACTTTGTCCGCGCTTGAAGAAGACGCATTGGTCCGGATTCTGACCGAGCCTAAGAATGCTTTGGTCAAGCAGTATCAGAAGTTGCTTGCGATGGACGGCGTGAAGCTGACCTTTGATGAAGATGCACTGCGACTCATAGCGCAGGAAGTTTTGAAGCATAAGACGGGAGCGCGTGGACTTCGCGCCATCATCGAGGAAATCATGAGGAATGTCATGTTTGAAATTCCGTCGATGGAAGACGTATCGATTTGTCGTGTGACCAAAGATGTCGTCAGCGCTCGTCTCGATCCGGTCCTGACCTTGGATTCCGGAAAGACGGCGCAGATGCTCAGGCAGCAAGTCGCTTCCGCTTGAGGACGATAGTTTATCCGGCACTGCCTGAAGGCAGTGCCGTTTATTGTATGAGGGGGGTCCGATATGAAGGGAACGGGGAAAATACCTTTATTGCCTTTGCGCGGCATGGTTGTATTTCCGTCTATGATTATCCATTTGGACGCGGGGCGCGCGCGTTCCGTTGCGGCAATCGAACAGGCGATGCTTGCGGAACGTCGTATTTTTCTCGTCGCGCAAAAAGACGCGGAAATCGAAGAGCCGACACCGGACGATCTCTTTGGGATGGGGACGATTGCCGAGATACGTCAGATTTTCAAATTGCCGGGCGGCGCGCTGCGCGTGCTCGTTGAAGGAATTGCGCGCGCGCGCGTCCAGCGTGTCCGAGTGTTGGAAAAATATGATGAAGCGGAAATATTACAGCTCCGGGATGAGTTTGTGCCGTCCATGGAGATGGAAGCGCTTACGCGTGGAGTCGTTCACCGCTTTGAAGAATGGGTAAAAGCGGCGCGCAAGATTCCCGCGGAAGCGCTTGTTTCCGTTGCAATCATTGAAGATTCGGGACGATTGGCCGACCTTATCGCAAGTCATTTGAATTTGACAGTGGAAGATAAGCAGATCCTTTTGGATCTTGTTGACGTCGCTGATCGTATGAGAAAATTGTATGCATTCTTGGTGCACGAGCTGGAAGTGCTTGCCATTGAAAGCAAGTTGGGGTCTGAAGTTCGCCAGCAAATGGAGAAACTGCAAAAAGAATACTATTTGCGTGAAAAAATCAAAGTTATTCAGAAAGAACTCGGAGATCAGGATGGCCGACAAGCGGCGATAGAAGAATATAAAAAGCGGCTGAAAGAAAAAAAGTATCCGGAAACAGTTCGGAAAACGGTCGAAAAAGAAATCCGGAGGCTGGAAGGGATGTCCGGTTATTCGGCAGAAACTGCCGTCATTCGTACTTATGTCGACTGTTTGCTGGACTTGCCTTGGGAAGATACGACAGAAGATACGATTCAAATCAAGAAAGCGTCTCGGATATTGGAAAAAGATCATTACGGCTTGAAAAAAGTCAAGGAACGAATCCTTGATTATCTTGCCGTGCATAAATTGATTCATGACAAAGAATCGGATAAAGATGCACGCGGGAAAGCGCCGATTCTCTGTCTGGTCGGACCGCCCGGCGTCGGCAAAACGTCTCTGGCGTCTTCGGTGGCGCGCGCCATCGGGCGGAAATTCACGCGAGCTTCTTTGGGCGGAATTCGTGATGAGGCGGAGATTCGCGGTCATCGCCGCACTTACGTTGGAGCAATGGCGGGGCGCGTCATGGAAGGAATTCGGCGCGCGGGTGTGAAAAATCCGTTATTCCTTTTAGATGAAGTGGATAAGCTTTCGCATGATTATCAGGGGGATCCGGCGGCGGCACTTCTGGAAGTTTTGGATCCGGAACAAAATTGCACATTTACCGATCATTATGTGGATTTGCCGTTTGACCTTTCCGACGTCTTCTGGATCGTCACGGCGAACGATATGGGCGGGATTCCGCGCGCGTTGCGCGATCGAATGGAGATCATAACGCTTTCCAGTTATACGGAACAGGAAAAATTGGAAATCGCAAAACGGTACTTATTGCCGCGGCAGAAAAAAGAAAACGGATTGACGGCGGACGAGCTTTCCATCGGAGTCGCTGCGATCCGGCGAGTGATTACGGCATATACACGCGAGGCCGGCGTCAGGGAATTGGAACGGAAACTTGGAGAGATTTGCCGCAAAGCAGCGCGGCGTATCGTTGAAGACGGAGAAGCGCGCGTGCAAGTGGCGGCGAAAGAATTGGAGGATTTTCTCGGACGTCCGAAATATATACATTCCAAGGCGGAAAAAGAACCGCAGATTGGCGTCGTTACAGGAATGGCATGGACAGAGCTTGGCGGCGACATTCTTCCGACGGAAGTCGCCATCGTGAAGGGGAAGGGAGAACTGATTCTTACCGGACAACTCGGCGATGTGATGAAAGAGTCGGCGCAGGCCGGACTCTCCTATATTCGGAGCCGCGCGGAGCGATTTGCGATTCCCGAAGATTTTTATGAGAAAAACGACATCCATATTCATTTGCCGGAAGGCGCAGTACCCAAAGACGGTCCTTCTGCCGGCATAACGATGGCGACGGCAATGGTATCCGCGCTCACGAATCGAAAAGTCAGAAGCGACGTCGCGATGACGGGAGAAATTACCTTGCGCGGCCGTGTCTTGCCGATTGGCGGACTGAAAGAGAAAGTGCTCGCGGCGTATCGGGAGGGGATGCATACGATTATCCTGCCGAAAGATAATATTCGCGATATTGAAGAGATTCCCAAGACAATCCGCGAGCGGATCCAGTTCGTGCCGGTTACTTCCATGGACGAGGTCCTGTCGCATGTTTGGGTGGCGCCATGAAAGACCGCGTCATTGTTACACAGGGAAAATATTGCGTGTCGGCGGTAAAACGCGACCAGTATCCGTCCATAGAACGCCCTGAAATCGTTTTTATCGGTCGTTCGAACGTTGGAAAGTCGTCGTTGATCAATTCGTTGACGCGCGTCAGGAATCTTGCACATGTGTCCGGACAACCGGGAAAAACACAAACGATTAATTTTTATGACGTAGGCATAAAAATCGAGGGCGAGGAATCGCGGCGGGATTTTTATCTTGTCGATCTTCCCGGGTACGGCTATGCGAAGACAGGCAAAGCGCAGAGGTTGACTTGGAAAAAATTCATCGAAGAGTATCTGCTTTCCTCACGAAATATCCGTTTTATCGCGCAGCTCATTGATATCCGGCGTGATTCGATGGAATCGGACGTCAATATGTTTCGGTGGCTTGTGACAAACGGCCTTCCCGTGCTTGTCGTGGCGACAAAGGCAGATAAGATGGGCCGCGATGCAGGGCGCAGGCAAATAGAGAACATACGTCGCGCGCTTGGCGTTCCGGAGCTGGATATTTTGCCGTACTCCTCTCTTAAAGGTGAAGGACGTTCAGAATTGCTTGACGTAATTGCCGATTCTCTGTAAAATATTATTAATTAATCAAAACAAGGCATCGGGTAAGACGTCCCGGTGCCTTTTCGTCAAAGAAGGGAATCTCATATGCTGTCAGCGTTGGACAAGAAAATCCTGAATGCGGTGCAGGAAGAATTGCCGCTTGATTCGCGCCCGTTTGCCATTATCGCGGAACGTCTGCATACAGATGAAGAGACGATTCTGACAAGGCTTGAAACGCTTAGAAAAGACGGCTTTTTGCGTCGAATCGGCGCGTATTTCGATTCCGATGCGCTTGGGTATCAGGGCACGCTTGTCGCGCTGCGCGTCATTCCAGAAAAGCTGCCGGAGGTAGCCGAGAAAGTCAATCGTTTCAGCGGCGTTACGCATAATTATGAGCGGGAAGGGGAATATAATCTTTGGTTCACGCTGCAAACTGTTTCGGCAGATCAAACCAGAGAGATTTTGCATGAACTTCATGCGCTTCCCGGTGTCGAAGATATGCTTGAATTGCCGTCGGCAAAAAAATACAAAGTTCGCGTCCAATTTCGTCTATAACAGTAGGAGAAGAACTATGATTGAAGAAAAGGATTGGCGAATCGTTCGCGCTTTAGCGGACGGATTACCGATTACCTATCGTCCGTACGCCGTGCTGGCAAAAAAAGCCGGCATGGAAGAAGAGGAGTTTCTTTCACGTCTCGGAGAACTTAAAAAGCGAGGGGTATTACGTCGTGTAGGAGCGGTGATTCAGCATAGACAGGCAGGATTTTCGGCGAATGCGCTTTGCGCGTGGATTGTTCCGAATGAGCGATTAGACGAAGTCGGAACCGCTGTCAGTCATGAAGAGGCAGTTTCCCACTGTTATTCGCGGGCCCCGGTTTCCCAATGGCCGTATAATTTTTATGTCATGATTCATGCGCAAGACAGAAAAACGTGCGAAGAGATTGCCGACCGCATTGCAGATGACTGTCATTTGGGAGAACGAAAGACATTCTATTCCGTGCGGGAATGGAAAAAAGAGTCCATGCGGTACCATGGCGGCGATTGATTATTTACCGCAGCCATAAATAAGAGGGGATGTCGCAGGAAGCTTGTTCTTCCTGTGACATCCCCTCTTATTATAAGTTTTTATAACAGACGGCCGGTTGCTGCCGTTATCAGGAAAATCACAAAACCGACGGCCGCGCCGACGATAGAGCCGTTCATGCGGATCCAAAGAAGATCCGGCTCGACTTTATCATATACGAGTGCGTTCAGCTGTTTATCCGACATGTCGCCGAGCGCGTCGCGGACAATCGTCACGCTCATGATCTGCGCTTCCAGCGCACATCGCCGTACGACGTCGTTTGTCAGTGCAGAGATCATATTTTGAATGGCTTCATCGGCCGAGACGAGAGAAATCCATCGGTTGACTTCGTTTTTCACAGTTTCATCAATTATTGTGCGGACGTCGCTTGCTTCTGTTGCCGGAAGATCGGTGCGAAGCGCACTGACAAGGCTGGATAGCCCTGTTTCGATGGCTTGCTCCAAAGGCACGGCGCGCAGAAAAGCGCCGCGCGCTGCCGCAAAGGCCTCCTGCGCCGTTTCGTTTTCACCCAGTGCTTCCAGTTTTTCGTAAAAGGCGCCGCGTAGTCGACGGCCAAACGGTGAGTCCGGATCGTCTGCTTCGTCCAGAAGACGGAGCGCCTCTTGCTGCGCGCAAGCCGCCAGATCGTCGAAATTGATCACGTTCATTGCGGATGCGACGCCTGCGAGCAGGTTCATTAAAAATCCGGCGCCTGCGAGCTTTTCTTCTCGTATGCGTTCGAAAAGAGCCGCTAATTGATCGCGTGTTTCCGGATGTATCGCCCATGCGCGTAAATAAGAGGAGAGCGCGCCAAACAGTCTTTGATCGTTGGCGTCCGATCGCAGCCATATCGTTGTTGCTTCCAATATGCGGGAAAGCGGAACGGAAAGAAGCGTATGACGAAGCTGTGCTGCCCATTCCTTTGATTTTTCTGCCGCATCTATATCACATGCGGCATTTCCGATGATTCGGCGAATTTCAGTAATCAGCATGTTCCGTACCGATTCACTGTCAAGCCAGCGGAGCAGGACGGCTTTCCAATCATAGCGCGCAGTCAAACTAAAAACTGCCTGTCGGGAAAAGAATTCACGGCGCACGAGTTTGGCCGCCGCTTCCATGAATTCTGCGCGGCGGCGTGGGAGAAGCGCCGTGTGCCAAGGGAATCCCAACGGTTTTTCAAATAAGGCCGTTACGGCAAACCAGTCTGCTACGCCGCCAACTAAAGCCGCTTCCGTGCAGAAAAGGAGGCCTTTTGCAAAAAGACTTTCTGGAAACGACAGATGCAGGCACAGAGAAAATGCGAATAACACGGCTGCGGCCAACAGCGTCTTATCCGCACGGTTCCATTTCGACCAAGGCATCAGGCCCACATCCTTTCCGCCGCTAACGTGAGGAGATACAGAACCATTCCGGTTAATGAGCCGATTACCGCTCCGTTGATCCGGATCATTTGCAGATCGTCCTCGACGCGCGTTTCTACCAGTTCTACCACTTCGTCGTCTGAAAGACGCGCAAGCTGCCGTTCCATCATTTCCGGCAGTTTCGCGTGATGTGCTGAAAGCAGGGAATCGAACCATTGAAGCGTCCAAGTGTTGAACTGTTTACGTTCTACCGTATCGGAGATAAACGCGTTGATTCGATTTTCCAGCCACGCGCGTACTTCCCGCCGCCAAGTAAGCATACGGTTTTCGCGCAGCGCTTCAAGACCTTGTGCCAAGCGCTCGGTTATATTCGCTTGCTCGATTGTCGTTTCTTGCCAATTCCGTATCGCGGCAACAAGACGAGTTTGCTGTTTTTCGTCCAGCAGGAAAGAGTCCAGCCATTCCGAAATGCGCACGTATGCACTGCTCTCTTCGTTTTCCAACTCGTCGAGCCAGGTTTCGACATATTTATTTAATCGAATGAGCAGATTTTCCTTTGAGAGCTCTTCCATTTCAAAAAGCGTTGCGCGCATTGACTGGTCGTCTACATACGCTTCCTGGAGATGGGCGATAGAGGAAAGGATCATGGATTGCAGCTCGTCGTCGTTCCATATTTTTCGTGCGATCGGCAACAGCGAATGGAGAATTTTTCTTCTCGTCTCGGGAGACAGTGCCGATGCGAGCGCGTTTTGCGCCATTGCATCTAAATGGATTTCTTCCAGCGTTCGGCGTACGGACGGCTCTAGGAGGGCAGCTGCGCGAAGCATATCCATCGTTTCCATGCCGCGTGAAAAGATCGTGTCTGTCAGCGCGATGAGGCGTTCACGTCCGCCGCGTTCCGTCAGATATAGCGAAAGCATTTCAGAAAAATCTTGCCGGGCAAGGCTTTTCATGATATTTTCGCGGCTCAATAAATCGCGTCCGGAAAACTCGGCGAGCGAGCGCATGATTCGCGGGCGATTTCGTCGAAGGATTTCCGTGCGGTAGGAAATTCCCAGCGGTTTTCGGAAAATGGCCGTCACTGCGAACCAATCCGCCAATCCACCGATGGCCGCGGCAAGGAAGCCGTGGGCGAAAAGCCCGGGCCAAAAGCCTCCGGACGTTGCCGCCAACCATTCAAATCCAGCCGCGCCAATCGCACTCATAGCAAGTACGGTCGTTGCAAGCCCTTTCTTACGCATGTATATATCCACCTTTCCGTTCAATGCCGGCGAACGATCATGACTAATTCTCTTTGTTTAACGATAAACAGTAATTTTAAACACGATTATTATACAATTCGTCTTGTGTTTTTTACAGTGATTTTGTAGATTTCTCGAGACATTTTTGAAATCAGGCGGAAATTTCGATGAAAAAATAAGGCGTTTGGTCTTGCATACGTGAAGAAGTGTGTTATAATAAACTAGATTTTCGTCGATTAAAGGAATAAAGACTGGTGGTGTTTCATGTGGTGAATCCGAAGCTGAGGGACGAATTGGCGGATCAGCTTTGCGAAGCGGTTCTTTCTCTGCAAAATTTAGAGGAATGGTACCAGTTTTTTGAAGATGTGTGTACCATCGGCGAGATGAGAGCGTTGGCGCAGCGGTTGGAGGTTGCGCGAATGCTTGATGCAGGGCATACCTACGACGAAATCGTGGCGCGCACGGGCGCGAGCACGGCGACAATCAGCCGCGTCAAGCGCTGTCTTCATTACGGCGCGGACGGGTATAAGCTCGTTCTGGAACGGCTGAAAACGAAGCGAGGGGAACGTGATAGATAAAATGCAGATAAGGGATGAAGTTTTGGGTATTCCCTATGGTACGAGAGATTTCCTTCCTTCCGAAGCAAGAGAGAAACGCGCTATCGAGTCGCTTCTCGCGGAGGGATTTGCCCGGTGGGGGTACGACGAGATTGTCACGCCCGCTTTCGAGTTTTTGGACACGTTGACGCTTGGAAATGGGCGGCGGATCGAGCCGTGTATGTTTAAGTTTTTTGATCGTCAAAATCGGACGCTGGCGCTTCGGCATGAAATGACGACACCGATTGCCCGCGTGGCGGCAAGCCGTATGAAAGGCGCCGAGATGCCGCTGAAACTGTTCTATTTAAGTCCGGTCTATCGATATGAGCAGGCGCAGACAGGACGTCAATGCGAATTTTATCAAGCGGGCGTTGAGTTTATGGGCTCAGATTCCGCAGCGGCTGATGCGGAAATATTGGCGTTGGCGATTGACTCCATGAAGCGCGCCGGACTGAAAAATTTTCAGGTTTGCCTTGGAGAAGTCGAATTTATTCATGGATTGATGCAGGAACTTCATCTCGGGGAAAAAGCGCAGGATGAGATTCGATCGGCCCTGGAGGCGCACGATCTTGTCGGGCTTCGGGCGCTCGCGGAGCAGGCAGGACTTTCCGGCAGCGCGCGGGAATCTTTGCTTGTCGTTCCGCTTTTGCACGGAGGGAAGGAAGTTCTTGCAAAAGCGCGGAGCATGACGAAGAACCGGCAGGCGCTTCGCGCGATCGACGAATTGGAGACGATTTATCAGCTGCTTTCATCTTATGGCGTGGCGGAATATGTGCAGTTTGACCTCGGCGTTATTCGGGATTTCGAGTACTATACGGGAATGGTTTTTGAGGCGTATACGCCCGGACTGGGGTTCCCGCTTTGCGGCGGAGGAAGATACGATCGACTGCTTTCGGATTTCGGGAGCGCGTGCCCCGCGACGGGATTCGCCCTCGGTATTGAACGTGTCATGCTTGCACTGGAACGTGAGCATTTGAAGCGGCCATCTTCGCAAAAAGATGTATATATTTCTTATACGGCGCAGAAAAGAGACGAAGCGATTCGCCTTGCTGGCGAGCGGCGCGAGGCTGGCGCGATTGTCGAGTTGGCTCCGTCGGAGGAAAGTAGGGAGGAAGCGGTGCGCCGCCAAATGGCGAAAGGCTATCGCGAGCTTATATATCTCGCATGATCAAGAAACGTATTCTGCAATTCTTTCGTGCGATGACCGCTCACGTTTCGACGGAAGACGCGGCTTATGTTGAAACATATCTTTCGTCGGCAGTTCGGCCCCTCTTTTTCGCGCAGTCCGTACCCGATCAATGTCATTCTCTTCGCGTTGCGCGGCATGCGGAAGCAATTGCAAAATCGGAGCAAGGGACGCTGGACATCCCGTTTCTTGTGCGGTGTGCGCTGTTACATGATGTCGGACGAAAAAAAGGCGATCTCGGCACATTGGGGAAATCTTTCGCGGTGCTGTTTGCCAGATTCTGTCCGGAGCTTGCCCGTGATTACGGGAACGGAAAGCGCAGCGGCGTGTTGGCACGTAAGATGAACGTTTATTTTCATCATGCGGAAATGGGCGCGGATATGCTTTCGAATATAGGTTTTTCGCAGGAAGCGAAAATCGTCCGAAAACACCACGAAGCCCCGACGGACGATGATCCGCCGGAGCTTCGGATATTGCGTATTGCTGACGAAATGAGTTAGTATCCGCGTTTCTTGTCGATGATATTCTTCATTTTCGACGCGTCGGGGTACGCCTTGAGATTTTCGGCGAAGACTTCGACGGCGCGTTCCATATAGCGCGGCGAGGTGGCGGCGTGGTGCGGCGTAATCAAAAGATTCGGCGCGTCCCAGAGCGGAGAGCTTTCAGGCAAAGGCTCTTCGCAGAACACGTCTAGTCCGGCACCG
>JAEEGL010513260.1_pt1 | contig 13117 bp, 7 predicted proteins | sample 9134231 | NCBI WGS metagenome assembly JAEEGL01 (sample SAMN16246548, study PRJNA631951) | gut metagenome | biome: gut microbiome; feature: rumen; material: fiber-attached | host: Bos | place: Iran: Karaj | collected 2018-10 | reverse complement strand
TCATAAGTGCTGTCAGGCAAAGCTAAATTGTCATTACCGCCTCCTGAGGTAACGATATCACTGCCGTGACCTTTGAAGAATAACAGAGTATTATCTCCTGCTCCGCCGTTTATAATATCGTTACCTTGAGCACCCATAATGGTATCATTACCGGCACTGCCGGTTATGGTATCGTTACCTGCACCGCCGTTTATTATTCCTTCTTCATTTATTTCTTTATCCAAGCAATAATCTATTGACACAGCTTGTCCTGTTTTTCCGAAAATAATATTTTTTACGCTGTGTCCTTCCGGATTTTGATAATTTTTGACAGTTATTCTTCCGTTTTCGCTGTAATCTATATAGAGATTTTTATCATCTCCCGAGCCAAGCGTAAACGTTACATCTTCTCTTGCACTATCGTGTAAAAACAGAGTATCTTCTCCTCCTCCGTTTTCTACAACGTCGTGTCCGTGTTGTTCATGAAAATCTATTACGTTATACCCTAATCCCGCATTTATCGTATCATCTCCTAATGATGCAAATATTGTATCATTTCCGCCAAAACCACGAACAATATTATTTCCGAAATCTCCGGACAAATTATCATTTCCGTCCGTACCATATATTGCATTGTTTTTAAAATCTGCTATCGTATCAGTTTTACCTTCAAAGGTTACATATGTTACACTGTGGTTACCTTCCGCATAACCTTCTAAAGTTATACTGTCACCGTTTCCATAATGAATAATCAAATCGCCGTTTGTATCGTTAACGGAAGTTGTAACTTCACTTTTTGCCGAATCAGGTAAAGATAAGGTATCATTACCAATGCCTGAAACAACGGTATCGCTGCCATGACCTTTAAAGAATAACAGAGTATTATCTCCTGCTCCGCCGTTTATACTATCGTTACCTTGAGCACCCATTATTGTATCGTTACCATCTCCGCCGGTTATTGTATCGTTACCTGCTCCGCCGTTTATAATTTCTCCGTTATTTGTTTCAGCCGTTACTTCTTTATCTAAACAATAATCAATAGTTGCAGCTTGTCCTGTTTTTCCGAAAATAATATTTTTTACGCTGTGGTTACCGTTTTGGTATCCTTGAACCGTAATTCTTCCGTTTTCACTGTAATCGATATAGAGATTTTTATCATCGCCCGTTCCGAGGGTAAACGTTACATCCTCTCTTGCACTGTCATGTAATAATAAGGTATCTTCTCCTCCTCCGTTTTCTACAACATCCTGTCCGTGTTTTTCATAAAACTCTATAACATTATTACCTAATCCGCCATTTATTGTATCATCACCCAAGGATGCAAAAATAGTATCATCGCCGGCGAAACCAAAAATTTTCTCGTCATTTGAATCAACTCCGGAAAGATTTTCTCCGTTATCCGTTCCCAAAATAGCACCATCGATAGCACCTTTGATAAGAGTTGTTATATCGGGATAGAAAGTAGAACCAATAGTTATATGTTTAGTACTGTGATTTCCTTTTTTAAATCCTTCAATCGTAATTCTATCGCCATAGCCATAATTTATATACAAATTATTATCATTATTTTCACCGAGAACAAAAGAAACTTCATTTAAAGCACTGTCAGGCAAATATAAAGTATCATCTCCGCCTTCGGCTGCTACAACGGTATCATCACCGTGTCCTTTATAAAATGTGATAATGTTGTATCCTGCCCCTGCATTGATTACATCATTACCCTGAGCAGCCATAATTACATCATTGCCTCTGCCGCCTGTTATGGTGTCATCTCCGGCACCGCCGTCTATAACCTCTCCGTTATCAGTTTGAGCAGATATTGATCTGTTTATAAGATAGTTTATATCATCATAATAAAGTCCGCCTTCGAAAGAAAAATGTTTTACGCTGTGATTACCTTTTTGATAATCAAGTACCGTAATGCAGTCATCTACACCATAACGAATATATAGATTTTTATCGTCTCCTGTTCCCAATACGAACGAAACTTCTCCAAAAGCGGAATCAGGCAAGAATATAATATCATTTCCTCCTCCGTTTTCTACAACATCCTGTCCGTGACCTTTATAAAATTCAAGTATATTGTTTCCAGTACCGCCGTTTATCGTGTCATTGCCTAGCCCTGCCATTATATGATCATCTCCGCCGAGTCCTAAAATCCTTTCGTCATTTATTCCTTCTCCGATTAATACATTAGCTCCGTCATCTCCAATAATTTCGTTTGGCATAATTTTCTCCCCATATTAATTATTACTGTGTAAATTACATACAAAAACTGCCGCTAAGATGCTGATTAGCGGAATAAAAAGTTTACAATTTTAATGCATTAAATTCATAATATAATCGTATTACAAGCATCATGTTAATGTCAATCAATTTAATAATTGATTTTTTCTTTTACTTAATTTGACAAGAAAAAATAAACATTAACAAACTTTACAAACCTATGAAATGACAGGGCTAATTTCATAAGTTATATAAATTGCTTGAATTTTTACTTGTGTATAGTACAAAATATTGTTATAATTCTCATGGATATAAGAGATGTGGAGTTTTTCGTAATTATGAAATGTCCGTTAATGAGTTCAACCGATAATAATTATAATGTGCTTTGTCAGGAGGAGGAATGTGCCTGGTACGTAAAAGCTTTTAAATCCTGCGCAATGTATATATTGGCGCACAATGCCGCACTTGACATAAAAGCAAAACAATCAAAGCAGAGGTAAACATGAGCAGACGTGTCGGTCTTTTGTTGAGTTCGCTTACTTTACTTATAATTGGTATGGTAATATTTATTTCTGACCAATCAATTGATGTTTCAGTATTGATTAAACTAATAAAAATAGCTGTTCCTGCGTGTATTGTTTCTTATTTTATAGGTGTTTTAATAGCAAAGATTTTAGCAAGGTCTTGTGCAGATACTGATATACTCAGCAATATAGAGCAGCAAAAATTTATAGAGGATTTGTTACTTGAGCCTTCGCAAGTAGCAGCTTCTCATAGTTTTATCGAACAATCCGATGATGTTGTACTTAATGAAATAGGCTTTGATGATATTAAAGATTCCAACAGTAACTCTGAACAGGGTACATAAATATAATGGATAAAAAAATAAAAGTACAAAAAATTAAAAAATCAAAATCCTTTAGCTTGGGCAGCTTGTTTTTAATTCTGCTTATGTCGGTAATGTTTATTGCTGTATTTTGTCTGTCAGGATTTTATCTTTTTGTTATTCAACAGTTAAAAGAGCAAACCATAAATGAAAAAGCTTATACAAATCAAACCATTTCAACCATTATTTTAAGCAGTGCCAAGGAATCACTAAAAAATAAAAATTTCGAGGTATTGGAGGAAATATCAAGAAAACTTTGTGATAATAATTTAGTAAATTATGTAGTTATATACGATAACAAAAATACAAAAAAAATTATCTGGTCAACAGTCAGTACGGTAATTGATAAGGAGATGTCACCCGATGATTTTTTGGCATACTATAAAAGTATAAGTCCTTATTTGGAAAGTATTAAAATTGAGCCTGTATCAGCTAATCTTTGGGGTGGGCACAATGTCATAATTGCCTCAAATTTGGAATCAGGAATTCCCTATTATATAAAATCAATTTTTCCAAAAGCAATCCAAATTACTTTTATTCTTATGCTTTTATTTTCTTTGGTAGCCTTATTAATGGCAAGAATATTGGATAAACCGATAAAAAAATTAACGCAGGGTGTTCAAATATTTGCAAAAGGAAACTTTGATTTTAAAATGCCCCTGACTAATCTAAGGGAACTTGATATTTTGGTAAATGCTTTTAACGAGATGGCGGAAATGATTGCTAAAACACATTCTATTTTGGAAGAAAAAATAAAAGAAAGAACACAGCAAATTTCTCAAAAAAATGAAGAATTGGAAAAAGCATATAAAGATTTGCAAGAAACTCAAAGCATGATGGTCCATGGCGAAAAAATGCGTTCTCTTGGTGAGCTTGTTTCAGGCATAACGCATGAAATAAATAATCCTATAAACTTTATCCACGGTAATCTTACTCATTTAACAAATTATTCGAGGGATTTGATAGAAATAATTGACAGATATAAGGAGTTAGAGAAATTTTTACCGGATGAGAAGAAAAAAGAAATTGATAAAATTTTGGAAGAAAAAGAATATGATTATTTGAAGGAGGATTTGCCCGATTTAATAAAAAGTTGTCAGGAGGGTACAATCAGAACAAAAAATATAGTTATGGATTTGAAGAACTTCTCAAGAACGGATAAAATGATTATTAATGCTGTTGATATTAATAAGGAGATTGATACAACATTGAATATTCTTTATAACAAATACAAAAATAAAGCTCAAATACATAAAGAATATACGGCAGTACCTCCTATAGATTGTTATGGAGGACAACTTAATCAGGTTCTAATGAATATAATTGACAATGCTGTTTTTGCAATAGGTGACTCGGGTGATATATTTATCCGTACTTATTCTAAGGATAATACCTTATATGTAGAAATAGAAGATAACGGAAAAGGAATTGCAAAAGAAAATCTTGAAAAGATATTTGAACCGTTTTTCACTACAAAAGGTGTAGGAGAAGGTACAGGTTTAGGTATGTCTATAAGTTATAAAATTATTGATTCTCATGGCGGAAAAATCGAGGTTGAAAGTGAAGTCGGCAAGGGAACAAAATTTACTGTTATTTTACCCTATGACGGATTAAAAAAGAAAGGGCATATTGAAGAATGAAATATACTATATTAGCTGTTGATGATGAACCTGATAATTTACAATTGCTAAGAAGAACATTGAGAAGGGATTATGAAATAACCACAGCAAACGGTCCTCTCGAAGCAATAGATATTTTAAAAATTCATGGTGAGTTTGATATGATTGTTACCGATCACAGAATGCCCGATATGACCGGAGTTGAACTTCTTCAATATGCAAATTCCCATTATCCCGATATGATAAGAATTTTAATTACCGCTTACAGTGAAGTCCCTATTTTGGTAGAGGCAATTAATTCCGGAAAAATTTTCAGATATGTAAAAAAACCATGGACTCCTGAAGAATTAACACTAACAATTCAAAAAGCATTTGAAGCAAAAAAATTGTCTATGGATAATCAAAGATTGATAGAGGATTTTAAGGATTTATTTTCGGGTACAATCAGCGTAATTGTGGAAGCACTTGATGCGAAAGATAAATTTACGGCAGGAAGAAGCAGCAGAGTTTGCTGTTATGCCGTTAATGTTGCAAAAGCTTTAAACTTATCGGAGATAGAAATAAGTAAGATAGAAATTGCGGGACTTCTGCATGATATAGGAATGATAGGTGTCCCTGAAATAATTCTGCAAAAGAAAGGGCCGCTTACCGAAAATGAATATATGGAGGTAAAAAGACATATTGATTACGGTATGAAAATATTGGAAAATATAAAACAGCTTTCTACTATTGTAAATATAGTAAAATATCACCACGAAAGATTTGACGGAACAGGTTATCCCGAAGGACTCAAAGGAGAAGAAATCCCTATAGGTGCAAGAATAATTGCATTGGCGGATACATTTGATGCAATGATGTCAACAAGAGCATACAGAGAACCTCTTGATATGGAGTCAGCTAAAGCTGAATTAAGAGGGTGCGCCGGCTCTCAACTGGATCCTCAAATTGTAAATACTTTTTTGGGTATAGTTGATACTATTGATGCTGATGCTTTCAGTCTGTATAACGAACCTGTATAAAAGGGTTCTTATTATATTTTCTTTATTTTTATATTTTCATCTGCTGAAGGTATATTAAATTGTGTTATTGTATTTGAGAAATTGCCTGTTGTTTCTTTCTCGGTTGCGGAAATTTGAACATCTGAACTCATATCCGCTTTAACATCGGTATTTTTATCTGAAGAATTAGATATTTCATCGGGGGAATTATTTATCTCTTTATCTTGTTTAATATCTTCATCCTTAATATTTTCATCCGAGATTTTTTCTTCGTTTTCTTCTTCTTTTACTTCTTTATCATCTTCGTCTTCTTTTTCTTTTGTCTTATCAATTTTATCATCTTTGTTAAGCTTTTTCTCTTTCTTTTCTTGAGCTTTCTTGTTATCTTTATCTTTGGCTTTTTCCGTATTTTTATTTTCGGTTGTTTCTGTTTTGTCGTTAACAGCTTTATCTGATTTGTTTTCCGCTGTATTTCCATTCTGTCCGTCTATGCCTGCATTGTTATTTTCACCGACATTTTCATTTTCGGAAGAATCATCCGCATTTTCTTCATTGATATTTTCGGCTTGTTCTTCGGAAATTTGTTTTTCTTGGGCTTCTTCATCGTTTTTCACTGCATCTAAGACTTCTTGAGCTGCTTCATCTATTTCTGTATCTCTTTCTTCAATTTTTTCTGCTTCTTCTTCGTTTTGTTGATTTTTATCCGTTACAGATTGGTTTAATTCTTCATTTTGTTCCTCGTGTGTTTCTTTTGTATCCTTTAATATATCAAGGAAGGAAAGACTTTCTTTAAATGCTTCCATATCAACATTTGCTGCTTCGGAATGTTTTTCGGCAACTTCCTTTTTGTCCTCTGCGGCGGAGAAGCTGGCTTCCGCTTTATCATTAAATGCGGCACCTACTGCCTCCTGAGCTTTTGAACTTGCAAAGTTACTTACTGCCTGTTTGCCTAAAGATATGGCTTTTGCTTTACTTGTTTCTCCGAGCTTTTGTAATCTTTGAGAATTCCTTTCAAGACTTTGTGCTACTTTTTCTTTTTGCGTAGCTTCCGTAGCTTTTTTAGTGGATTCAGCCTGTTCTTTATTGCCTTTTGTGACTTCTGCGTTACCTGCTGCAATATTTTGATTACCTTGCGCAACACTTGAATTGCCGTTTGCTTCTTCCGTTGTTCCTGTTGCTTGTAATGCTTCACCGGAGCCTATCATAGTTGTACCTGAAGATGCTAATGTAGTACCTGCAGAAATCAAAGCTGCACCTATTGCATTACCTATAATAGGAACCGCTTGCAAAGTGGTACCTGCTGCAACAGCAGCATCACCGCAGGTTTGTAAAGTTGTACCTGCCGCAGCAACTGCCGTACCTGCCGTTTGTTTAGCAACGCCCATTGCAATTTGTGTTGTACCGACACCTACTTGTCCTGTGCCTTGTCCTATTTTGGTATTTCCTGTTGCCAAATCTTTAGCAGCCTGAAGTCCTTTTTGTACGCTTTCTGCTTTTGCTTTTATACCTTGTGTCATTGTTTCTATACTTAATGTTTTTTGACCGATTGCCGCATCAAAAGCTCCTTCTGCAACTGAACTTGCTGCCAATCCTGCCGCTTGTTGAGCTGCACCTTTTGCAGAGAAATTAGTTGCCAAATTGTAAGCACCTTTTGCTAAACCGAGAGCGGAGCTGCCGTTTTCCACCAAGCCGTCAGCTGCCATATTTGCTGCTTTTGAAGCCGTAGAGTTTAATATGCTTTTACCAAGCTGTCCTTGTGCTGCGGCACTTACCGTAGACATAATTGCATTGTCACCTGCAATTGTTTGAGCAAGCTGCATTCCTGTTGATTTACTTGCTTGCAAACTTTCATTATTAGAGGAAATAACCGAAGCTGATTCACTGTTTCTGTCCTTTGCTGCGCCTAATGAATCAAATATACCTGATACGTTGGCATATTTTTCTCCCGCTTCGGGGCCTTTTGATGAAATTGTACTAAGTGCTTCGTTTTTAGTTTGTGAAACTGTACCATTATTAATATCGGGGGTAGAATTACTTACATCCATATTGCTTTGAGGTATATCGCCTCCTGCAGCTTGCATATTTGCAGGATTATTTGCTGCTGCAGCAGGTTCATTTTGCATACCTTTTGACATATTCTTTGGTGAAGCTGAAACCTGATTTGTTCCGGTTTCGGAATTTTTATTTGAAGCTGAAGTCAGCGTTTCTTTTGCATCTGATGTTGATTCTTTTTTCATTCCTTTTTTCTGTGTATCCAATGCTTGCTTTTTGCTTTGCTCATCTTTTTTAGAACTTTGAATTCCTTTGTTTGCAGTGCTGTTTTGTTCCATTTGGTCTTTCTTTATGTCTGCATTGGCAGTTTTAACTTCGTTATTCATTTTGGAATCTTCCATTTTGGTTTTGGTATTATCCTGATTAACGTTGCCTGTTGATTTAGTGATAGAAGGACCTGCCGATTTTATCTCTTTTGTTGATTTTTTACCTTTTCTGCAGCTGGCTTTACTTTTCTTCAATTTCTTTAACGAGCTTGTACTAGTTCCTCCGAGAGAAATCGTACCGTAATCTCCTGTGCTTATAATGTTACCTCCCCCACCTGCTGAAGTTGACGAGTTTTCACTTGAATTGGAGGCTTTGTTTGAAGATGAATTTCCAAAACCACCTGAGAAGAAATCTTTTTCTCCGTTTTGCTTAGCTTCCTCGATTTCCTCAGCGCTTAACATTCCCGGAGGATTATTATTTTGTACATTTGTATTATTATTTTTATTTTGCTGATGAAAACTTAATTCGTCACCAAATGCACTATTATATAAAATATCATCAGGAGATGATTGTTTATCGTTATTAGCGGAGGCAAAAATTGAGGATGAGCTTATATCATCGTTATTTTTATTATTGGTATTCCAAATACTCGTAGTATCATTAAATCTTGTTTTTTCTACATGAGAGGTATTTGGTGATTCGGTATTTCTTCTTAATGGCTGAGTATTTAAACTGTTTTCTAAAGATGTACCGGAAGTCTTTTTGGATAAACTGCCAAATTTTGCTTGCCCGAATACCGAACCGTTAAAATTTGTTGCTTGTGTTGAATTTTTACCTTGTTGTTTTTGTTGTTTCTGAAATTCAATTTGATTTGAGAAATTTTGATTTAATTTACGCATGCCAATTTTCCTGTATTTTGTATCCTTATATATATAAAAAATATATAAAGTATAAATATTCGAAGTTTAGATTTTTCTTTACAAAACTTAAAATTTGATTTTCTATTTTTCATCTATTTGTTGGATATATATCGATTTTAATTGACTTTTAAAGAAATATAGCCCATAATTTACGAATAAGAAATAGTACTGATTTCATAAGAAAAGGAGAGTTTTACAATGAATCTTTTTAAGAAAGTTTTCGGCATTAAAGGTTTGTTTCTTACTTTAATGCTAGTATTCGCTTTTGCCGGAATGAGTTTTGCCGGTGAAGCGGATTTAGTTGTTCCTGATTTGCAAGACAATCCTACCTCTTATACAATTTTGTTATGGGGTTTAGGAATTGCAGCAGCAGGACTTTTATTTGGATTTTATGAATTTTGGAAGGTTAAATCCATCAAAGCCCACAAAGCAATGACTGATGTAGGTAATCTTATTTTTGAAACCTGCAAAACATATCTTGTTCAACAAGGTAAATTCTTGATAGGTTTGGAAATTTTAATTGGTGCTTGTATTGCCTTCTATTTTGGCGGCTTACAGGAAATGCCGTTTACAAATGTACTTATTATCTTAGGATGGTCAATAATAGGTATTTTGGGTTCTTATGGTGTTGCTTGGTTCGGTATCAGAATGAATACTCTTGCAAACTCAAGAACAGCCTTCAGAGCTTTAGAAGGTAATCCTTTAAAATTATTAAATATTCCTTTGAGTGCTGGTATGAGTATCGGTGTTTTGCTTGTAAGTATTGAACTTATAATGATGCTTGTAATTTTGTTATTTATCCCCGGTGAAATTGCAGGTGCTTGCTTTATCGGATTTGCAATAGGTGAATCATTAGGTGCAAGCGCACTTCGTGTTGCAGGCGGTATATTTACAAAAATTGCAGACATCGGCTCAGATTTAATGAAAATCGTATTCAAAATTAAAGAAGATGACCCGAGAAACCCCGGAGTTATTGCCGACTGTACGGGTGATAACGCAGGTGATTCAATAGGACCTACGGCTGACGGTTTTGAAACTTACGGTGTAACGGGTGTTGCCTTGGTAAGCTTTATTCTTCTTGCCGTATCAGGAAGTGATGATCAAATACTTCTTTTAACTTGGATATTTGCAATGAGATTTTTGATGATAGTAACTTCAGTAATTGCATATCTTGGTAATAAAGTTTTGAGCAAAGTTTTATATTCAGGCAAAAAACTTGATTTTGAAGCACCTTTGACAAATCTTGTATGGTTTACTTCAATTTTGTCTATTGCAATGACCTTTGGTGTAAGCTATTGGTTATTAAATGATTTAGGTGATAATTTATGGCTTATTTTAGCAATAATCATAAGCTGCGGTACATTAGGTGCTGCTCTTATCCCTGAATTTACAAAGAAATTTACAAGTCCTAATGCACTTCATACAAACGAAGTTGTTACCGCTTCCCGTGAAGGGGGAGCTTCTTTAACCATTCTTTCAGGTTTGGTATCAGGAAACTTCAGCGGATTTTGGATTGGACTTGTTATTGTACTGTTAATGGGCGGTGCTTATTTCGCAAGTACATTTATTCCCGATTGGATAATGATTTATCCGTCTGTATTTGCTTTTGGTTTGGTTGCTTTCGGGTTCTTGGGTATGGGACCTGTTACTATCGCAGTAGACAGTTATGGCCCTGTTACCGATAATGCTCAATCAGTTTATGAATTGTCATTAATAGAAAGTATTCCCAATGTAGCCGAAGAAATCAAGAAAGAATACAATTTTGAACCCGATTTTGATGTGGCTAAAAAATATTTGGAAGAAAATGACGGTGCGGGAAATACCTTCAAAGCAACTTCAAAACCTGTTTTGATAGGTACTGCGGTAGTCGGTGCAACAACAATGATTTTCTCTTTAATACTTGTTATTAAAGAAGTTTTGGGTATTGAACCCGAGTCAATATTAAACCTGCTTAACCCATATACATTACTTGGTTTCATAGCAGGCGGTGCGGTAATATACTGGTTCTCAGGTGCTTCTATGCAGGCTGTTACGACAGGTGCATACAGAGCCGTTGAATATATTAAAAATCATATTAATTTGAATGTTGAGTCAGCTACGGCTTCAAGAGATAATTCTAAAGAAGTTGTTAAAATTTGTACTCAATATGCTCAAAAAGGCATGATAAATATATTTGTTGCTTTGTTTGCATTTGCACTTTCATTTGCTTGCTTCTCTGCACCGAATGCGGATACGGAAATTGCCGTTTCGTTCTTTGTAAGCTACTTAATTGCAATAGCCGTATTTGGTTTGTTCCAAGCCGTATTTATGGCAAATGCCGGCGGATGTTGGGATAATGCAAAGAAAATCGTTGAAGTTGATTTGGACGAAAAAGGTACGCCTTTGCATGATGCAACCGTTGTAGGTGATACAGTTGGTGATCCGTTTAAAGATACATCTTCTGTAGCTATGAATCCGATTATCAAATTTACAACTTTGTTTGGTTTACTCGCTATGGAAATATCTATTTCGGAAAACTTTAGAGAAATAGCTCCATGGGTAGGAGTTGTATTATTTATCATAGCTTTGGTATTTGTATTACGCTCCTTCTACGGAATGAGAATACCGAAAAAATAAGAAATAAATAAAACATAAATCAAGAGGATGGTTAATTGCCATCCTCTTTTATTATTTTCTCTTTTGCCTGCCGATAATATCGGACTTCAGACGGTATTTATAAATTATTAATTTATTTTGAAAGCTTTAAAAACTTCAGGCAGCTCTTGTTTTTTTCCGTTAAAATTTACATTACCTTTGTCTTCGGCATTAGTTTTTTCTAAATGATTATACCTGTATTGAGTCCATAATCTGCTTATGAGTGAAAGAGAAAAACCCATAAACAGCAAACTAAATGCATAAGGCACTGCAGTAATAACAGCTTTTTCTTTGGTTAATCTCGTTAATTCTTTAGCAGGATTTGTATTTTTTGCCTGTGCTATTTTTGAAGCAAGCTTTGGTAAGTCAACTCTCTTTGGAATATTAACCGCACCATCTGCGGTTCTCTTGATTAAATCGGGAAATTTCTTCTTATTCTCTAAAATCTTTATAAAAGCTTTTTCAAATAATTCACTTCCGAAAATAGTATAAAATACAACAAGAGGTACTCTTGTCCATACTTCATAAAAATCGAGTTTACCTCTGTCTTTTGCGGCATTACTGTAACCAAAAAGCCCAAGTATTGCGGTAAGTGCAAGTTGCCCTTTGCCGAGTGCCAATTTTCCGTTATTATTGGCAAAATCTAAACTCAAACTTTTAAGCGGTTTTTCAAGCTTCTTTGTTTCAAATCCCGCTTTTTGCAAGCCTTTTAAAACAGCTGTCCCCGGCTCTATTATTGCCTTACTTAATTTTTGCAAAGCATTTGATTTATGCCCAAACGCAGCAAGTAAGCCGCCTGCCAAAACTCCTGCGGCAGAAAGTACACCTGCCTTTTTAAGTGCATCAATACCGTTTTTTCTTACTTTGTTTTGCTGCTCATCATCTTCTTTTTCATTGTGCGTTTTATCTAAATTATTTATGTTATTAAAATTGCTCTTATTAAATACTTTCAAGGTAAAAAGATTTTTTGCAAAGCTCAAAGTATATTCCGCAACAGGTATCATTGTACAGGCAAGAATAATACCTGCTTTGTTAGAAATAACATGCTTTTTAACCTCGTTGGTTAAAGCTTTGTTTTTTGTTATTGAGCTTAAACTTTCGGGAATATTTTTATTTATTGATTGTTTAAGATTTTTTGGTGCAAAATTATTAAAAACTTTATTTCTGAACAATTTTTCGCCCAAAATAGGAGAGGCAAAGTAAAATATCCCTGATTCAATAAATTCAAGAAAACTCATTTCTGCAAAATCAGCTTTACTTCTGGTAAAAACTGCTTTCGGCAGCCAATTTGTAGCAGTATCTTGAATAAACCTCGTTGAAGATAAATTCTCCTGAGATTTTATAAATAAATCTGCTGCTTTAAACAGACCATTTCCACTACCCTTAAAATTATTATCTTCTGAATTTTTTATTATTTTTATATTATCTATTTTATTAACTTTCATATTAACCTCATTTTAAAAAAAATAATTTAAATATATTAATGGAAAAGGATGAGAATTAATGAATCGCTTAAAGAAATAGACTGATTATAACAACAAATATATTTATAAAATCTTGAAAGAATAAATCTTAAACGAGGATTATTCAAGATAC
>JAEEGL010328128.1_pt1 | contig 13117 bp, 6 predicted proteins | sample 9134231 | NCBI WGS metagenome assembly JAEEGL01 (sample SAMN16246548, study PRJNA631951) | gut metagenome | biome: gut microbiome; feature: rumen; material: fiber-attached | host: Bos | place: Iran: Karaj | collected 2018-10 | reverse complement strand
TTTCTTCGTAGATGGCCATCAAGTTGTGCTATCCTTTGTGGCGGGGGCTATCAACTTGGACAAGTTCGATGTGTCTGCCGAGACGGTGTATTCTTGCCTTCGTTTTGCCTATTACGAATCCAAGACCAACCACATGGGCGAACTTTACGTTCTCAAGAACAGTGTCAGCGAAGATAAGAGATTTGCTATCGAGCGCATCAACGTTATCCGTAACAGCATCGTGAACGAATGCGAAGGATTCTTCCTATGCTACCAGCCTATTGTAGATGCGGATACCGAAATGATTACCGGTGCGGAATCCCTGCTTCGTTGGAAAAATGCGGAATACGGCATCGTTCCTCCGGTTGAGTTCGTGGATGTGCTGGAACGGGATAATCTTTTCCCGGAACTGGGTAAGTGGATTTTACGGACGGCCTTGACCGATGCCAAGAAGTTCTTGGGGCGCTACCCGGGATTTGTGGTGAACGTGAACCTGTCCTACACCCAGCTAGAAAAGAAGGATTTTGTGGAGGATGTCCTTGCCATACTCAAGGAGACAAACTATCCGCCGCAGAACCTGTGCCTCGAGATTACGGAGCGCTGCCGTATGCTGGATATGGCTCTCCTGAAGGATATCTTTACGGCCCTTCGGGAACACGGCATCAAGATAGCTCTAGATGATTTCGGAACGGGCTTCAGCTCTTTGGGTCTGTTGCGAGAACTGCCGGTATCGACGGTAAAGATTGACCGCAGTTTCGTCATGAACATCGAGAAGGACTTCTCGGACCAGAATACGGTTCGGTTCATTTCGGAACTGGCCAATTCCTTCTCTTCGTCTGTGACGGCAGAAGGAGTAGAAACCTCTGAAATGCGCGATTTCTTGCTCAGGTTCAAGATAAAGAGTCTGCAGGGGTATTACTACTCCAAGCCGATTCCTGTGAAGGAATTCCTAGATAAGTACGTGAACGCCTAGGACTGTATCTCGATTCCCGTGTCGCGGTCGATGACTGTTTCACAGGCGAATTTGAAGGTCTCCGGAGTTGCGATGATGGTAAGGCTCTGTTTTTTAGTACGCGTTACGCCCGTGTAGAGAATCTGACGGTTCAGTAGCGGGTGCCCTTCACGCATTGGCAAAAACATCATGATGTTCGGATAGCCTGATCCCTGCGACTTATGGATGGTGATTGCAAATGCAGATTCTATCGAATCACTCGGTAAAAGTGAAACTGGGTAGAATACGAAATTTCCTTTTCGTTTGATCATGAGCATTGGACGCGTGTCACAATTCACCACGACTCCAGAATCGCCATTATACAGGTCGAAATAAGACTGGTTCTTTGTTAGAATCATGAGCTGACCATCAAAGGATTCGTTTCCTTTTTTGCCAAGTGCTTTAATGACCATCTTATTCAGATTTTCAACGCCGCGCAAACCACGACGTTCTGCTGAAAGAATACGCGCGGCATCAGAGATTTTCCACAGGGTTTCGCGATTGGCGCATTCTTCGTTCCAGTCTCCGTCTGTAAATCCCTGGTTAGCGTAGTTATCCTTCGAGAGATTTGGTCGAATTTTCTTAGCAATGTTCAATAGGCTGGAATTGGGATTGCTGTAGAATCTTTTAGTCCAGGCGTTAATCAAACCCTGCAGTCTAGCCTCTTCCTCGGTATATGTTAACGATTTTTTTTCGTCTTCCAAACGTAGTAAGTTGATTTCATCAGATTTCGTTGGTTCCCAGAGTTGCATTTCTGCATTCCATGGCAGCCATTCCAGTTTGAACTGAAGTTCTTCTTTTTCCAATTTTTTCTGAATGTATCGAGAAAGACGACCGATTTTGGAATCTTTGTCAAAACGGTTTGATTCGGTAAGTTCAACAACATTGGTTGAGTTAAGTTCGAGAATTTCGCCTAGAACAGCGCCTGCATCAACAGATGGCAATTGGTCTTTATCACCAAGGATATAAAGCCTAAAGTCTTTTTTCGGTAAAGCTTGCATGAAAGACGCAAAAAGAGAAAGGTCAATCATGCTCGCTTCGTCAATCACGAAAATGGATTTTTCGGCGAAGGGTGATTTTTGACTGAACCGAAAACTGTTTGTTTGCGGATTGTAGCTTAAAAGACGGTGTAACGTTGAATAACTGTTAACATTCTTAAGGCGAATCGCAACAGGATCCTTTTGGGCGTCCTCGGTAAGCATGTCAAAGGTTTCTCCGATACTTTCGCGCAGGCGGTCAGCGGCTTTGCCACTGGGAGCTGCAAAGTAGATGTCCCACTCGAGCATGTTTGGCTGTTTTTGCTTATCGGAGTGCTTTTTCAACAAGTTCCAGAGTAGAAAAAATACGACCGTAGTCTTGCCTGTGCCTGGTCCACCTGTAATAATTAGGTTTTGGGTTTCTCCCTTGACTATCGCTGTGTCTTGATCTTTTTTCAAGTCGAACTTATTTGGACCTTCTTCAAGAAATTTCTTGTCGATGAGAGCTTCAATTTCTTCTTTACAACTTCTAAGGTTGCTGGATTCGCTGGGTTCGCTGTTAAAAATACATTGCTTGTTTTTTTTGCTCTGCTTTTGGAAGCAACGATCAATGATTTTTTTTGCATCTAGGTATTTTTCTGTGAATAAGTGCGGTTCAATCAGGCCGTTTTTTTTGAGATTTTCTATAACGAGTGGCGGCTTGACATTGCTCTGTAGCTCGGCGCAGCCCGCATCAATTATGGGTTTGAAGTCATTTGCTGATATGTATCGCTGTTCTTTTGGGTCTTGGTCTTGAGATGCTAACAAGACAAGTCCATCCCATTTGGTCTTCCACTTGGCGAGAAGGGTGTCTGGGTTTAGAGAAATGCAGGTGTTGCCGTCATCGGTAAGAGAAAAAAAGATATGCAATACCTTTTGTGCATTGATAGAATACTTTTGATCATCTTGATGAATGTCAACTAAAAGCTCAACTAATTTTTCATTCAGTAAAGAAGTGCCACGCATGTCGCGAAGCAAGTCAAAAAAGTCGTTTGCGGAACTGTTCAGTTTTTTAAGCATCTCTTCTCTTGTCATTTTTCAACCTCCACTTTGCGGCGATTATGCATTAAAACCTCAATTTCATTATATGCAGCTTCTAACTCTGCAAAAGAAGACCAGGTATGTGCATAAATGCCGTTCGTTTTCTCTTTCTGACAACCGCGTGCATACACGTAGTAGATGCCGCCGAAATTTTCTTTGTACACTTTTTCTGGCGAAGGTTCTTTCCATATAGAACATAGCCATTTGATGAGACAATAAGAATACAAAACCATCTGAATGGAGTAGTGCTCCTTTACGGCCTCAAAACAGGACTCGGAATCATATTGCCTTAGCAGGTTTGATTTCCAGTCCAAAACGGAATAGTATTCCTTATTGCCAACCTCACGAACAAAGACCAAGTCCATAAACCCTTTGGTGAATGTCTTAAGGATTTCATCGCCGGCATCTTTAGCCTTGAGGCGAAACTCCATTTCGGCAAGACGCTGTGAAGATTTTAGTTCTTTGAGGCTAAACATTTCCCCTGTTTTCTCTGTTCCGTGAATCTCTTGGAGTGATGCGTTCATTGTACTCCAAATAATTTCCACAGTTCTTGTTAGCCAATTAGGGTGTTTACCAATAGCTAGACCTTGCGATAAGAACTTATTTGTAATGAGGTCAAGAAGTTCTGCATCTTTTTGAGCCTCTTCCAAGGTCATGTTGCCAATTTGCACAAAATTAAGCTCCTCAAAGATCTGGTGAAGGGCTTCACCATAAAGGTTCCCGCGTGGGTAATCAGAATTTTCGGCAACCTCAAAAATAGATTCGTCATTGGGTTCGTCGACAGAACGATTTTGTAAATTACCATCGGCAGATAAAATCTCAATGCCTGAAGATTTTTTGTCGATAGACGAATACGAATGCTGATAAAGACTTGAATCCTTGAGCGTTCTACGAATGGCCTTGAGAATTTCATTACTCGGCAATTCAGAGGTATCTTTTTTTTCATCTTTGTTGAAGAATGCGAGCTCGGCAGAAACTTCCTTTCTGAGAACGTCAACATCCCAGACTCCGTCCCAAGTACATGCCTGGGCAAATTTATTCTCTTCGCAAAGTTTGCTATGTGCATAAGTCAGGAAACCCCACGGAGATTTTGTATCAATAATAGGTTTGCCCTCGTTGAGCTTCAGCTTTTGCATTTTTAAGCCGTAGCGAATTTCATAAACATTAACAGGCTTTTTTGTTTTTGGATTTTTTGCTTTTTCGCATTCAAACCATCTGTCATATTGAGGCAAAATTAAGAGTGACGACGCTCGCGTATAGTCTACATAAAGCAGGCGATGCCATTCTTCGACTTCTTCGTTTTGACGGCTGTATTTGGCATCTTTGCCGAATCCAACATATTTTTGGGGGAGGCCATCTTCTATTTGTTTTGCGGAAAAGACAAACGGGCCTTCGGCTTTGTCGTTTATTTTCTTGAATCCGGCGCAGGAAATAACAACGGGAAATTCCAAGCCTTTAGAAGCATGAACAGTCATTAACCTTACAGCCTTAAAATCTGTTCCTTTGGCAACAAGATTCTTTTCTTCGTCGCCCGCTTGTTTATTGTTCTTCGACAATGTTTCTAAATGCTTGATCGCTTGTTGAAGTGTTACTTTTTTCTCGTATAGGTAGCCGAAAATGTAGTTGCCAATTTGCCGCAGTTTCGTTAAGTCTTGTAATCTTGAAGGGTTACTCAGTTTTTGTTCTATGCAGGTGTCTTCGTAAATCTGTTCCTGAAGTTCTGTCCATTGTTTTTTAGATGCGAGTAATCGCCAATATGCAATTTGAGCAAGAACGGTTTCGGGCGCGTTTTTTTGAGGGTCTTCGCTCAAATCGTTCATGTTTACCCCAAAAAAGTCCGTGACGAAAATACTATTCAGCAATTTGCTGCTATAGCCAGACAGATTTGGAGCTGCAAGTATCCTTAAAACGGATATCCATTCTGCGCATTCTCTTGAATCGAAAAGGGTGGAGTCTTTATACAGTACAAAGGGTATGCCGACTGCCGTAAGGCATTCCTTGATTTCGTTCATTTCTGGTCTGGTTCTGCCGAGAATGACAAAATCTGAGAAATTTACGTTTCGCGGTTCTGTTGATCCACGATCAAACACTTGCAAAGCGGTCTTTTCGTTCGTTTCTTTACAACATTCAATAATTTTCTGGACTGCAAAACGAGCAAAGCCCTTTTCAGGGACAATGGGTGAAGTCCAAACAGGTCTTGTTTCCTTTCCGTCGAACAAGGCGTTTTGCCGCTGATTTTCAAACTCTTTAGGGTATTCAGATTTTGTAAAATCACCCTTTGGTAAGAATGGATAGTCTGATTCATTGCCTATAGAGAACAATGAATTACACGCTTCAATCATTGATATAGATGAACGAAAATTTGTCTTAAGGGCGCTTCCGATCTTAATGCATTTTGTTGCTTTACGATAAACCTGCAAATCGGCGCCTTGAAAACTATAAATAGATTGCTTGGGGTCACCAACGACAATCAGATGGTTTTGATTGCTATTCAAGAATACGGTTTCAAAGATGTTCCACTGTAATTCGTTAGTGTCTTGGAATTCATCAATGATGGCAATTTTGTAGGCATTGCGAATTTTTTTGCATAGGAACGACGGCGCTTCTGGAGCTTTGCCCTTGGGGCAAACAGCCTCACGTACCGCTGAAATCATATCGTCAAAAGACTGTGCTTTTTGACGAGCTTTTTCTTGTTGCCAAAGTTCGTAGAGCTCTGTCACTTTTTGATTGAGAAATCTAGAACGTTTTGCCTGGCTCGGGGAGAACAGGGTGACTTCTAAGGGATAGAAATATTTCAATGCCTCGGTGATTTTCTTTTCTAATTCTGGGGAATTAGCTTCAACGGATACAATCTGCTTGCCGAATTGGCTTGCGTTGACCAATTTGTTTTTGCTTGCGAGTATAGCTTTTGTTAGAGTTTCGACTGTTTTTTCGCCACCCCTGTTACCCGAAAATTTTACCTGCGAATTAAGGTTCAATATATCGAAATGTTTTTTTGCAATAGGATTGTTTTCAATCCATTCTTGTACGTTTGTTGCGGGGAAAACAAGTCCTTTATCTGGAGAGTATGATTTCAACGCTTTTTTTAGCAAGTTCTTGATGTCTTCAACATCTTCAGGCAAAGCGTCCTCTCTTGGCAAATTGCATATATCGTTTGCCCATTCGTCGCGGATTAACCTGTCAATAACCACTTCGGCAGCTTGATCATCGGCGTTTCCCATATCAAAAGGAACATTTGCCTCGTAGGCAAAATCATGTAGGGTCTTTCGACAGAACGAATGAATTGTTCCGATCATGGCATTATCAACATCTTGGCATGCGCGTTCAAATAAAGGCTTTTCCGCCGGCGAAGCTTTTTCTAAGCACTCGATTATTTCTTCGCGGATGCGGTCCCGCATTTCTCCCGCGGCCTTTTCTGTATACGTGACAAAGAGAACTTCAGAAAGGCGAATACCATTTTTTATTAGCTCGGCCGAAATTTTTCGGATAGTGTAAGTTTTTCCAGTACCTGCAGAAGCTTCGATATACTGATCCTGTGCCGGAGAAAATTTATTAATATCAAAAGGTTTCAATTCGCTTATAACGCTCATTTTTTTACCACCCCTTCAATTTTAGACACGAGTGAGTCAAGCAATTCTTTTTGATCTTTGCATGCCTTTTCCCATTTTTTCTCAAAGTTGGTTGCAGGATATCCAGAATACTTTTCTAGTTCATTGATAAAGAGGTCTTTACCAGCGAAATAAGTCCACGGACCTCCGTGTTTCTCTTCTAGTTTTGCCTTAAGTTCTTCGATGTTCTCCAATTTTGTGCAAAGTAGATCTATAGGCAATACTTTTTTATTGAGGCTTACAAAGGCGTTTTTATATATACCGCAAAGTTTTTCTTTTGCGCTAGAAGCATTCATGCATATATGACATACATTTGCCTTATAGGTTTCTTCATCTTGACAAGCTCCAGTGGCTATAAATAAATCTACAGACTCTGTCTTGCCGGCTGCAATCATGCCTAATGCTCCGATGTAGGAGCTTAAATATTTGTAAGCTTTTAGGCTGTCTGAATTGCTTATTTCTACGATGATACAGTTTTCTTTGGACGAAAAGACTAGTGGAATATTTCCCTGCAAAATGAAATTTGATCCGTAAAAGCCATCAATATATGTATTCAATTCAATGGATTCACAATCATATTTGCTTGCCGGGAAAAATTGGTCTAATTCTGCTTTTATACCATCTGCACGGGCTTTTATCTTGTCGCTCACGCCTGCGCCGAATTTTCCAGAAGGAAGGGTGCCTTGTGTCTCTAGACTCTTGAAATAAACATCTACGTCATTATAATCCATGTCTAGCCCTTTTTCAATATATACGGCTTGTTTTAAGAAAACAGCTTCATCAAGATTGCTCAAGCTAATCGGTTCAACATATTCTTCGGTCGGATCATTTTCATTTTTCTCCAAACGTAACATTCGGCCAACATAGAATTGAAATGGATCATTTAGGTACTGTTTCATTTGAGAAATTGAAACTTTATCTGGAGGTTTGATGGTGGGCGATTCATCAGATCTCTTACTAAAGGGAATTTTACCAATATCAGATTTGTTTGCACGAATGCGGTCAATTGATTCCATGTATCTGCGTCCACGCCTTGTGAACAGACAGTCTTTGCTGCGAGTTTCGTCAAGAGGGATCTTTTCGGTATGCAAAGGTTCTTGTTCTTTACCGGTCGATTCATCTTTCTGCTTTTCGGTAAAACCCGCCACAAAGTTTTTCAAGTCGTTGATTATCGGAGAGGGATAAATTTCGCTGTCCTTGGCAAGGTTCATATTTTGGTAACTAATATGGAAACCTTCCGATGTACACATTAGCTGACACAAGAATGCATAGCGGTTGCGGTTTACGCTAGTATCGTCGCCCGGCCAGGGGCGAACTTGTCTACGTAAATCTAGGGTGTTAAATGAGTCGTCGCTAGGGAAATGGTCTACATCGGCTCCCAGGAAGAATAAATGCTTTACCGGAATAATTCTATTGGGGGCAAATTTCATGAACGAAATGCCGTTCACAAAAAGGTTTCCAAAGCTAAATTCCGAAACAGTCGCTGCCTCAAGCATGCTTTCCCTAACGATTTCCATCGGAACGGTTTCGGTGGTTCCTGCATAGAATATGTACTTTAGACGATTTAGTGCCTTACATACTTCAAAATAGGCGGCACGTTCCCCGACAAGTTCGTCGGGAACATTCTGCATCTTAACCCAGCTATTGAACATTTCAAGTAAGGTCTCGGAATCACTTTCTGCAAGTCCTTTTTCAAAAGCATTTGTCCATTGTTCAAGGTCTTCGATAGCTCCAATAAACTTTATAAGCAAGGAGTCGTTTGTACTGTTCATATTCGCATATGGCGTATAAACTTTATCCTCGATTGTTTGTGTTTTTGTTGTCAAGCGAGCTAAGAGCATTCTTTTTACAGCCCATTGCCAAGGCTCAAAATTTTGTTTTGGCCTGTCGCGATAGACGTTCATGTCTGTAATCCAAGTTTCCCATATTGCTACCATATCCGGAGTGATGCCTCGGGTTGCCTGGACAACTGGGTTGCGAACCAGGTCAAAGAAATCTGGACGCGAAACAGAATGTTCCTTTCGAACTTGGAAAAGCTTTTTTATGATTGAACCTATAAGAGAATCTTTAGAAATGGAATCTACAATCGTATACGGAACATGAACTATTGATTTGTCCCCATTTTCGGCAGCGATTTTGGCTTGATCGAAAATTTGATAAATATATGGGCTGTATTCTTGCAAGTTTGGAGACACAACTAGAATATCGTTTGAGTGGACCCCTTTCAGAAGTAGCTTGCAAATAGAAGAATGCAAAGCTTCGACTTCTCGCAGCTTATTCGGTGCCGCAGTTACAGTAAGAGACTCGTCTCCATCTTCTTTCTTGAATTTACTTTCTTTTTGTGGCCCTTTTTTGAATCCGTTTTGCCTATTGGCAACCAAATATTGAACGGCATGCAAAAGATCCTTTGGTGATTCTTGAGCATTGTCAAACAATTCTAAATGTTCGTCTTCTGTAAAATTGCATGATGAATAATCGTCTGTAAGACACCAGAGTTTAATGTTATCTCTGCCAGATTTCCCCCAGTATCGAAGGAGATTATTCTCGTTGTTTGAGACAGAATCAGTACTTTCTGAAATATTGTCGCCTTCACGGGTTTCTACGATTCTAGGGACAATGGCAGATGTGTCGAGATCTTCCCAGAATTTCATACATGGATTCTGAATGTATGCGTACACTTCGTGTTGTTTTGCAAATTCGCGTAGAACAATTCGATAGAACTGTCCCATGCCCGAAAGCCCTAAAATAAAGACGGGTGCTTTTGAATCGTATTTGAATTGAGGATTTCCATTAGAATCAAGGCACTCCTTATAAAGGAAAGGTAAAGTCAAATATTTGGCCTTCTTTTCTTCGTCTTGTTCACTATCGGCTTTTTCAAAAACCTGCGTCAATAAGGATTTTCCGTTTACGTTATGAAAAATCTTGGAATAAAGAGTTTTTTCCCATGATTCGTTGTCGGTGGGTATGTCTTTGTTATCTTTGGCTTTTTTTACAAAGAAATTCTTCAGCTTACCAGTTTCTCTTAAAACTTTTTCTGACCAACAATCAAGAATTCCCTCTGCTTGTAAAAAGTTCTGGGGGCGGCTTGTTTCATATTCCAAGAAAAGACCTGCCAGCTTGTTTGCAAAATCATAAAGTCGAACCTCGTCTAGAATGCCTTCTTCTCCACTAGTCTTTTCTTTTTTGGTAAGATACTCTGTAACCTTGGTATCCAGCGTTGCGTAATTAGGTTTCTCGCCATCGTCTTTGCCTAACAAGTATGCTATAATCACATTGGCAAGCATTTCTGACGAAAGCTTTTTTAATTTGCGGTCGTTGCCCACCAGAATGTCAAACAGAAATCGGTCAATGGTGCTCTTGTTCAGGTTGGCGAGCACGCCTTTCTTTTTTATCCATTTTAAGCGAAACCACTGTTCGAGTTTCGGGTCCGGGAAGATGACTATTGGAGCTTCGAAAGGATTCGTCCAGACCGACGAAATCTCATCGATCATTTGGTCGGCGAGATTTTCAAGATTCAATGCGAATTTTAGATGTAGCATACATTCAATATATACAAAAAAATGTTACATGAAAGACTATTTTGCTGTTAAGATTAAACCCTCCCTTGTGGGAGGGCTAACGAGGACTTAAAAATTTATGCGCATCACGATGGAATTCTCGAAGTGTTCGGGATTTGCTCCTAGCCTCCAAAGCTCGGAGCCGTAGCTGAACTGGTTTGGACGAGCTTTGCGGAGGATTGCTGCTGCTGTTGCCCGCAGGTAGCCGGCCTTGCTTCTGCCGGAGATTCCTTTGAGAACGGCCTCCAGGTCATCGATGGAAACGCAAATGGCATTATGGTCGTGTGGATTGTAGGGTTCGGCCTGTATCATCGCCTTGAGTGATGCGAACATTTCCTGTTGTTTTTTGCCTGCGGCATAGGGGTTGTCACCAAAGTGGAAACTGATTGCTGCATCGGAGATGACTCTGTATTTCTCAACGCCGTTAATCCAGGGGTGGCTGGAGGCTCCTACGATTCCGATGGTGAAGTCGGTGTTGCAGCATTCCCTGAAATAGCGGATGAACATCTCTTCGGGAGATTCCTTTTCAGGTTCGGGCTTCAGGGCGTCGCGGGCGGCGGCAAACAAGATGGCAGAAACATCGGTCTCGCCGGTAGCAATGGCGGCGTTTGTCTGGTAAATCTGCTTGAAATTGCCTTCGCCGGTGAATCCTCCGTAGACTCTTGCAAAGAGTGCCTCTGCTGCGATGGGCTTTACGATGTGCAGCACCAGGGGAGTGAAGTTTGCAAACACCATGGAACGACGGCGCAGGAGTTCTGCGGTTAGGAGACCATCCTTTGCCTGTACGGCGAGCAGCAGGGCGCCTACATGCAGCAAGAAGGAATACTGGCCCGCGTCCATGTTTTCGATATTTGCTGGAATGTAAACGAGGATTTCTGCTTGCAGTTCTTCGGGTAGGTAGGTATACCAAGAGGGTGTGAAGTAACGGCTTCCCTCAACGCACTGCATCTGGGAAAGATCGCTAGTGGAAGGTGTGGCCGTTCCATTGAAGTCCAGGATGCCGGTCTCACTGCGGGAGAAGGTGTAAATGCTGGTCGCCTTGGCTGTTTCGACCTTGACGTAGAAGATTTCGTTTGCCATGGTAGGCCTCCTTGTTTGGGGTTCTTATCCAAATATACCTCCAAATCTATGTCAGAAAGTGACATTTTTTAAGAAAAAATGGAACCAGAATGTGTTGTTTTTTCGTGAAAAGGTTGCCAGAATGGCCTTGTTCCCCAAGATATTGTGGTGTATTTTGCTATCTTTCCCGCCATGACTATTGATGACTGGCGTGCCCGTATAGACGAACTGAACGTCGAGCTTATCTCCCTCTTGAACAAGAGGGCGTCCTTCGCCCGTGAGATCGGGAAAGAAAAAAAGCTTGCGGGGTTGCCGGTTCTGGACCCGGAAAGGGAATCCAGGGTTCTCGATGCCGTGGGGGAGCTGGCCCGCAAAGGTGAAGGCCCCTTGAGCGAAGAATCTATCAAACGTATTTTCCAGGTCGTCATGGAAGAGACCCGCAAGGTGGAGGACTGATGAAACGGTTCACCTTGGTAGGTTTTGGGCTTTTGGCCAGTTCCATTGCGGCTGCGGTCAAGCAGGCCAAGTTTCCTGCCATTATCCGGGCGGTAAGTTCTGCCGCCACGCTGAAGCGTGCCCAGGAACTGGAGCTTGCCAACGAGTTTTTTGAATACGACGCCGTAGAGGAGTGGTCCAAGGACAGTGACCTGATTTTGCTGTGCGGGCCCATTCTCCACATCTTGAAGACCATGGAGGCCCTGAAGGGGGTGTCCTGGGCAAAGGGGGCAGAAGCCTCTGGGCGTCAGGTGCTGGTTTCCGATATCGGCAGTACCAAGGTGGAAATCTGTAAGGCGGGTTCGACCCTGCCGGCCCCGTTCCGTTTTGTGGGGAGCCATCCCATGGCCGGTTCCGAGAAGCGGACCTGCGAACATAACGATCCCGCGATTTTCGAGAACGCCTACTGGTTCGTGTGCCCGCCCGAGGGTATGGAAGAATCGGGTTATGAGCCCCTGCTTACCCTGGTGAAGTTCTTGGGGGCGAATGCCGTGGTGTTCCCGCCGGAGCATCACGACGCCACTATGGCCTGGGTTTCCCACATGCCCCAGATGCTCAGCTCCACGCTGGCGGGGAACTTGCCGGAACGCCTGCTTTCTCACAACTACCAGCATTACGCCGGTCGCGCCTTCCGGGACATGACCCGCATAGCCGCCTCGGGCTGGGGAATGTGGCATGATATTGCCGTCACTAACCGCAAGGAGACTGTCCGGGCGCTGGAAGAGGTCCGTGCGGGGCTTGACCGTACCATCGAGGCCATGAACGCCCTGAAGGTGGTGGACGGTTCGCAACCTTCTGATGCCAGCCAGTCGGACAATTCCGCCGCGCTGGAAAAGATTTTCAAGGCCGGTAACGACGGCCGTGCAAGCCTGTTCGCGCCGGGCCGTAACGCCGCGTCGGCCTTCTTCGAAATAACGGTTCAGCTGAAGGACAAGCCTGGCGCTTTACTCAGCGTATTGGAGCCGTTGGCCCAAGAAGGCATCAACGTCCGCGACGTGGAACTCATGAAGGTCCGCGAAAACGTGGCGGGCACACTCCTGCTCGCCTTCAAGACCGAAGACGAGGCCGCCCGGGCCCTCAAGATTTTGAAGTATCTGGATTACGAAGTTAAGGGAAGATAATGGAATTCTACCTGAATCCAGATAGAGAACGGACAAACCTGACCCTGGTCATGGCGCTGCTGGTCAATGGCCGCACCGTGCTGGAGGATTTCTCCTGGTCGGCGGAAGGCCGTAGCTTTGCAAATGCCCTGGAAGAATTCGGTCTTACCCTGAACTTGCAGGGGCACGAGATGGTGCTTACCGGCAAGGGATTCCAGTACCCCGTTCCCTCCCTGCTTCCCATCAACTTCGGGGAGCGTGACAGTATTCT
>JAEEGL015592378.1_pt1 | contig 13118 bp, 15 predicted proteins | sample 9134231 | NCBI WGS metagenome assembly JAEEGL01 (sample SAMN16246548, study PRJNA631951) | gut metagenome | biome: gut microbiome; feature: rumen; material: fiber-attached | host: Bos | place: Iran: Karaj | collected 2018-10 | reverse complement strand
GAGAGGAATAAATATGACATTAAATAATCTGCCAATTGGAATGACTGGTAAAATAATAACTCTCTCATGCAATAAGGAAATTAAACATAGGCTATTAGATTTAGGCATTATACCTCAAAGTACAATTTGCCCTGTTTTAATAAGTCCTTATGGAGACCCTACTGCTTTTGAGGTTAGACACAGCATTATAGCATTAAGAAAAGAGGATTCAGCTCTTATCACAGTAGAATTATGTTAGAATATACAATTTTGTTTTGCATATAATTTATCATCAATTTAATTATTGGGGGTAAATTATGGGACTAACAAAGAATTCTACTGGTAGTAATGTTTTTTCTGATAATTTTTCACTAGATAATATAGATTATACTATAGCTATTGCACGGTAATCCCAATGTTGGGAAGAGTACTATTTTTAATAATTTAACTGGATTACATCAGCATACAGGAAACTGGCCACGGTAAAACTGTTACTAATGCATCTGGTACTTGTAAGTATGAAAATAAAAATTTTCTACTTGTAGACCTGCCTGGGACATACTCAATTATGTCTAATTCCGTTGAGGAAGAAATTGCTAGAAATTATATTTGTTTTGGAAATCACGATTGTACAGTAGTCGTTGTAGACGCAACTTGCTTAGAACGCAATCTAAATTTGGTTTATCAAATTTTGGAAATAACAAATAATGTGGTAGTTTGTGTAAATTTATTAGATGAAGCTCAGAAAAAAGGAATTAGAATTGATTTTGAAATTCTTTCAAGTAGTTTAGGCGTTCCAGTTGTTGGTGTAACCGCCAGAAAAAAGAAAACTCTAAAAAAACTTATGGAAGCTGTATACAAAGTTTCCAGTGGTTCTGTTGCATGTTTTCCACATATCATACACTATGTGCCAGCTATTGAAAGCGCTATTTCTCTTTTAGAAGAGAACTTAAAAGATGAAACTCCTCTTCCTAATAGATGGGTTGCATTAAAGTTTCTAGAAGGTAATGATTTAATTTTAAGCGAACTATCTAAAAAATATGAAATAGATTTTAATAATTATCTCTTTGCAAGAAAGCAAGCAATGGATAACCTAGCCCAAAACTCCATTGATCAAACTAATTTAGCTGATGTACTAATTTCAAACATAATGTTTGAAGCAGAAGAAATCTGTAGAAAAGCTGTTCATTTTGATAATATCAATTATAGCATTAAAGACAGAAAAATAGATAAAATAATTACATCCAAAAAATACGGATATCCTATTATGTTGCTTCTTTTGGGAATAGTTTTTTGGATTACAATTGTAGGTTCTAACTATCCTTCTTCCTGGCTTGGAAATATATTTGATTTCATAGAATATAAGCTCTTGAACTTATTTAATATTATACATGTTCCTGCATGGATTACTCAATTGTTAATAGCTGGAGTATATCGAACTACAGCATGGGTAGTATCTGTTATGCTTCCCCCAATGGCAATATTTTTCCCTCTTTTTACGTTTTTAGAGGATTCAGGATTTTTGCCACGTATTGCATTTAATTTAGACAATTTTTTTAAGAAAGCTGGAACAAGTGGTAAGCAAGCATTAACCATGTGCATGGGATTTGGTTGTAATGCAGCTGGAATTATTGGTTGCAGAATAATTTCTTCTCCACGTGAAAGGCTAATTGCAATTATTACAAATGCATTTGTTCCTTGTAATGGTAGATTTCCATTTTTAATAACTGTTGCAACTGTTTTCTTTGCAAGCTCGTTAGGCTTTTCTTCATTCGTAGCAACACTTGCAGTCTTATTTGTTGTAACCCTTGGTGTTATTTTTACTTTGCTCATTTCTAAATTGCTCTCTAAAACAATTCTAAAAGGAATGCCATCATCATTTGTGTTAGAGCTTCCTCCTTATCGCAGACCACAGCTAGGCAAAGTAATAGTTCGTTCTATTTTCGATCGTACTTTGTTTGTTCTTCGGTAGAGCTATCGCTGTTGCAGCCCCTACAGGTTTGCTTATATGGATTTTAGCCAATATTTCCATTAGTAATACTAGTTTATTAGCATATATTGCAAACTTTTTTGATCCATTTGCTAGGCTTATGGGCTTAGATGGCTACATTTTGACAGCTTTCTTGTTAGGCTTGCCTGCAAATGAAATAGTCCTTCCTATAATATTAATGAGCTATTTATCAAACGGTTCACTAATGCATTTTGAAGATATATCTCAAATTGGTGAAATTTTATATAGTAATGGTTGGAATATGCTAACAGCAATTAATGTTATGATTTTTACGCTTTTACACTTTCCATGTGGCACTACGCTATTTACAATAAAGAAAGAAGCGGGCAACTGGAAATGGGTTATTTTATCCTTTGCAATACCAACTTTTTGTGGAATTATACTTTGTATGTTTACTACCGCTATATGGAATTTTATCTACTAAATAAAAAAAATCCGCAAGTGTCAATGACAACTTCGGATTTTTATCTCGTTAAATTATGTTATTAATGCTATAGAGAATTACCCTTTTTATAATTTATATTGTTGTATATTTCCTTATATTCAACCATTTTACTCTGTTCATTTTGTTTAGTAATGTTGTTAATATCTCTAGGCAAATCTTGTATATATCCTATTTAATATACACCAATATACACGTTATTTAAGAATAATTCCACTCTAGTATTTTTTATTTCCTGCGAATTTTCTATCGTGCTATTTACTTTTGTTAAAATGTAGGCACTATTGGGCTTCATATTTAGAATTGATATCTTGTTGTCTCTTTTATTCTTCCCTGGTGTTAATAAATGAAGTGAAAACACATAATTATCTCCATCCTTCTTAACTTTACCACTAGATGTTGTTATTTTATTAGGGATATTTGATAAGTTGTCAATCAAATATAGTTCCATTGGTATATTCTTTTGGTTCATTTCATAATTTTCATTATAGCTTATACTAAGAATTGGAAGGTCCGTACATTTCAAGTTATAAATATGGTATTCTTTTTCATCATAAATCATTATCTTAAATTGGTAATTGTTTTTTACTTTTTCATCAGTTATTTCATCTGATAAGGCAACCAATTTTACATTATTTTTGTTAGAGCTATAGCTTACATTTGGATTATATTTATTTTGGCTATCATTTATAACTGAATAGTATAATGTATTATTTTTTTCATCAATTATCAATTTATAATCATTAAACTTAATATCTTCTAATATCAAATTTTTATTTTCTTTTCGAGATTCCTGAATACTATTCCATTTATTTTCACTTACATAAAGTTCATTATATTTATGGCTCGGGTTAATAATTATTATTAAAATTATTATTAATCCCGTAATAACAATTACTGGTAGCAATAATTTTTTTCTACTCATAAAAATACATTCCTTTTATCTATAAATACATTTTTTATTACTAAACTATATCATCTGCATCATATTCTATAATAGAATATTTGCTTATTTTTTTATTTTTTGATAATTCATTATTTAGTTCTTGTATATTTTTATATGTAAGCTCTATTGCATAGTCGAATCCTTTTGAAGTATAATTTCTTGATTTGAATTTATGGTTTATTTTTCTTTCTTTGAATATACTATTTAATTCTGTTTCTACATCATCTGTCGCCCTTACAATTAGCACAAATGGTTTTCTTCCAAAATTTATATGTTCTAGAGCTATTAAAACAATCGTAACAATAACTGATGTTAGAACTCCTACTTCAAATAATTGACATCCACAAATGATTCCTATAAATACACTCCAGAGCAAGTATAACATATCAACTGGATCTTTTACAGATGTTCTAAATCTTATTATAGCTAAAGCTCCTATTGTACCTAATGTAATTACTAAATTTGATTGCAAGCAAAGTATTATGCTCGATATAAAAAATGGTAAAATTGCAGTTGTTATATTAAAAGATTTATTGTAAAACGATCTATGCGATACAAGTCTGTATACAAAGAATTCGTAAACTGCTAGTATTGCTACCATTACTAGTACAGATATTATTGTACTTGTTGTTATGCTTTCATTAGCATAAGAATTTATAATATTTTCAAAAACTTCCATTTATTTGTTCCTTTCATTTTAACATTTAATTTTGGAAACATTTTATCTCATATAACAATCTATTATCTTTCTTCCATAATAATATTTAGAAAAAGACCCCTGTTTATAACTATATGATTCTACAATATTTCTTATATGCGATGGTAGAATATCATCAAATTTTACTTCTAATACATTTAGTCCACTTGGTAGTATATAAAAGCTCTGGTAATCTCCGTCTAAAAAGTTTTCTAATTCGTATGATGCTGATATTTTCATGTCAAATGTTATTCTTACGTTTGTTATTTCTTCTACAAATGCAATTCGTTCATAATCTATTATAACCTTTGGCTTATAATTATGTATTAACATATCTATTGCCAGTTCTTTTATAAGTTTCTTTTCTGTTTCGAATATTAAATCTGTGACATCTCCTGATACAATTTGGTTGTATTCATCCACCGTTATCTTACATGATTTTTTATGACATCTACTTTCTATTTTTTCCTTTTTTTCTAAAACAATATAACTTAGGTCTTCACCATAATACCTTATTCTCCATTTAAATCTTTTAGATAATCCAGAATCAGTTGTATAAATAGATGTATCTTTGTAATCATCGAAATATAATGAATGTATTAAGTATCTTCCGTCCAGGAGGAGTATGAGGATCTATCTCCATTACCTCAGAAAGTCTTGATTTTAGCTTAGATAATTCTTGATTAGTTAGAGTATATTTCCATTCACTTCGGTAAACTTTTATAACCATTCGCCTCCTTTTTTATCTTCTTCCTTGAGGTCCTCCTGCATTTGGATTAAACTGTCCACCTCCATAGTTTTGCATACCGCCTTGAGGACCTCCATTCATGCCTCCACCCATCATTTGATTTGTGATTGAATTTGTCTCTGTTCCATTTACTATTATTGTTCCACCATTTTTTTGAGCTGTTCCATCATAGTCAAATGGTGAATTACCTGTAATGTTTATTGTTCCTCCATTAATATATATATTGCCATTTGAGTCTATTGCATCTGTATCTCCTTGCCCCATTTTTATTGTAATATTTCCACCATTAATTTCTACTGTTGGAGTAGAAATATTAGATTTTTTACTTGCATTTATCCCATCATCACTAGCTTCTATATTTATAGTTCCATCGTCTATTTTTACGTACGTTGCTTCAATTCCTTCTTGTCCTGAAATATTAATATTTCCTCCACTAATTGTAACTTTTGTTATTCCTTGTATACCGTCACTTTTTGCTATAATATTGTAAGTTCCTCCTGTAATTGTTACATATCCTAAACTTGTGTCTTCATCATTAGATGCCTTTATTCCATCTCCGCCTGCATTTATTGTAAAAGTGCCATCTGCTATTTCAACCATATCTTTGCCTCTAATTCCATCATCAGCAGAAGTTATTGAATAAGTGCCACTTTTTATCACTAAAGTATCTTTTGAAACTATACCATCATAATTAGATTTTATTTCTAAACTTCCTGTACCAAGAAGTGTCAAATCTGCTTTTGAGTATATTGCTCCATCTAAATCTTCTGACGTTGTTGCTGTAATTTTATTTGTTCCTAAAAGTGTTACTGTAACCTTCTTTGCATTTTCAATGTTTATAGCGGGTCCATTAGAACTTGTTATTTCTACACCATTTAGGCTAAGGCTTACTTCTTCACTTGTATTTATAGTAATGCTTTCATATTCACCTGACAAGTCATAGTTACCTCCAGATGTTATATTTACATTTTTAGAGTTTGCTGATTTTGTTTCACTGTTTGAACTTGTAGTTTTACTAGATTCACTACTATTTTTTGCTATATTTGTAGTTACTGTGTTAGCTTCAGTATTGGTAATACTTATGTTGTTATATGCAATTACAAAACACACCACAGCTCCAATTAAAACAACAATTGAAACTATTCCAATAATTATACCTTTTACACTTTTATTTTTTTGTTCTTCCATTTTTTATTCCTCACTTTCTTAAGATGTTTTTATTATAGTAATAAAATGTTGAAAATAAATTGAAATTCTTAAAATTTTACAATAAAACTTGTATAGCCATTGTTTGAAGTGGCATATATCTTTCCTTTATACTTTTCTACTATTCCTTTTGCAATAGGAAGTCCGAAGTCCATACCTCTTTTCAGAACGATTTCTAGATTTATCTATTCTATAAAACCTTTCAAATATTTTTTCTCTTTCTTCCTCTGGAATAGGTTCTCCCTGATTTTTAATTTCAATTTTTATATCATTTTTTTCTTTGTCTAAATTTACTATTATTTTATGGTTTTCTTCAGTATGCTTTATTGCATTATCTAGTATTATAGAAATAATATGCTTTATATCATCCTTATCACCATTAAATTCAATTCCCTCTTTAACATTTGTTTCTAGCTCTATTTTCTTTTCATATATCATGCTCTCAAAAACAGAAATTGACATTTGCACTTCTTTTGACAAGTCAAATTTTTGATTGTTAGATATATCTGCTTTTTCCATTCTTGCAAGAACTAATAAATCGTTTACCAATTTATTCATGCTTTCTACTTCATTTTTAATATACGTTATCCATTTATTTTCTCCAACTTTATCTTGAAGCACATCTGCATTTGCTTCAATTACAGCAAGTGGAGTTTTTAGTTCATGGGATGCGTCTGATACAAATTGTTTTTGTTTTTCAAACGTTTCTTCTACAGGCTTTACTATTATTCCCGAGATTTTTTTTGCTAAATTATATACAATTGTAATTCCTAAAAGTCCTATAATAATAGAAATAATAATAGTATTTTTTAATCCTTTTATTGTATTTTCGCTTTCTATTAAAGTTATCTCTTTTGCATTCGCACCTATTTTTCTAATTTTATATATGTAATTATCAATAAAACCTTCATCATTATTTCTGCTACTTACTTCGACCGCGTAATTTTTTATTTCATCAGTTACATTATTTGATTTTGCTATAAAATTATTATAAATTTGTACTTTATAAATTCCTTCAATATATCTTTCACTAATTTCCTGTGGTTTGTTCTCTCCCTTTCCTGCCAATCGGTCCATAATTGCTGTAGAAGACATTAATGTATTTCTATAACTAAATACTGTTACTAATATAGTAACTCCTAATATTATTACTGAAAGTGAAATTTGAATTATCCAAAATATCTTTTTTCTTAATTTATTTATCATTATATATCTAGCTCCTTTTATAAAGTACACATCATTCATAATTTTAATAACCTGTAAGACTAAAACGTGTACCTTGTATTAATAATTAAATTCCATAGTTTAGTTTTCTCTTTGCATTTTTTTATTATTTTTTTCACCTTCTAATTTGTAGCCTACTCCCCTTATAGCTTTTATTGCAACATTTGAATCAATTAACTTTAGTTTTCTTCTTACAAATGTAATATAAACCTCCACATTATTGTATTCTGCATCACTCTCGTAGCCCCAAATTCGCTCTGCTAAGTTTTCTCTTGAGCAAATTTGGCTTTTATTAATTATCAATTGTTCTAACAGTTCTAATTCCTTACCACTAATTTGAATTTCATTATCATTACATTTTAGCTTGGCATTTTTTACATCCAAAACTAAATCCCCATATTCCAAGCAGTCAGTATTTTCCAAATTATTTGTTCTTCTTAAAACTGATTTTATCCTTGCCATAAGTTCTCTCATTGCAAATGGTTTTGTAATATAATCGTCTGCGCCATGTTCTAATCCATTAAGTTTATCATCCATTTCAGATTTAGCAGTAAGCATTATTATTGGCGTTTTAATCTTTTCATGTTCTATTGATCTTAATATTTCAAATCCATTTTTCTTTGGCAACATAACATCCAAAAGAATAAGATCATAATTTCCAGTTAAGGCTTCATTTTCTCCTTCTTCTCCGTCTGTTCTTATAATAACATTAAAATTTTCGTTTTTAAGTGTCTCCGAAATTGCATCAGCTAAGCTATATTCATCTTCTATAATTAGTATATTCATTAATATCTCGCCTTCTTTATTCTTTTATTATTCCTAAAAAATCTTTAAGATTATATCATTGGTGGCAAACTAGCAAATTTGCCACCAATGCCACACCTTAAAGAAATTAACGCTTAAACATTTTAGCTATTTACAGCATTGTTGTTCTTTCTTTCCATTTTTTCTTGTTTTTTATTCTTTAATGCCTCTTTCTGTTCATCTGTTAAGCTTTCATATTTTGCTTTTCTTTCAGCCTTTTTTGCTTTTAATGTTTCTTTTTGTTCGTCTGTTAAGCCTTCTAGTTTTGCTCTTTTTTCAGCTTTTTTTGCTTTTAGTGCTTCCTTTTGTTCATCTGTTAAGCCCTCTAGTTTTGCTTTTTTGCTTTTCCTTTCTGCATTGCTCTTTTTGCATTTTCTTACCTTTTTTGAATCTTTATTTTCTGCACTAACAACCGCACTACTTTCATTTTGTGATTCTGTAGAAGCATTAACAACATGAGGGAAAATAGCTATTAAGATAACCAATGCTGTAATTACAAAGATTGAAACCTTTGTAATTGTACTTGTTTTTTTCAAATAAATCACCTCTTTCTTTTTAGATTTAACCTTTTTCTAGGTTATATTTTTTATTATATTTTATATTTATTGAAAAAAAATTGAATATTTTTTGTTAGAATTATATAATAAAAGACTAATAATTACAACAAATTATTAGTCTTAAGAAAATGTACTATTGTTTTATAGTCTCACTAGTCATTGGCTTTGGTATTTCATCTACTTTAACTCCATTTATAATTATAGTTCCACCTGTATATGTTGCAGTTCCATCATAGTCAAATGCGCCACTTCCTGTTATATCTATTTTTCCACCAGATATTTTAATATCTCCATTTGAATCAATTCCATCTGTATCTCCACTTGCCATTACAATAGTAATGTCTCCATTTGTTACTTCTATAGTAACTTCATAACTTTCCGATTTGCTTCCTGCATTTATTCCATCTCCTGTTGCGTTAATTGTAAGAGTTCCGCCATTTATTTGAACATAAGTCCCTTCTATTCCCTCCGCGCCATTCAATGTTATAGCACCGCCATCAATTTGAACAACAGAGCCACCATGTATACAATCATCAGTAGCCTCAATTTTAATAGTTCCATCTGCTATAAATATATATCCTTTACTATCATCATTACTGTTTTCTGCATGTAGTCCATCAGTTCCGGCAAACAATGTTATATTTCCATTTGATACTCTAATTGAATCATTTGCTCTTATTGCAACAGCATTTGCCTTTATGTTATATGTTCCTCCCGTTATTTTTATATCATCTTTTCCAGTAATACCATTTTGAGAAGATTCAATATTAAGTATTCCTGTTCCATTAAGAGTTATATCTTGTTTTGAAAAAATTACGGCATTTAAGATATTACTTTCGTCTTCCGCAAACGTGCCTGTTACCTTTAATGTGTTACTTCCATTTGAGGTTATGAATACTTTATCTGCTGTTTTTACATATATACATGGCATTGTTTCATTCGTAATAGATAAATTATTTAATACAATTTGAACTTTGTCTTCGGCTCCCGCTTCTATATAAATTGTAACGTTGTTAGCTGTTCCTGATATAATATACGTTCCAGCTGATGTTATACTTATATTTTTTTCATCCAAAACTGTATATTGAGTAGCATTTGTAACGTCAAAGCTTTGTTCTAAATCCCTTTCTGTAAAAAGCTCACTTTTCTCAAATATTTTTGAAGCTGTGTTTGTTACAATATTATTACCTTTCAGCAAACTTAAAGAAATTGCTATTGCAATTAAAATTGCCACGCCTATTATCACATATATTTTTTTCATATTAAATACCCTCCTTAATTTTGTAGTCAAATAATAACAGGTTAAGATTGAAAAAAAATTGAAATATTTAACATTCTTAAAAAATATATTATGAATTTTTCATAACAACATCATCTAGGCAATCTCCAATCTCTTCACAACTATCTATTGTGTTTTCAATGCAATTGTAAATGTTAGTCCATTTTATCAAGTCAATTGGATTCTTTTCATTTCTATACAATAAAGACATTAATTTTTCATAGGTCCTGTCTCCTAGTTCTTCTAGTTTATTTACTTGAATAACTTTTTGGTTTATTAATTCTACATTCTTAAAATTCTTAAAATCTATAAACATATCTTTTACTGCTTCGCAACACATTACCAATATATTAATAATCTCAATTACTTCTTTTTTTATTTCAATAATGTCCAAAATTTTTACATTTATTAAAGTTTCATCTATACCATCTTCTATGTTATCTAGTTTATTAATTAATAATGCTATATCTTCTCTGTCGATTGGTGGTAAAAAATCTTTTATCAAATAATTTCTCATTTGGTGCACTATCTTGTCAGATTCATTTTCTAATCTATGCACTTCATGAATATCTGTATTTAATTTTTCCAAATTAAAATTCTCAACTATATCCTTTAAAGTGTTTGCTGATTTTACAATGTAGTCTGTTACTATTACAAATTCATCAAAATAATCATACTTTTCTTTCTTATTCATATAGTGATACTCCAATCTTTTTTAATAAATTTTAATTAATATTTTGGTTAATGCAAAACCAAGTAATCCACAGCATGGGAACGTAAGTAGCCAAGTTAGTATCATACTTCTAGCTGTTTTCCAATTTACACTTGAAAATCTTTTTGAAGCTCCAACACCCATAACAGCACTATTTTTTGTATGTGTTGAGCTAACTGGGAGACCCATTATCGAAGAACAAAGTAGGCAAATAGCACTTGAAACATCAGCTGCCGTCCCTTGATATCTCTCTACTTTTGTAATTTTAGTTCCAATTGTTTTTATTATTTTTATTCCACCTATAATCGTGCCTAAAGTTATTAGAATAGAACAATAAATTGTTAACCAAATAGGAATTGAAAAATTGTTTATCCCCTGAACATTTCCGCTTGACAGAACAACTCCCAATAGCAAAATGGCCATAAACTTTTGACCGTCTTGTGCTCCATTCATAAAACAAGTTGTCAAAGCTCCAATAATTTGTGTCTTTCTAAAAAATCTATTAGTTTTTCTTCTGTCTATGTTTTTACAAATTTTTTCAATTGTTCTTGTAATAATAAATCCTCCAAAAAAAGCTAGTAAATTTATAAATATTAAACCATACAATACCTTTTTCCATTCTTCAAAATTTATTCCTGAAAAATTCCCCTGCAGAGCAATTGCTGCACCAGATATTCCGGCAATTAGTGCATGAGATTGGCTAGTAGGTATTCCAAAAGCCCATGCTAATATGCACCAAACTACAATTCCTATCAATCCACTACATAATGTAATTAAATTGTTAGATGCATTATCTCCAAAATTTACTATATTAAAAACTGTTTCAGCAACTTTAGAGCTTATAAAAGTCATTAATACTACTCCAAGTGAATTAAAAATTGAAGCTAGTATTAATGCCTTTTTATGGCTTAAGCTCCTTGTCGAAACACAAGTTGCAATAGCATTAGGCACATCTGAGCATCCATTTATAAACATTACAGAAGATATTAATATGGTAGTAATTAATAAACTTGGTGTTTTTATTAGATTATTTAAAAAATCAATAAATGTAACTGACATTTTTCTATCTCTTTCCTTAAAATCAATTTATAATATTTTTTATTATACACCCTTCTTCTAAAATAATAAGCATGTTTTATTTTTTTCATTTTTATTTTTTGCAAGTTAAGTCATAACTTAAATCTATTAGTTCATATATCTTTGGTTTAGAAACAGTACCATCTAATAAAACCGTAATCCAATGTTCTTTATTCATATGATATGCAGGAAGTATACCTTCTTCTTTTCTTAAGCCTCCAATTATCTCAGGAATATTTTTTAGATTTATTACATTTACAGTTCCATCTTTATCTATATTTAGCTTTTCATAAGGCACATCCATTATAAGTGCAAACCATTTTTTATTATTCTTATGTTTAAATGTTGTAAAATTTGGATAATCATCCCACGGATATTCCTGTAAAATATCATAATTTTCATTTATATATTTTTCTATTTCTTCTCGCATACATAATCTCCATATTTAATTTAATAAGTATATTTCAAATCTGCCACCACATTTAGCACATCTAAATTTTCTTGTGAAGTATCTATTTAGCCTTTGCCTGTAAAATTCCTGATTACATCCTTTACATATAACCTTATATTTATAATTTGTTTTATCACTATATTCAAGATTGCTTTTTTCATAGTCTTTTTTCTTGTTGCCAACCCTTGATACATCATAACCATATTTTTTATTTATTAAATTTGCAAAATTCTTAAATTCTATTCCATGATTATTACAATATGGCATGCAATGTATTAGTTCATGCATTATTGTGTTTTTAATTATACTATCATCTAGTCCTAATACCCATTTACTTATTTCAATATGATGTTTATTGAACTTTTCATATCTTATAATTTTTCTTCTTCCAATCTTAGTAAATGTCTTATAATTCTTATCAGGCTCTTCCTGCTTACAACACCCATATCTTTTATTATTTCTTTTTGAAATTGAAATACTTATTTCTCCATATTGCTTTGCGTTTAAAATATTTATTCCAATATTATTTAATTCATTTACACACTCTGTATATAATTCATGTAATTTTTCTTCCATAATTCATCATCTCTTTGCAAGGAATATTATACAATAAAATATTTTTTTGGACAACTATATTTCATTAACGTTATCGTGATTAAGTAAAAATATTAATAATTCGTAGCGGAGCACTGTGTGCTCCATTTCTTCGAAACCTATGAAACGTTTGGGACGGTTCTGAAACGTTTGGGACGGTTCTAAATGTTTCTTTCTTGCAAAAGAGAAACGAAAAGAACCGTCCCAAACGTTTCATCGAAGCCTATGGCGAACATTTTGCATAATTATACTTTTTAGGAACACGCACCAAAAACATGATGGAAATAAGCAAAAAAAATCCACAGCTTCGCTATGGATTTTTTTGGTGCAGATGGCCGGAATCGAACCGGCACGGATTATTCGTCCGCAGGATTTTAAGTCCTGTGCGTCT
>JAEEGL014394133.1_pt1 | contig 13118 bp, 8 predicted proteins | sample 9134231 | NCBI WGS metagenome assembly JAEEGL01 (sample SAMN16246548, study PRJNA631951) | gut metagenome | biome: gut microbiome; feature: rumen; material: fiber-attached | host: Bos | place: Iran: Karaj | collected 2018-10 | reverse complement strand
CAGGCCTTTAAAAGGCGCTTCCATAATTCCACATTTTTAACAGGCTTATTGCCAGCTGTTTTCCAGCCTTTTCTGATCCAGCCATCTATCCAGTGCTCATTAAAGGCCTTTATCACATATTGTGAATCTGAAAACATTTCTACATCACAGGGCTTTAAAAGAGCTTCAAGTCCAACTATGGCCCCCATAAGCTCCATCCTGTTATTAGTAGTCTTATCGTAGCCAGCAGAAAGTTCCTTTTCATGAACTTCTCCCTTACTATCTACATATCTGAGTATTGTTCCATACCCACCTGGTCCATCTGGATTTCCTCTGGCTGATCCATCAGAATATATTTCTACTCTCATAATAATATAACTCCTGTTATGCCCAAACGCCCGATTCAAGAAATCTTTCAGCCATTGTCTGGGCATCATCTACTATTTTTTTATCATAACCTAGAACTCCCAGAAGCTTTATTGCATTTCTGTTAGTAGCAGGTCCTTCTTTTATCATATAATCGAAGTGAACATCATTGTCTGAAACATTACCTTCAAAATGATATATATCAAATTCTTCCTTCAAAAGCGCAGTAAGCTCTATATCATGGGTTGCAGCAAAACACATAATCTTGGAATCAGCAAAGCTCTTAAGAATCTGAGTTGAAGCTGCAATTCTCTCAATTGTGTTTGTTCCTCTAAGAACCTCATCAACAAAGCAAAGTATAGGACAGCCTTTCTCATTATTTGAATCAAGAATTCTTTTTATAGACTTTATCTCAACGATGTAATAACTATCACCGCCAAAAATATCATCCTTCAGGGCCATTGAAGAATAAATCCTAAATAGTGGAGCCTTGTACTCTTTTCCCAGAACTGTATGAATAGTCTGGGCAAGAACAGCATTAATAGCACAGGTCTTAAGAAAAGTTGACTTACCAGAAGCATTGGAGCCAGTGATAAGAAGACCCTTTTTAGTATCAACGCTATTATTTACGCAATCAGCAATTAAAGGATGGAGCAGATCTTTTCCATCATATCTATCCCCTTCAAAGCTTGGCAGGCAGTAAAAACCACTATTTGACTCTCTAAAGCAGGCAACAGATATTTCCGCCTCAAGCTTACCTGTAATTGTTATGATTTCATCAAGAACGTCCTTATTATCCATGATCTGCTTGTACATCTGGTTGAATTTAATAAGATCAAGGTGAAGAGCCATCTTGAAATAGTCAAGCAGAATCTCGATAGGATTTCCGCTGGCATTAACTTTTGTATTATTCATGAGGATAAAAGAGCCTCTTGTAAATGGGCGTAGCTTCTTGGCTGCAGCGCTCATTTTGTTTATATCCTCTTTAAGTTCCTTGTAGTCAAGCTTTTCAAAGTACTCTGTTGCATAGATTACTCTCAGAATATATGCAAAAGATGCAAGATAAGGCTCAATCTGATTTTTAATGCCAAAATACTTGAAAATGTTGTAGGCAACAAGCGCAATAAATACTATAAAGAATACTTTAAAATTAAAAAAGCAGCCAATAATTGCAGCAAGCATAAGACCAAGCATCAAAAAGTGCCCTGCATTAGATACATCGGGAGCTTTGTCCAGATAATCAATATAATCGTAAATAGAATATCTTATTCTTCTTCCAATCTTTGCAAAAATAAGCTGGCATTTAAGCCTTGCATCATCATTCTTTTGAAAGAAAAGAACATGTGACTCCTGATCAGTAAAATCATCCTCCTGCCTGGGGCTTCTAAGCATGTGATAGAGATATTCTTCTCCTGTTGCGCTAAGGCAATAATTCATCCTGGCAAATACTCCATCCATGTTAAGGTCATTCCAGGTTGTATCATCAATCTGAAAACTCTCTTTATGCTTGGAATAATAACCAGGAATATGATCCAAGTCATCCTGCTTGTATTCTCTTTTTGGCGCTTGTCCAAAGCCGTCTTTTAATTTCTTTATCAGAACCTTCTCAGCAATTTTCTGATCCCTCAGTCCCAATAAATAAGCTATCAGGCAAATTCCAGCTAAAACGCCAAGTAAAATAATACTCTCCATAAAAACTTTTTCCTTTTCAAATTTAGTCTGCCATACATTGCCTTTTAACTATATAATCTGGCCTTTATCTCATCTGCCCTCTGATAGACTTCTTCAGGACTTACGCCGATATTGAACTTACCGTTTTCATAACGGATGATGCCACCTACCATAGTCAAAAGAACATTGCTCTTACTACCACTATATACAATATTCTTTACTATATTGTTGACAGGCTGCATATTAGGCTGATGTAGATCGAGCATAATGATATCAGCAAGCTTTCCTTCTGCAAGATAGTCACAGTCATTAAGCCCCATCGCACGAGCACCATTTACTGTAGCCATCTTAAGGACTTCTCCTGCATCTACTGATGCAGCGTTCATGCTACGAAGCTTAGCAAGACCTGTTACCAGGAACATTTCTCTAAACATATCAAGACAGTTATTGCTGGCAGGGCCATCAGTTCCAATTGCAACAGGGATTCCACACTTTAAGTATTCTTCTATAGGAGCTATGCCACTTGCAAGCTTGGTATTAGATCCAGGATTAGTAACTGCATAGAGACCTCTTTTTTTCATGATTTCTCTATCCTTGTCATTAGTCCAGACAAGGTGATAGCCGCCTCCTCCATAGTTAAATAAGCCAAGTGAATCAAAAAACTCTATAGGAGTCATTCCATAGCGTTCTATGCACTCTTTTGTTTCTTTTTCAGTTTCCTGAATATGCGCCCAGAAAGGAGCCTTGTATTTTTCTACAAGCTCAGCGCATTTTTCCAAAAGTTCTTTTGAACAGGTGTACTCAGCGTGAACTCCAAGAATGAAGGAATTGTAAGGATCTCTTCCATTTAGTTCATTGTAGTAGCGCTCTAATAGATCCACGGACTGACTGAAATTATTAACGCAGCTAGTCTGAACACATCTCATGCCACAATCCCTAAATGAATCAGCAACTGAAAATGGTGTCAAATACATCTCAAAAGCCGCAGTAATACCACTTGTAAGATATTCCATGATAGAAATCTTGCTAAGATGGTAAATATCTTCTGCTGTCATCTTGGCTTCTATAGGAAAAATCTGATTTCCAAGCCAGTCCTGAAGTGGAAGATCATCTGCCTTAGATCTCATGAGAGCCATTGCAGAATGCGTATGAGCATTCTTAAAGCCTGGCATCAGAAGATTCTCATGACAATCAATCTCTCTATCAAAGACAAGCAAAGTATCCTTGTGAGAATTTAAATATTCTCTTCCCTCTTCTTCTGTTCCAGCAAAAATTATTCTGTCCTCAACAACCCAGACTTCACCCTTAAAAATATCTTTCCCAGGCTCCATTGTAAGAACTCTTGCATTAAAAAAACGGGTTCTCATAGTCTCCTCCATATACGTCAAATGCCTATATAGGTTGGTATATAGGCATTTTCCATTTTCTATATTTTAGATATTAAATGCTTTTATTGATTCTGTAACAAGCTTTGTAAACAGTGGAGCTGCTTTATCCGCAGCCTCCTGAACCTCTTCGTGGCAAAGAGGCTGATCGCTGATACCCGCAGCAAGGTTACTAATACAGGAAACTCCGCAAATACGCATTCCCATGTGATTAGCTGCAATAGCTTCTATAACTGTGCTCATACCAACGGCTGATACACCGAGCTTACCAAGAAGTCTTATTTCTGCAGGGCTCTCAAAAGAAGGCCCTGTAAGCTGACAGTATACACCTTCCTTGAGGTCAATGCCTTCAGCCTTGGCAGCATTTCTGATAACTTCCTGAAGGTCCTTATCATAAACTTCAGACATATCTGCAAATCTAGGTCCAAGTTCATCTACATTTGGTCCAATGAGCGGATTAGGAGCAAAAATAGAAACATGATCATTTATAAGCATAAGGTCACCTGCCTTAAAACCTTCTCCAAGTCCGCCTGCTGCATTTGTAAGGAAAAGAATCTTGGCACCCAGCATCTTCATAAGTCTTGCAGGAAGAACAGCATCTGTTACATCATAACCTTCATAGAAATGAACACGGCCCTTCATGCAGACCACTTTTACATTATCAACATATCCAAAAATGAATTTTCCGGCATGTCCAGGAACTGTAGAAACAGGAAATCCTGGAATATCGCTATAACTGATCTCTGTCTCGATCTTAATATTATCTGCATAGTTGCCAAGACCTGATCCAAGAACGAGTGCAACATCTGGAACAAAATCAGTCTTCTCTCTAACAGCCTTTACACAGCTTTCAAGCTTTTCATAAATCTCGTTTTTCATCTTAATACCTCACTTATAATAATTATCAAAAAAGATATTTTTTTATTTCAGTGCACATATGAGTATACCATGAAACATGGCTTAATTACTAGGATTTTTGCCATTTTCAGCATCGGCTTTATCTGGCATTATATCGTTTGCCAAATCTAAACCATTTTCATCAGAATCTATGTTTTCTTCATCCTCTGCATCTTCTATTCCTAGAAGCTCTGGTATCTCCAAAACTCCAGTAATAGTAGGCTGAATAGTATTTTTGACGGCATGCTCAAGAGCTTCCTTAAGTCCTCCCTTAAAAAATCTGCTAACAACCATACCCTGAACTCCTGAAAAAGCATCTGGTGCCATACTTTTCATAGTGGAAATCAGCATATCGGTACCAGGAGTCTCCAGAAGCCTGACTTCAATCCTGGATGGGACAGAAGGATGTATAAAGGTTCCTTTCCTGTCTTCTCTGTCGGAAGCATCATCTTCAAAATAGATATTGAAAATTCGAAGACAGGCTTCTTCCAGGAAATTTATCTCGTTTCTGATAACAAGCCTGTTGTACTCATCCGTTGTAATCACTGATACTAGCGAAACTTCATAGATTTCACCGTGCATGTTTATTTTGCTGGTATATCTTTTACCACCAAAGCCGCATCTTAAACTATAGATTTCCATACCCTCGTATATATCTATGTAAAAGAAATTCTTGTCCCAGAGCCTGAATCCTATCTTATTTATGCCATCTGTAAAATTATTGTGCACAACCTGCATCATAATTGGAAAGATACCAACACCCTTTTGCTCTATATCATAGGTCTTGCCATCAAGTTTAGATAGCCATTCATAGATGAGATGGTTTTCATTTCTAACATTGTAGGATCTAACCGCTGTTTTAAAGCTAGATCTCTTGTTATTTGAGGAAACCGCAATTCTTCTAGGTGTCCCCTTAGTCATCTTGATATTGCGTTCCTTCCAGCCACCAGAACAGATTATAGGATAATTGTTACTACGTCCACTTACAAATTTACAAATTGCCTTAAGCTTATTAAGTTCAGCAAAATTTTCAGGCTTTGTTTCCTCTTCAATCACCAGATCTTTCATATAGCTTCTGATAATTGTTGCCATTTTGCTGGTCTGGAAAATATCGCTGTTTCCGCCGTTTGTGACAACAACCATATCAACGTCAGGATATACAAATACATTTTGCCCAAGCATTCCGTTGTATGCAAAAGAGCCAGGTCTGTCGTCATTTATCCATAACTGGTAACCATAGTGTTCATTGTCAGGTTTACCAGTCTCTATTTGCCATTTTACAGACTCTTCCACCCACTCTTTAGGAACAATCTGTCGTCCATCCCACATACCATCTTGCAGATAAAGCTGCCCAAGTTTGGCCATATCTTCTATTCTGATAAACAAGCCCCAGCCGCCTTTTGTGATACTCTGAGGACAGCTCTCCCAATAGGTTCTAAGAATCCCCATTGGTATAAATATCTTTTCTCTTATATAATCATAGGCGCTCATCCCTGTCTTTTCAGTAATGATTGCAGATAGCATGTAAGTATTCATGCTATTGTATTCAAACATGGCTCCTGGTTCGAATTTAAAAGAGGCTTCCAGAAAGCTCTTTCTCCAATCGTTGCCGCTTATAGCTCCAGCTTCACTAAAATCTACTCCACTACTCATGACAAGCAAATTTTTAACTGTAATGTTTTTCTTAAGGAAACCGAAAGGACTCATTCTTGAACTAAAGATATCGCTTAATTTTTCATCAAGAAATAGTTTTCCCTCAGAAATCAGGATACCAATAGCCATGCCAATCACGCTCTTACACATGGAAAAAGAGACATGCCAGGTGTCCATATCATAAGGCTCAAAAGCACACTCCGCAACCACCTTACCATGGCGAAGAGCCATGAACTTATGAATATTGCACTCTTTTGACTCATTAAGGTCTCTTATAAGGGACGCAAAAAAAGCAGAACTAAGTCCCTGGGATTCTGGTGATCTTCTCTCAAGATAAGTTTCTCCAATAACACTTTCGTGAGAAAATTCCGGTTTCTGCGGATGATAATCAACCTTACTGATCTCGCCAGTTTCCCTGGCTACCAGTTTCATCAAAAGTCCACCGACGTCTAGTTCTGCTCTTGGCATTTATATTACCCCCTAACAAGTTTAAATCAAAAGGTAAGTATCGCAAGGGGAATTCTTTATTATTTTTTATATTTAAGTGCTCTCATGGAGTTGAGTATTGCTATAACAGCAACACCTACATCTCCAAATACTGCAAGCCACATAGTAGTAAGTCCCAAAGCTCCAAGTACAAGGATTATAAGCTTAACAGCAAGCGCAAATACAATGTTCTCTTTTACTATTCTCATTGTCTTGCGGGCAATTCCGATAACTGAAGCAATCTTGGAAATATCATCATCCATTATGACAACGTCTGCCGCTTCAATTGCAGCATCACTTCCAAGAGATCCCATAGCGATACCAACATCAGCTCTCATAAGTACTGGAGCATCATTTATACCATCTCCGACAAATGCAAGCTTACTACCATTATCCATTGAAGATAGTAATTTTTCAACCCTGCTGACTTTATCTGCAGGAAGAAGTTCAGCAATAACCTGATCTACACCAACTTTAGCTGCCACATCTTTTGCTGCTTTTTCCCTGTCTCCAGTAAGCATTATTGTCTTTTTAACGCCAGCTTCCTTAAGGCTCTTTATCGCTTCTGCAGATGTCTCTTTTATAACATCAGAGATTATGACAGCTCCCAGGCAATTTCCATCAAGAGCGACATAAACGACTGTTCCTGCTCTGTCTATAGTTTCATACTTTATATTCCTGCTTTCAAGTAGTCTCTTATTTCCAAGAAGTAGTTCTTTTCCCTGATAAAAAGAGATAACGCCGTGGCCAGACTCTTCCTTTGTTCTGGACTCATCAATAAGCGCATTATCGATCTTATTATTAGTACCACCACTAAATGTTCCATCTTCATAGGCACTGCAAATTGATCTTGCAATAGGATGGTTTGATAAAGACTCTCCATGTGCTGCAATCTTTAAAAGCTCAGCCTCAGATGATAAAAGGCCTTTGTTGTAAATAATCTCAGTAACCTTAAATTCACCCTTTGTTATGGTTCCTGTTTTATCAAAAACAACAGTGTCAACCTTTGATACAGATTCAAGGTAATTGCTGCCCTTTACAAGAACACCAATCTTGGATGAAGCACCAATTCCGCCAAAGAATCCAAGAGGAACTGAAATAACAAGAGCACATGGGCAAGATACAATAAGGAAAATGCAGGCTCTTCTGATACTGTCAGCCCATGGAAGAAGGCCAAAAATCGGAGGAATAATAGCAAGCAAAAGAGCTCCTATAGTCACAACCGGAGTATATACCCTTGCAAATCTTGTTATAAAATTCTCCATTCTGGACTTCTTGTTGCTGGCATTTTCAACAAGTTCCAGGATTTTTGAAACTGTAGAATTCTCATAGTCTTTTTCAACACGGATCTTAAGGATACCCTCTCCATTAAGACATCCGCTTATAACTTCATCTCCAGAAACTGCTTTTCTTGGAACTGACTCTCCTGTAAGAGCAGCTGTATCAATAAAGCTCTCGCCTTCTATAACTGTGCCATCCACAGGTATCTTTTCTCCAGCGCGAACAAGAATAATATCTCCAACGCTAACTTCCTCAGGATCAACTTCTGTCACGTTGCCATCAGCATCTACAAGGTTTGCTGACTCTGGAGCAATACTCATAAGTTCAGTTATAGACTGCCTGGACTTTCCAACCGCTACAGACTGGAACAATTCTCCAATCTGATAAAAAAGCATTACAGCAAGAGCCTCTGAATACTCCTGAATTCCAAATGCGCCAAAGGTTGCGATCATCATAAGGAAATTCTCATCAAAAACCTGTCCGTGACTTATGTTGATGCAGGCCTTTTTGATTACATCGTAGCCAATAACTGCATAAGGGATTGCATATATTATTAGTGTAACGAACCATGGAAGAGGCTCAAGCACACCTGTTTTATCAAGTATAAGAAGTACTACGAAAGCTATTAGTACAGCAACTATTCTGTTTCTAACTTTTTTCTGTTTTTTTGTCATACAAGTATCCTCTGATACACTTAATCATGTAGTCTTTCTGCCAAATATAATTCACTTATAAGCATGTCTGAAGAATCGAGTAGAAGGCGGTCAGTCTTCCTACTCGTCTGCGAGCCGCTGGTCAGCTTAGCTGACATATTTCATATCAGCGGCTCTGCAATATTAATGGTCTATGAATGAACTCATAGACCATTTAATATGTCAGGCTTCGATTTCGCAGTCAGGCTCAACCTTCTTGCATGCCTTAACAGCCTGTTCAAATACTGAATCAAATACATCGTCAGCAGCCTCAAGAATAAACTTCTGAGTCATAAAATTAACTCTGGCACTAACAACACCTTCAATCTTCTTGACAGCTTCTTCCATCTTAGCTGCACAGTTAGCACAATCAACTTCACACTTAAATGTCTTCTTCATAACTATATCTCCTTTTTACATAAGAATTTTGTATTATTAACTTTCAGATTAAATTCTGAAAGCTATATTCTGTATCATTCCTCAATATGATTAAGTCCCTGATCAATAATGGTTCTAACATGATCATCAGCCAAAAAATAGATTATGGACTTACCTTCTCTTCTGTTTCCAACCAGCTTACTCTGTTTAAGAACCTTGAGCTGATGAGAAATTGCTGACTGAGTCATATTAAGTGTCTCTGCAATATCGCATACACACATTTCCTGCTCAAACAAAGCAAACAGAATCTTTATTCTGGTTGAATCTCCAAAAACCTTAAAAAGCTCTGCAAGATCATATAATTCATCTTCATCAGGCATAAGCCTCTTGGTCTTAAGAACTACATTACTGTGGGTGCAGAACTCATCGCACAGCTCAACATCATTCATTGCCATAGAAATCACCTCTTTTAATTCAAACATATGAATATCTGTTCATATGTTTAATCTATCCCATATATTCATTTTTGTCAACAAAAAAATGAGCTATTTCTTTTTTCTTTAGAAATAGCTCAAAAAAGACATTAGCATTTTACTCGTATGGTATAAAAAGACCAGTTGCTGATAATATATCAGCAACTGGCCATAAAAGTTTAAGGAATAAGAACTCCATCCGCATCAAATGAATAGTTCTTGCCCCACTTCTTAATAGTTTCAGACTTGGCAAGCTTTCCATCAGCCTTAGTATAGTACTTAGCTCCGCCAACAGTGATCCATGTACTCTTAGTCTGTCTACCATCAGCTTTGAAGTAATAGGTATCACCATCAATGTCTACAAATCCAGTCTGCATTACGCCTTCTTCATCGAAGTAATAAGTTGCGCTCCACTTGTCCTTAAAGCCTTTTACCATCTTGCCATCCTTAGCAAAGTAGTAAGTCTTGCCGTTTTCCGTATAGAATACATTTTTCTGAAGAGTACCTCTCTTACTAAAGAGATAATAATCTCCTCCAATCTTCTGCATTCCTGTAAAATACTTGCCATCTTCTGTTACAAAGTAAACAGAACCATACTTTGTTGTCCATGTACCCTTAATTTCTTCTGGATCATCCGGATCATCTGGGTCATCTGGATCATCTGGACCTTCTTGTCCCTTAATTGTATATTCAGGTGACAGGAAGTAGATGCTCATTATTGTACCGTCATCATAAAGCTCCGTTCCATCACTTGTCCACTCTACACCATTAACGATAAGCTTAGGATTATCTGTAAACTCGTGTGTATAATAATATGCACTATTAATATGCAAAAGTACTCTGAAGCGATACCTGCCCTCTGAGAAGTAATCCTTATCATCTGCGGTTACTGGAATGAACTGCTCATGCAGATACTTCTGCCAGTGAATGCTAATAAATGCTACGGTATCAGGACCATCAAATGTAGGATTTTCATATTTTTGGCCCTCTACAAATATCTTTTCAATATTTGATTTGGCATTAATAGTTTCAATCTTATGCTTGCCAGCTTCTGGTAATGTATTATACTCATACCTCAACTCTGAGAGAGCTGAGATAGGCTTCAGATCTGATTTTACTGCTCCTACATATACTGTATAGGAACCAAATGGAAGACCTTTCTTATAAAATGCATTTGTAGGGTCAAAGAAATTATCCTCAGTATAGAAAGATTCCTGAGCAATAATAATTTCGTATTTATCAGCATCTCTGTATGGATCAAAACGTATTACTCCATTTTCTACTCTTACTCTTGAAAGGTACTCTCCATAAGTGAATTTTGAGTAAAACTCAGGAGACTCAACCACAGCTGATAACACAGTTGCTTTATTTTCTGGTCCATATGCCCTTGATACTATAGAACAATCTCTGCCATCCATATAGTATTCACAATCAGCATCTAATAAATAATTAAGTAATTTATACTCAGGGTCAATTTCTACTTTGAATCGTGCCTTATAATATCCTACATCAAACTTGTCTTCTTTATAGCTTTCAAAATCGCCTTCTTCGTTCTTTCTTACCCATTCAAGGAAAGTAACCTTGATTCCATTAGTCTCTGGGATAAGTGTAGGTTCTACGCATTTACCATAATCAACAATGGTATAGGTAAGCGAAGGATCTGATTTTATATTAGCTTTTGAAATGATAGTTGGTTCTGGCAACTCAGGGGCTTCTATATCATATGTTGGAGATACAAACAACATGCTAGTTATATTATTTACATCAGGATAAATAACATTCTGCATGGCCTTCCAACCAATTCCATTAACATAGAGTCTTAAATCCTTATCTAATGCATAATTATCATAGCCCTCACGAATATCAACTCGTAAAACAGCTCTATATTTTCCTTCGCCAAAAATCTTGCAAGGAATCCAACCGTCTGGAAATTCTGGATTATCATAGTTATCAGTAAATTCCTGCCAATCCAAAAAAGTATATTCAAGCTGAGGAACAGAGCTGCTAAATGTAAGAGTATTACACATTTCTCCATATTTAGGCAAATACTTTTTATCAAAAGAAATGGAGTCCTCTTTAATATAAACCACTTCGGGTTCTGGCTCTGGTTCCATAGCGTACGCATATTCAATATCATAAGTCAGAGAAATAGGCTTATAATTCTGTTTTGTGGCTGTTATATGTAGCATATATTTGCCAGGAGTAAAGCCCATATTAAAGAAATTATATATAAGATCAACCCTGTTTGTAGTAGCTATGATTGGGTCATGATTGTCAACCTTCACAAAATATAAGCAATTCTCCGCATACGCATCAAATGTAAGGATATCCTCCTCAATCTTAACGTTTGTGAGTGGCCTAAGAACAATATCATCAGCAACAAAGTCATAAGTAAGCTCTGCTGTCTGTGAAGAAATCTCATAAGTATGTTTTTTATATGCTGTAACTGTTACTTTATAAGAACCACTAGCAAGACCAATTTCATTGCAATACTTATTAAGATTATAAGGTATATTTGTGGTATTTATAGCTCCATTGCCAACAACAATATCGTAATAATAGTCATCACCAATAGAGTCAATATACAGCCATCCATCACTAATATATACATTAAGGGTAGGAAGCGAAGAATTATCCATTGGCTTTACTTCTTCGGCTGCAGTTGCAAACATACTTACAGGAGCTTCTAAAGTATCAGCCTCGGCTTCTACTTTAGCTGCTACATCCAAAATATCTTCAGCTTCAGTTTCTAGAGGAGTAACTTCTTCTGGAAGTTCTTCTTTTACTTCAGGTACTTCTTCTTTAATTTCTTCAGTTACTTCTTCAGTAACTTCTTCTGCTACCACTTCAGTCGTCTCACCCTCAACAGGAGTGTCAGCAAAAGCTGTAACAGGCTGAAGAACAAGGCCTGCACACAATGTTAGAGCTAGCAATTTCGTTAGAAACTTTTTACTCATGTAATCCCACCTTTCTCATAAGAAACCCTTTTGCGAATGGCGTCTTTTTTGATTTCAAAAAAGGAGCGCCACCATTTTTAATTTTATAATGTATTAAAATGAAAAAACATTAACCTTTAGTTAGTATTTTTAGATTTAATTTTATAAAAAAAGCCTGTATTTTCGCGTATTTACGAAAATACAGGCCAATTAAATCTAGTATTTATCAGAATGTTACTTTCTTGTATGACTTCTTGCCCTTACGAACCATAACGCCATCAGCAAATACATCCTTGGTGTATGTTGTCTTAACGTCTGATACCTTCTCGTCGTTAAATGTAACACCGCCCTGCTCTACAGCGCGTCTTGCTTCACTTCTTGTGTTGCAAAGTCCGGCAGAAACAAGTACCTGAAGAATATCAATAACTCCATCTCTAAAGTCTTCTTCCTTGAGGCTTGTAGCTGGAACATTAGTCATGTCAGAACCACCTGCAAAAAGCGCTCTAGCAGCATCCTGCGCCTTCTGAGCTTCCTCTTTACCATGTACAAGAGCTGTAAGTTCAAATGCAAGAATTTCCTTCTTCTCATTGATTCTGGAGTCATCCCACTTCTCCATCTCAAGGATTTCCTCGATAGGAATAAATGTAAGCATCTTAATGCACTTATCTACGTCAGCATCGCCAACATTTCTCCAGTACTGATAGAAATCAAATGGTGAAGTCTTATTAGGATCAAGCCATACAGCATTACCAGCTGTCTTTCCCATCTTCTTACCCTGAGAGTCTGTAAGAAGTGTGATAGTCATTGCATGAGCGTCCTTACCAAGTTTTCTTCTGATAAGTTCTGTTCCGCCCAGCATATTGCTCCACTGATCATCTCCACCAAACTCAAGATTACAGTTGTACTTCTGGAACATGTAAT
>JAEEGL013769448.1_pt1 | contig 13118 bp, 6 predicted proteins | sample 9134231 | NCBI WGS metagenome assembly JAEEGL01 (sample SAMN16246548, study PRJNA631951) | gut metagenome | biome: gut microbiome; feature: rumen; material: fiber-attached | host: Bos | place: Iran: Karaj | collected 2018-10 | reverse complement strand
TGTTACAGGTGGAACAGGAAATACTCCGCGACGGACTGCACGGAAGTTAAAATTAATGCTTGTGATGCCTTTTGGAAAGAAATTGTAAAAAGACTGCACTTCATTATCATAATTTCTCTGGTTGCTTAGTCTGTAGCGGAAAAAATATGGAGGTAAACCTTTGTAATAGTTGTTCAATGTATTATCTTCATTAATGTCTTCTACATAAGCTGCTGTTATAAAAGTTGTATCAATAATTTCACAACCAGAAGGAACTGGGGAACGAATAGCCATATAATTTCGGTCGCGGGTTGACATTATTTGAACTTCAGCTTTATAAATTTTTCCGCTTTCAAGTTTTATAAGAGAAGAATTATCAGCAGGTTTAATTACCTCTCCATTTTCTGCATCTTTTATTATGAACCTTACAGAAATACCTTCATCCCTGGCACTCTGTATTTCATCAGGAATGGCATAAGTTAAAGAGGTTGTATAATATAAAGTTCCTTTTCCTTCTTTTGTAAAGTCAAGTGCTGTAATTTTATCATTTTGAACAGAGGAAATTTTCTTATCACTAAAATCGATTATTTCGGTTACTGGTTTTGAAGCAAGACCTGTAAAAGTATTTTCTGCAATGAGTGTATCATTAAAGAAAACTTTTGCAGTATAGTCTGTTTCATCAAGGTTGCGGCACTTAATTAAAGTATAAATTGCATCAAGAACTCTTGCTGTAACTGCAGTACTGGTCCAGTATCCGTTTTTTTGATTTTCAAGCAGACTGTGCAGAATATGCGTACATAAATCATCTTCCGGATTTAACTGAACAAAAAGTTGTAAAGAAAGAGCAAGCTTTTCGGTAGCATTTCCATAAATGTACCATCCGTTTGGAGTATAAGTTGAAATGTCGACACCCCGCGTGGTTGGCCGGATAAATTTTTTAAGTTCAGAAGCGCATTCTGTTGCGTGTGATCTGTCGCCTTTTTCCAAGAAGGTTAAACCACAAAGAGCGGTTGTAATGTATTCAGGATTTTCTTTGAATGCCAGATGAAGTATATCAGATGATGAAATATTTTTTCCACAAAGTGCCAGAACATAATATGCATATGCCTTGCAGTAATTATCAGTTTTATCTTTAGATAAATTAGAACTGATATAATTCAAAAGTTTATTCAGGTTAAAGCCCAGTTCACTTTCTTTATATCCGCGTTTAAGGGCAATTCCAGCTACATGTGCAATTCGCAGTGAAACATAAAGGCTTTCATAAGGAGATTCCGGCCAGTATGGGAACGCTCCGCTGTTAAACTGTGATTTTTTCCATTCTTTAAAAAATGAAACAGCAATTTTATGAACATCTTCCACTTCAGATTCAAGACCAAAAATATCGATGTATTCATCAAAAATTACAAGCGGCAAAAGTTTAGATGCCTGCTGTTCCAGACATCCGTAAGGATATCTGAAAAGATAATTAACAGAATCTCCTAATAACCCCAGGCGGGTTGCATCAAGTGTTACTGTAATGTTTCCTTTTGCATCTTTTGCAAAGGATGGAACGGATATTCCTTCTGCTTTTTTTGTTTCATTCGGTAAAACCGTTCCTGATGTTGTTACGGTTTCGTAAACATACGGTTTTTCAATGATAAGAGGGGTTAAAAGTTTTTCCTTAAGAACACTGCTGATTACAGAAAACTCTGTGTTGATTTTTCCTTCGCTTTCTGCAGCAATGTTAAAATAAACCGCTGCATTTTGTTGTGGTTTCAAGTTTACAGACTGTTCGCTTATTCCATCAATGTATGCTTTACCTGCAAGATATTTCGTTCCATCAGAACAAATTAATGATTCAGAAGAAGGTGTTTTAATTTCTGCTTTTACAAGAACTTCTATATTAGTGTTACCAAGATTTGTAAGTAAAACTCCGGCTTCTGAAGTATCACGCTCACGCATTCGTCGTGGTAAAACAGACTGAACATTTAAAGGATTTTGTGCAACAAGTTCATCTTCTCTGATTGAAAAGAGTTCATCCGAAACGCCGATAGCAGTAAGACGATAGGTTGTAAGATTATCAGGCAGAGTGAAAGAAATTTCTGCATTGCCATTACTGTCGGTTATAATGCAAGGTTCAAAAACAGCAACCGGATTGAAGTTTGTCCGGACTGTGAATCCGTCTGATTCTTTTTGTGCTGCACCAAAGGTGGCACTTTCTTCTGACACTTCGTACATTGCATCATTCATAGCCGCAAATGAGCGGGCTGCAGTTGCCTTTGACATCATTAACGGTTTTTCATTTTCTGCTTTTTTTTCAAGAATAGAAAGATCCATTATTTTTTCAAAAGAGTTAAAACCTTTAGTATGCTGCAAATAACTATATGGATTGTAGAAAAAATCTGCTGGATTTGGAACATGATAATTGATTAAGTCGAGAACTGCCCTGTCGACTCCGAGTAATGTTATCTCTGCATCCTTAACAGGTTTTCCGCCTTTGGTTGCCTTTAGATTTAGAGTTACTTTTTCACCAGGCAAATAAGATTTTTTATCGCTATCAATTTTAACAGAGAAGGCTTTTACTTTTGGATCGATGAATAGTGTTGTAGAACCAAAATATGCTTTCGGTCTGTCTTCATTTGCAGCTGTTGCACGAACAGAATAAGAAGAAACTGTAACATAGACAACCGGAACATAATTTTTGGCAACAGGAATTTTTATTACGTTTACAGGTTCAGAAAAATCCTGTACTTCCTGTGTAAAGATTCCTTCGCGTTCTACTGTAATTAAATATTTTCCTTTTGGAAGCATGGATTCCAGAAGTATTTCTGCAGTATCACCAGGGGCATACAGATTTTTGTCCGGTGTAAGCTTGATTTCGTTCTGATTGTTTTCCCACCAGAAAAAGGCACCGCTTCCAGAAGCAAAAAAAGAATATTCGGTAATTACACTACGTTCCTTTTTGTCCTTTGCAGAAATTCTTATTTTATAATAGCCGGCTTTATCAGTTTTAATTTTAAAACTGCCGGAGTTTGCCAGAGTAATTTCTTTGGTTGATTCTGTTGTTTCTTTTTTTGTATATCTGAAGTTGTCTTCAAGAATCCATTCTGATTTTATAAGCTCAATTTTTGCCTTAACATTATAGTTTAGTGAAAAGGCATTTCCATCCAGACCGCAAAGTTTGTATCTGAAACTGTAATTTGTTTTTGCTTTTGGATATCCTGAAAGACCTGCCGGTTTTGCAAGTCCGATGTAAAATTCTGCAGGATGAACCAATTTTGTTGCTGATGTGCTTATTAGTTGATTACTGATATCTGTAACATTTGCGTTAACAGTATATTCATACGGCAATGCAAATTTTGTGTCAGTTGTGGTAGCTAATGTTATTTTTGCAGAACCGTTTGAACCAAGGACTCCAGTCTGATTATCCAGATTTTCATAGTCATATTCATCAAATAAAAATTTGTAATCTTTGAATTCAGGATTATCTGTGCTAAAGCCTGATGCATTTTTAGACCAGTATAATTGATATGGACTGTCAGCTAAACTTCCGCCGGCAAGATAACTTGCTGTAAGTGTTCCGGATATGGTATCTCCTGCTGTCAATTCGTCTTTTGGAATAGAAATTGATGACTGAAACTTTAGTTTTTCAAAAAAGGCAACAGTAAAAGGACATTGCTCTTCGGTTTTGTTTCCGTTTCGTTTATATACGATTTTATACTGATCTGGTGGTAAGTCTTCTGGCAGAATGAAAGAGCCGGAAAAACCTCCCTGCATACTTGTAGTACCGGAAAGACGGCCGTATACCTTATTTTTCTGCCAGGCATGTTCCAGAGTAATTTCATAATCTCCGGTATAAGAACTTAGGAGGCCCAGTTTCTGATTTTTGTCAATTCCGCGGAATATGACGGTTTCTCCAGGTTTATAAAGACCGCGATCTGTAAACATAAATGTTTTTTGAGAAGTATTATATGCAGAACTGATTAAATCTGAACTATAGTGAGAGCGCCAGGAAAATTTATCCAGGGCTGCAAAGGTCATTTTGTCTTGATTTGCTTCTATTAAAAAAGCACCATTTTTTTTATCAAGAATATCAAAGTCATTTACGTTTTGCGGATAAAGAATTGCAAGTCCCGATTCATCAGAAAATGCAAAAGCAACAGCCTTAGATGGATCAGCAATTATCTGTTCCGGCGTATACAGAACATAATCGTAGATAAATACTTTTGCTCCAGAAACTGCCTTTCCGGTTTTCATGCTGGAAACTAAAACTACAGTTTTGTTTTTTGCAGCTCTTACATTTGCCGCTAAGTCTGTTACTTGAATAGAAAAACAGCGTGAATAATCATAAGAAGAAGATTCTTTGTTTCTGTGTGATTTAATTTTCGCATTTGCATTAAACAAAACAGAACCGAGACCATCCTTTAAAAATGGATCCAGGATAACTTCTTCATAAATCAGTTTGTTTTTTGGTTCTGTTTTCATTGCCTTTACTGCTTTTTCTTTTGGTTTTAATTCTATCTGTTTGTAGTAAAGCGGGTTATCTTCTTTTGATAATTTATAAATTGAATTTGGTAAAATGTTCTGATAGCTGATTGCAAATTTATGTGGAAGAGAAGCTTCAAAAATTTGTGCACCTTCTCCATTTGGAAAAGCGACCATGCTTTGTATGTCCGGGATTTTTACAGACTGAACATATTTTTTATTTAAATTTCTTCCATAAATATCTTTTATATTTTCATTTACGCTGATGGAAATTCTGTCGCCACTGTTAACCGGTAAGTTGTAAAGCGTTACATTATTTCCTGAAATTTCGATATTATCTTTTAGAATCTGAAGTTCAGGAACAGTTCTAATATTGTAAAGAATTGTTTCCGGGTCAACTCTGTGAGAAAAATTTATACTTATAGGAAAAGATTTTGTTGCAGATTCGTAGGCTTGAACTTTTATCAGTTTGAATTTATCCAGAGAAGTAAACAAAACTGAACTTTTAGAATCAAGTACAGAAACTTTTACTTTTGTTTCAAAAGGAACAGTGCCTTTCAAAAAAATATCAACTGTGTATTCATCAAACTGCTGTGCAGAAAATTCAGTATCAAGATTCGCGATTGTTACTTTAATAAGATTTTTTGTTTCTTCGGCTTTTACAGGATAATTAAAACATATACGGATTTCTTTAAGTGCATCAGGGGGTAAATCACTTTTTCCCCATGGCATATAGTTTTCTTTACGATAATTAAATCCTGCTTGGGCAGACATTATTACAAGCGGATCTGAAACTGTAGTAAATGAAAAGCCGTTCTCAAGAATTGTTCCATCAACAGCTTTTATTCCAGCAGGAACAGTAATTGTGTATTTTTGTCGGGGATCGATGTTTTCCTGTGCTTCAAAACTGAGCATATCAGTTCCGTACCAGCGGAAAACTCCCTTTACTTTTGGTTCTATCATCATGTATTCACTTGTGTCAGAAGGTTCCGAAAGTGCCTGAAGTGCTACAACTGGTTTGGAAAAGGCAACATAAAAAGAAGGCTGACGCACGCTTGCAGGAAGCTTTTGCTGCGGACCAAAATCTTTTATCTTGAATTTAATGTTTTTATATGAGTCTGCTATTTCGCTTTGAACAGTTTCATCCGGCAAAACCTGGGCAGGACGGACTGTAATTTTTTTAGACGTATTGTATTGCGTTGCATAATCAGAAAGCGAGGCTTTTGTATCCGCAACAACAAAAGGTTTTGGAGCATTCAATAATTCCTGATATTTTTCCTGAGTTGAATTATCAGGCTCTGGGATTTCTTTTTCATAAACAGGTGTAAAAATTTCTTTTGCGTTAATGCTGATATCTTCTTGTGACAAAACAGTAGTCTCCTCTTGAGGAAAAATGATTTTCTGGGCATTTATTGTGATGACTGTGACCACCGCGAGCAGAATTGTAATTAAACTAATAATTTTGAATTTTGTTTTCATATCAAAGTTCCTCTTTTTTGAAGATTAATATATAAAAATGATAGCACGCACGACACAAATTATCTATTGACAAAAGAAAATAAAGTAATAATAATTAGTCTAAACTAACAACGCAGGACGGAGGTTGATATGAGTTGTCATTGTCACGAACACGACGGATGTGAGAATCCTGATGCCCACAAACACGAGCACGGTCACTCGCACGACGAATGCTGTCATCATGACGAAGAGCCTTCTATTAAATCACTTGTAATCCGGGTTTGCCTTACAGTGCTTTTTACGATATTTGCAATTTTATTCGAAAAAGGAATTATTCTTCCGCAATTAGTTTTGCCCTGGAAAAGCCTTCTGCCACTTTTGATATTTATCTCAGCATATTTGATAATCGGATATGATGTACTTTTACGTTCTGTAAAAAATATTTTTCATGGCGAAATTTTTGATGAAAAATTTCTGATGACTGTAGCTTCTGTCGGGGCAATATGCATTGGTGAAAGTCTGGAAGCTGTTGGTGTAATGCTGTTTTATCAGATTGGAGAAGCTTTACAGGATTATGCTGCAGATAAATCGCGGGATTCAATTACTGAACTTTTGGACATAAGGCCTGATAGTGCGCGAAAAATTGAGGAAAATACAGAAACTATAGTTACGCCGGAAAAAATTCAGGTTGGGGATGTGATTCTGGTGAAACCAGGAGAAAGGATTCCTCTGGATGGAACAATAATTCAGGGCGAATCTTCAATTGATACCTCCAGTGTTACAGGAGAAAGTCGTTTGTTTGAGGCAGGAAAAGGCGATGCGGTTTATTCTGGCACTGTAAATAAATCAGGACTGATACATATAAGGGTAGAAAAGCCTTTTTCAGAAAGTACTTCTGTACGAATTCTCGAGATGGTTGAACATGCTCAGGAAAAAAAGGCAAGAACTCAAAATTTCATTACAAAGTTTGCAAAAATCTATACACCTGTTGTATGTGGAATTGCTTTGTGTCTTGCAGTTATTCCACCGCTGGCTTTTAAGCAGGTGTGGTCACAGTGGATTTATCGGGCTCTGATTTTTCTGGTAGTGTCGTGTCCATGTGCCCTTATAATTTCCGTTCCATTAGGATTTTTTGCAGGTCTTGGTGCTTTAAGTAAAAACGGCATTCTGGCAAAAGGTGCAAATTATCTGGAACTTCTGGCAAATGCTAAAACTGCTGTTTTTGATAAAACCGGAACTTTGACAAAAGGAACATTTGAAGTAACACTGATTCATCCTGTTGAAAATATTTCTGAAGAAACATTAATTGCCATTGCCGCACATGCAGAATTGTATTCAATACATCCTGTGGCACAATCTTTAGTCCGCTCACATCTTCCGCCTTGTGAACATGGAAGTCAGTGTACTGTCTGTAAACGGGAATTGCTGGACTGCTGTAAAAACATCCGGTTAGAAAATGTTAAAGAACTTGCAGGACAGGGAGTGAGTGCAACAGTTGACGGAAAAAAAGTTCTGGCAGGAAATGATGTTCTAATGGAATCAGAAAAAGTATCAGGCTTCGAAGAAAACAAAAATTGTGAAAAGTGTTCTGAAGTAAGTGGGACCGTAATTCATGTTGCAGTTGATGGAAAATATTTCGGACATATTGTAATTTCAGATCAGGTAAAACCAGAAAGTAAATCTGCTTTGCAGGAGCTTAAAAAACTGGGCATCGAAAAAAACATAATGCTTACTGGGGATGCGGAAAAAGCTGCACAGAAGATTGCAAAGCAGCTTGATCTAGATGAGTATTATTCTCAGTTGTTGCCTTGTGATAAACTTATGAAACTTGAAAATATAATGGAACAGGTTCAAATAAAATCAGCAGCTAAAGGGAGCGTTCTTTTTGCAGGGGACGGAATAAATGATGCTCCTGTTTTAACACGGGCCGATGTAGGAATTGCAATGGGCGCTATGGGAAGTGATGCTGCAATAGAAGCTGCGGATGTTGTGATAATGAAAGATGAGCTTTCAAAAATACCGCTTGCCATCCGAAGTGCAAGAAAAACTTTACGGATTGTAAAAGAAAATATCGCATTTTCAATTGCAGTAAAAATCATTGTTTTACTTTTGTCGGCAGCAGGATTGAGTAATATGTGGCTGGCTGTTTTTGCTGATGTAGGAGTTTGTCTGCTTGCAATTTTGAATTCGCTTAGGGCATTGAAGGTTTAAAGAGGAAATCGAGAGAAAAAAAATGGTACAAATCGAAAGTTCAACTTGCGATTTGTACCATTTTTGTGTATATTATATACATGAATCAGATAAAAAGGCTTGCAGAAGCGGAATTAGAACGGTGCTCAAAATATTTTCCAGTTGTAACCATTTTAGGTCCGCGTCAGTCTGGAAAAACAACGCTTGTAAAACAGTTTTTCAAAAACTATTCATATATCAATATGGAAGAGCCTGAATATTACGAGCTTGCAAAATCAGATATAAATGCATTTTTTGAAACAATAAAGGCACCTGTAATTATAGATGAAATTCAACGTGTTCCAGAAATCCTGCATAAAATTCAAACGATTGTTGACAGCACAAAAACAAACGGTCAATTTATTCTTACCGGAAGTTTTCAGCAGGAATTAAAATCAGGAATTTCTCAATCGCTTGCGGGAAGAACCGCCATCCTGAATCTGCTGCCTTTTTCAATCTGTGAACTAAACTTGGCTGGTTTCGATTATTCACGGGATGAATTCTTGTATCAAGGTTTTATGCCCCGTCATTATTCAGAAAATCAGCCTGTAGATTTACTTTTTCGCTCATATTATCAAACTTATGTAGAACGAGATGTTCAGACTTTGCTGAATGTAAAAAATAAAGCTCTGTTTGAAAAATTTCTGCACCTTTTGGCAGGTAGAATAGGGCAAGTTATAAATTATGAGTCACTAGCAAATGATACTGGAGTTTCTAAAACAACAATTGAACACTGGATTTCTGTTTTAGAATCTTCGTTTATAATTTTTAAGCTTGAACCATATTTTGAGAACTACTCTAAAAGACTTATAAAATCTCCTAAAATTTATTTTTACGAAACAGGTCTTGCAGCATATCTTTTAGGAATAAAAAATGCAGATCAGATAAGCCGCGATCCTCTTGTTGGAAATCTTTTTGAAAATATGGTAATTCTTGAAATTCTAAAAGCACAGCTCAACAAGGGAATGGAAAAAAGCCTGTACTTTTTCCGTGACAGTAAAGGCTTTGAGATTGATTTAATAATTGCAGATGGGCGGAATATTATTCCAATAGAAATAAAATCTGCATCAACATATAATAAAGACTTTTCAAAAAATCTAAAAAAAATGTGTGATTTTGCACCAAATGTAATTTCGCCAGTTGTTATCTATAGTGGCAATTTAGAAACGAAAACCGACGGCGTAAATTTTATTAGTTTTAAAAACTGTGGAAAACTGATTCTCTGACCGATAATCAGTTTTTACTTCTTCTGTGCCTTTCCTGAATCCCGTGCAATAACCGATGTTTTTTGCTATACTTTTTGCATGATTACATTAGTTGCATTTTTAGGAAATTATGGTTCAGAGTATTCTGGAACACGACACAACGTAGCCTGGCAGTTTGCAGAATCTTTGGATTGTATCAGTTCTGTAAACTGGCAAAAAAAATTTAAAGGACTTTTTGCATCCAAAACAATAGAAGGCAGACAGGTATTTTTTCTAAAGCCTGAAACATACATGAATCTGTCAGGAGATTCGATAGGTGAAGCGGCTCATTTTTACAAGATTAAGCCTGAAGAAATACTTGTAGTTCACGATGAACTGGAACTTCCGCCTGGCACTATCAGTTTGAAGTGGTCAGGTGGATTAGGCGGTCATAACGGATTGCGTTCTACAAAAGCGGTTTTACAAACTGCTGATTTCTGGCGCCTGCGCTTTGGAATTGGACGACCGGAGCATCCGGATATAGCAGGCTATGTACTTTCAAATTTCAGTTCAGAGGAACGAATACTTTTTTCACAACAGTTTGCCAGAGCAGGAGAACTGTTTGAAAAACTTATTGAAGGAAAAAATCCGGATAATCTATTAAATAGCTGGAAAAAAGTTTTACCACAATGATAATTTGCCCTGTTTTGTTCAATCAAAAAAAACTGATAAAGAAAATTTGTATATAAGGATTTGAAATATGAAATATGATAACGGAATTGAAACCCCTGCTTCACGGGAATATCCATTTTATCCTGACGAAGCAGCCGAAGGATTTAAAATATTATATGAGGTGATACGTACTTTGAGGGCTCCTGGAGGATGCCCCTGGGATCGTGAACAGAATCCTGAAAAAATGCGTAGTGATCTTGTTGAAGAAACTTTCGAATGTGTCGATGCAATTTCCTGTAATGATGCACAACATGTTCGGGAAGAACTTGGGGATGTCTTTTTAAATGCCACAATGATTTCATATATGTATGAACAGAATGGGGATTTTAAGGTTGCAGAGGTGCTTTCTGAGGTAGCTGAAAAAATTGTCAGACGTCATCCGCATGTGTGGAAAGATTCTGAAGGCGCTGTTAATGCAAATGAAAAAAAAGCAACCACAAGTGAAGAAGTCCTGACACAATGGGATAATATCAAGAGAGGCATTGAGGGGCGATCAGAAAAATCAGTGATTGATGAAGTTGCCCAGGGATTGCCGCCTTTAATGCGAGCATACAAAATTCAGAAGAAGGCAGCAAAAAAAGGATTTGACTGGGAAAGTGCAGAACCTGTATGGGAAAAAGTTTCAGAGGAATTATCTGAACTAAAAGCAGCAGAAAATGATTTGCAGAAGGCGACTTCAGAAAATCTGGAGTCTGCAAAGCAACATGCGGAAGAAGAACTGGGGGATGTGCTTTTCAGTGTTGTGAATCTGGCACGAAAACTTGGTATTGATCCGACTCTTGCATTAGCCCGTACCAATAAAAAATTCCGGGATCGTTTTGCATATGTAGAACAACAAATGAAAGAAAGCAATATTCCAATGGATAAGGAACATATGAAAGAGATGGATTACTTTTGGGATGAAGCAAAAAAATGAAAAAAGTTGTTTTGCTTACACTGAGGGCGGGAAAATAAATGGAAAATTCTGAGACAACTTTGTTTACTTCCGGGAAAATTGCTTCCCGGCTTTTACGTTTTGCGCTTCCGGTTCTCGGGGCTTTGTTCCTGCAGTCATTTTACGGTGCGGTGGACTTGCTGATTGTAGGTCAGTTCGGGAATGCCTCTGATGTTTCTGCTGTGGCAACGGGAACTATGATGATGCAGACCATCACTTTTATAATCGTAGGACTGGCTATGGGTACGACCATCCAGATGGGGCAGGCTTTAGGAGCCGGTAAAAAAGAAATGGCCGCAGATATCGTGGGAACGAGTGTAATTTTTTTTGCTCTGCTTGCACTTGTTGTTACAGTCCTGATGATTTTTCTCACCTGCCCTTTTGCCCTTCTTATGCAGACACCAGAAGAAGCCTTTGATAAAACCTGCATGTATGTTCATATATGTTCGGCGGGAACGGTTTTTATTACTGCTTACAATATGATGGGAGGTCTTTTCCGCGGCATGGGAGATTCAAAAACTCCGCTTCTGACTGTTTTTGTTGCCTGCATAATTAATATTTTTGGTGATCTTCTTTTTGTTGCCGTTTTCCATATGGCAGCAAGTGGCGCTGCTCTGGCTACAGTGATTGCTCAGGCTTTAAGCGTTGTATTTTGTCTGATTATTGCCAGAAAGCGAGGTTTGCCGTTTGCATTTTCAAAAAAAAATCTCCGCTGGCAGGGAAACCTTGTAACTCTGGTAATCAAAACCGGCACCCCAATTTCTCTTCAGGACGGGCTTGTTACGGTTTCATTTCTTGTGATTGCGGCAATCATCAACCGACTGGGACTGATTGCTTCTGCGGGAGTAGGGGTAGCGGAACGGGTCTGCGGTTTTATCATGCTTGTTCCTTCAGCTTTTTCCCAGTCTTTGAGTGCCTTTGTGGCCCAGAATATCGGGGCGGAAAAATATGACCGTGCAAAAAAAGCACTTCTGTATTCCATTGCGGCATCCCTGGTCTGCGGTCTGTTTATGGGCTGTTTTGCCTTTTACCATGGAAATCTTCTGGCGTCCATTTTCTCTAAAGACAAAGAAGTAATTGCTGCTGCTCACTCTTATCTGAAGGCTTACGCCATCGACACACTTTTTGTTTCCTTCCTTTTCTGCTTTATCGGATATTTCAATGGCTGCGGAAAAACTTCCTTTGTTATGCTTCAGGGAATTGCGGGTGCCTTTGGAGTGCGTATACCACTTTCATATCTGATGAGCCGCTCATTGAATACAACACTTTTTAGAATCGGCCTTGCAACACCTTCTTCGACTTTTGTTCAGATTATCTTGTGCGGGATTGCCTTTTTAATTCTGGAAGGAAAGAGAAGAAAAATTTTGAATAAGATAGCAGAATGAAAGATGGCCCGATTGTTTTTTTGGGGGCTCCCCTGCAGTCAGTTTCGCCGCCTGCAGGGTCGGGCTTTGCGCGGTTACGCTATCGCTCCATTCCTCCGTTCTGTCCTTGCCGCACTTGATGCGGCAATCCCATCACTACGGAACGCACTTCGTGCGCCGCTCCAATCCCTAGCCCGGACAGGCGGGGTAAACCTTCCTATTCGTATCAATAATAAATATTTGACAGTATATCCTTGTAGATATATACTATTTATAAGGATTTTTTATGGGCAAAACTGTAATAAGCGATGACGGTCGCTTTGAATGGGATGAGGAGAAGAACGAGATAAACCGGAAAAAACACGGTTTCGGATTCGAGGAAATAACGGATGTATTCGACGATCCGTATTTTCTTGTCCGATATGACAGAAATCATTCTGTTGATGAAGAACGATGGAATGGAATCGGCTGTATAAATGGTCTTTTGGTTCTTGTAACAACTTTTACGGAAGGGGAGCGAACAAGAATTATTTCTGCCCAAAGAGCAGATAATGATTTGAAGGAGGTCTATTATGATTACATCAAAAAAATTAACGGCTGAACGTATTGCAGAAATTGAAAAAGTTCCAATTACTTATGATGAAGATTCTCCAAAATTCTCAAAAGAAGAATTACAGGAATTTGTTCCGTATCATAAAGAATATTTTGACATTACTCCCAAAAAAGTACTTATCTCATTTAAAATTGATGCAGATATCCTTGCAATAATGAAAG
>JAEEGL011572000.1_pt1 | contig 13118 bp, 11 predicted proteins | sample 9134231 | NCBI WGS metagenome assembly JAEEGL01 (sample SAMN16246548, study PRJNA631951) | gut metagenome | biome: gut microbiome; feature: rumen; material: fiber-attached | host: Bos | place: Iran: Karaj | collected 2018-10 | reverse complement strand
GGAAAAAGCCGGAATCCGCTCCGGCATATAGAGCCCGCGGTCTTCCGCCAGGCCCTGGACGACGGCCTTCTCCAGGGAAGCTTCCGGCGCCTTGTGTTCTGTGCTGTAGTACCGCATGTTAGTAGGCGGTAAGCCGTGCGCCGCGGTTGGAAACCTTGACGACGTAGCATTCATAGGGGATGTCCAGGTCGGAGAAATGCTTCTCCATGATGGCCCCGGCGCGCTGGGCCTTCTCGACCCGGTTTGCGAGGGCGAAGACCGACGGCCCCGAGCCGGCGATGTTCATCGCCAGCGAGCCGCTTTCGAGCACCTTCTCCCGCAGTTCGTCGAAGCCAGGGATGAAGCGCTTGCGGTAGGGCTCCGCGATGGAATCCCGCATGGAACGCCCCACGAGGCCGATGTTGCCGGAATATAGGCCGGCGACGAGGCCGCCCACATTGCCCCACTGGGCAATGGCGGCGTGCATGTCCACCTGCTTGGGCAGGATGCTGCGCGCCTCCTTCGTGGACACGACCAGTTTAGGATGGATGACGGCGCAGTAGAAGTCGCCCGGAACAGGCAGTTTGATGACGTCCAACGGCTCGTAACCGCGGATAAGGACGATGCCGCCCATCACGGCAGGAGCCGCGTTGTCGGCATGGTATCCGCCGCTGGCGAGGTTCTCTCCCTCCATAGCGCATACGACGACGTCCTCCTCTGACAGGGGGCAGCCGAACAGTTCATTCATGCCGAAAGCCGCCGCCGCGCTGGACGCGGAGCTGGAGCCGATACCGGACCCGGGATAGATCTTCCGTTTGATGAAAACATCCACTTGCGCCCGGTTCCCGGTCATTTCCAGGAACTTGCGCACCACGGGGGTGATCACGTTCTGCTCGATGTCCTCCGGCAGGGGAACGCCGGATTCATTCGCGATGGTGAGTCCGTCTCCCTCGGAGACGCTCATTTCCAGGACATCGCCCACTTCGTCCAGGGCGAGGCCCATGATGTCGAATCCGCACCCGAGGTTGGCGATGGACGCCGGTGCGAACACTCTTACCGTTTTCATAGGCAGTGGCTATTTGTCAAGTTCAGGGAAGACGGGACATCTTCCGGGGTCTTCTGCAAATATAGTAAAATTATTTAAAAATCAACAGCACGTTGCGACTTTTGGTATTTGTCCGCAAAAAATACTATCTTTGACAAGTTTAGAGCCCAATCCCCATGGCAGAGCGTCTTACATTCAAAGCGTGGATCATCGATTTCCTGAACAGGTTGCTGCCTGTCGTGACAGGTATCGCGATCACGTTCACGGTACAGGGAATCGTCAACCGCGCACACGACCGCAAGTCTGTGAAATCGGCGATGGAACTGGTCCGTACGGAACTGAGTTCCAATCTGAAAGATATCGATCATTTGACCGACTTCCTGCAGCAGGAGGTGGTTTCCGCCCAGTATCTCTCCGATCATCAGGACGACCTGGCCTCCTGTCCCGCGGACATCGTGAAGTACCATCAGGGTCAGGTCAATGCCTATGTTTCGCTTGCGCTCAGCCAGAATGCGCTCGAACTGCTGAAGATGTCCTCCCTGTTTCCGAAGGTAGGAGACAACGATCTGTCCATGGAGATTATCCGCGCCTACGATGCCTGCGAGTTGCTCCAAACGGACATCAACCGCCATTATTCCAACCGGAGCGCGTCGGCCGGAGACCGGGTTCCCTGGCTGCGCCTCAACGACATGGAGGAGTATACCGTCGATATCAAGACGGCCATCGACGCCATCGACACTTTCCTTATGAAATGATAACTTAATCTGATTGTTATGAAAAAGCCCACTGAAACCCAGGAAAAGGTGATCATCAAACCGCGCCCGCCGCAGGATGCGACCACTGCTCCGACTCAGGAATGCCCCGCCGCGGGTACAACCGCACAACCGACAACTGCCCCGAATACAAATCCGACTCAGCCAGTTTCCGGGGGCCCGGCTGACGCCGAAGAGGAATAGCCATGAAACGATTCTTTAAGTTGCTGGTGGCCGCGGTATTTGCGGCCACTGCGCTTCTAAGCGGCTCCTCCCTGAATGCGCAGGATGCCCCGCCTGCGGGTGGCTTCAAGAACGCCTTCCTTAACATGAACAAGTCCGGCAAGGTTGCTTTGACCTATACCCGCTGGGATGACCAGGTGGGCAAAGGTAACTATACCTTGGCCTTCTTCTGGGCCTCCTGGTCCGACGAAGCCCGCGAGGAACTCCCTAATATCCAGGCTGTTCAGAAGAAGTATGCTGGCAAAGTAAAAGTCCTCGGTGTCACCTACGGCGACGAAATCCAGGACTCCATGGACGCCATCCCGGAGTGGGGGATAACCTTCCCATCCTTCGTGTTTGTGGAGGATGCTGTGCCGGATGGGCAGTTTGATATCGACAGCATCCCGCTGGTTATTCTGTTTGGACCGGACGGGAAGATTGTCAAGCGTGACATGCATGGAGAGGAGGTCGAGGAGGCGGTGCAGGAAGCACTGAAATAACCGCTAGGCCAGGTATGATAAGTTGGACGGCCCCGCTTGAGGGCCGTCCGTTCTATATTATCCGGGCAATTCAGGATGTCGGTGTCCCACTAATCATCCCGGCCGGGCTTCATGTGGACATCCAACTGAGGGAACGGGAAGAAAATACCGTGTTTAGGAAGCTCTTTGTAGATCCGTTCATTGAGCCAGTGTTCGACTTTCTTGTAATCCTTGGCCAGCAGCCATACCCGGAGTTTGATCCGGATGGAACTGTCCTGCAGTTCGCCCAGATAGACCTTGGGATTCTTGGCACCGGGCGTCTCGGCATTCAGGATCTTAGGTTGATCCTTGACCAGTTCCAGCAAGATTTCTCGAAGTTGATCCAGATCGGTGCCATAAGGCACGTTGAACTTCAGGCTCAGGCGATGCGGATCCCGGCTGCTGTAGTTGTCGATATTGCCGTTGGCTAGTGCTCCGTTGGGAATCGTTATCTCCCGGTTGTCCGTCGTAACCAGTTTCGTGTGCACGATGCTGATTTCCGAAATACGGCCGAACTTCCCCTGGGTTTCGACGAAATCCCCCACCTTAAAGGGCTTGAAGGCCAGCAGGACCAGTCCTCCAGCAAAATTCTGCACGGTTCCGCTCATCGCCATACCGATGGCCATGCCGCCTGCGGCCAGCAGTGCGGCGATCGAGGTCGTATTGATTCCCATCGTTCCGACCATGGCGAGGATCAGGACGACCCAGAGGGTCGCCGTGATCAGGCTTTGGATGAACGATGCAAGGGTTTTGTCTGCTTTCCTTTTCTCGAAGGATTTCGCGATGAGTTTCTTGGTCTTCCGGATCAGCCAGGCGCCGATGATATAGATGGCGACGGCCAGCAGGACCTTCAGTCCGAATTTGGCGACTGAACTGGCCGTACTGGTTACCAATTCATTTGCGGGCGTGGTCTTGATAGTTTCGACCAACTGGGCGCCTTTGGCGACCAGCGTGTCAGCGGAAAAAGATTCCGCAGCCGGTGCCTGGGTTTGCAGGAGTAGGTTCATCATAGTACGGGTTTTTTACAATTGCTTTGTTAAATGTAGTCATTATTCGCTTTTCTCCCAAATAATATCTGTAATTTTAGTTTTCATCGAATACTTGTTATATGTACGCAAAAGAAGTTCGCTGGCAAAGTAAAAGTCCTTGGAGTCACCTACGGCGACGAAATCCAGGACTCCATGGACGCCATTCCGGAGTGGGGGATTACCTTCCCTTCCTTTGTGTTTGTGGAGGATGCAGTGCCGGACGGGCAGTTTGATATCGACAGCATCCCGCTGGTTATTCTTTTCGGACCGGACGGGAAGATAGTTAAGCGAGACCTGCATGGAGAAGAGGTTGAGGAGGCGGTGAAGGAGGCTGTACATTAATCCTTTGCTAGCATGATAATAACAAAAGAAGCGAGGATTTCCCTCGCTTCTTTTGCGTTAATTCAAATGCCACTATTCTTATCTGTTGTTTGTCTTGGAATCGTCGTATTTGACAGTAGAACCCGTTACAAAGACGTTTGTGGCTTTACTTTCCGCGTGGCGGACTTTGACATCGATATTGTCTTCCTTTGTATTAGAGAATGTAAAAGGATTTGTAACGTTCGATGTGGTTGTATACTGAGGAGGCGTATCGGGAGTATAGCTCCAGCTCCAATCTTCCTCTGTAACTCTGTAAACAAAAGACTGATGAGTTGTCACAGCATCATCACCCTCTCCTTCTGTAACATCCATATTCGCCGGTAATCCTCTGACTTTGACGATAGGATCGGGATCACTTTCTGCCGACCCCTGCGGTCTTGTCACGAAAACAGTCGATACATAGGACCAATCCTCCAGCGTAGCGGGATCGAAACCCTCAGGTATAGGATCAGGAAGCAGAGCACGTTCTATTTTGAACTTTGCACTTTCTCCAGGACTCAGGCCCGTTTTCTTGAGGTGGATGTTGACGGGGAGACTAACATTAGGGCTCTTGAACTGAACTAAAGCTCCTTCGCCTTCTGTATTACCAATATAAATGCCGGATCCAGTTGCATTCGTGGGAACATCGGGCCCACCTACGGCGTCCGGATTCATCTTGATTGGAATCATGATGATAATCTTGTATCCCTGCCAATGGTCGACATTCGCCAGGTCTTGTTCTGTCATTTCCGGGCCTTGTGATGGCTGATAGTTACTTCTATAGATTGGTCCGCAGAAATTGCTGCTGTAATCAAAACCGGTTACAGTAACAGCCTGTGTGGTTGCGTTATATGAAAGGCCAAGACTGGCATCAACCTTTGTAAGTTCAGCATCATCCGGGATATCTCCGTCCTCGTCCAGGGGATAATAATAATATCCCGTTCGGTCGCTGACCGGCTCATCAGGAATGTGTCCCGTCATGATTTCTTCAGAAAATGTTATTTCCTTTTTAGTGGCGTCATAACCGGACACTTTGGCGATAAAGATTTTGACTTTAGAGCCAATGTTCTCCTGTGTCGCGCCGGGAATAATGAAACTGTTGGATACGACGTCCACGTTCCGTGAGGAAGCACTAAGCTGGGAAGAAGAACCACCGGACTGCTTGGAGATACTGTCGAAGATATCATTCAAATTCGTTTCTGCATCAACAAGTCGGAAATAGTTTCCCTCCGTATCCTTTTCACCAATGGTCATGCCATTGATAGTGATGGTATCCCCATTAACGTTCCAGGCACTGGTGCTATTTTGTGCGATATTGGATTGGGGATAATTCGAGGAGAGTAAATCCAAAAAATACCTACCGCGCCTGATATTATTATCCGTGCTATTGATATTAAGGAGCCCAACGGTATAAAGAGTCGCACCGAAGTCGCTTTTGAGTCGATGTCCTTGGAAGATTGCCGCATTGGCATCGACAGCTTGAAAGGTGTTACCTGATCCCTCGTTATGACAAGGGACACCGTCCGTAAACACGACAACGGTCAGGTTAGCATCTGCACGCTTACGGGAAGCATCAGTGCTACCGGAAAGGAAGTTGGTGATCGCACTCGACATGCCAAGATCCGGTCTGGTCCAGTTGGCTAGGCTCATATCGTTAACTGCTCTTTTGAGTGTCGTAACAGCGCCACTGGATCCTACATCGACCCAACCGGAAGTAAGAAGGTGAGCGGATGCATCATATGAAACTATGGCAATACGGTTACCAGGGAAATTCGGATCAACGGCCGTTACATCGGCGTCATTTTGATAAATGTTGTCGATAAATAAATTGGTAGCTTCCCGTAATGCTTGGATTCTGGTTACTGTCCCAGAACCCGTGTTATAATCCCGAGTATTCATCGACGTAGAACTGTCAAGAACCAGGATGATATCCGAGGGGGTACTCGAGAGGATCGTAGAAGCGGCACCCGTCGCGAAAGATTCCAGCTTGATCCAGTATGTTCCGTCGGACTGGGGAGCGGAAATATCTTTGCTGTAAGCGAAATCGGCATTGTCGGGCTTATGTAATCCATTTTCGGCGGCTTTAGGCCATTCAAGATACTTGACAACCCCATCAACCGTTTCGTTGATTTGTCCTTTGATGGACCATTCACCAGGTGTTTGTGCAAAAACGGCAGGAGCAAAGGCGAGCAACGCCGCAACAGCAAATAAAGTATGATAAATCTTTTTCATTGTGTTTCTCCTTATTTGTTATTTCTCTACAGGCTCGGTCCCGGTAGCATTCTTCCAGGCCTCCTTCCAAGTGTATCGGCTTCCTTCATATCCGTCCATTTTGACGGCAGTAATGGCCTGGGTAGAAATCTCCAGGACAAAATGCATTTTTGCAGTCTCCAGCACCTCACCGGCCAACTCGGCCCTGGGAGCAATCAGTGTCGTGTATTTAGTAAAGAGGTTGGAGCCAGTATAGGCCTGCGGATCAACTATTTTAGTATAATAGTAGTAGCCGTCTTCACATAATTGCCATCCGGGAACGATACCGTTGGCATCAGCGGTGGCATCCTCAGAATCTTTCTTGAATGTGGGGGCACCCTTGTACCCGGGAAGACCTTCAAATTTTCCGTGGGAGCCTTCCCCTGTTTCGACAAACTGATCCTCGTACCAGCTCTCGACGATATACAGGTTATTCACATTATCCGTAAAGCCGAACACCGGGTTGTTGTCTTCATCAAGCCATTGCCCCACGATGGCGGCCCGGATGAAAGCGGGAGTATTGCCTGTATTTTGAATCTTTACATTACTTTTATAGGTCCCGGAATAACCATTGTCCGCGTTCGCGCCTTCGCCGGGAGTCACGTCATCTGTGATCTTCACGTTCACCTCGTCCAACTTGATGGAATAGGTGCGGAGCTGACCTGGTTTCCACTCAACGTCAGCCATAAGTTGGCCCATGTTGATGTCCAAGTACTCCTCATTGCCATTGAAAGTATAGGAGATGCGGAGCACGGCCGTGGAGCCCGCGAATTTCTGGGGAATGAGCCAGAATGTTTTGGACGCGGTCTGTGTATTGACGTTCTGTTTGTCCGTCTTGGCATTGAAGAAGGAACTGCCGAAATCCGGGTTGTTTTCAGCGTTGAACTCCACAAAGTCGTCCGTTGTAAAAGTCTGTTCGATCACGTTGGGGTAGGTTTCTGCACCCTCGCCTTCTTCGGTGGTAGTAGTGGTGGCATCAGTGCCGGTCCAAACCACCTTGACATCAGCGGACGGATCCACGGTGCATGTACCGGTATTATCCAATCCCGTGAATGTGATGCTGGTCACACGGATGTTCTGGGCCTCGGTGGCTGAGTTGGCAATAGCGAACTTGACGGCCGTCAGGGCGTGGTAGAACGTGACGGGGTAGCCGTCAGGAAGTTTGCTATCGTGCGTTGCCTTGTCGAGGGTGACACCCGTGAAGATGATGTCCTGCTGGGTCTCTGCCGTCAGAGGCGAGGTGTAGGTGAAGATTGTCTTCGCACCGGCGGCATATGAGTCAGAATTGAACGTGACACCTGTCATGTCTGACGGGATACGGAGGTAGAAGTTCACGTTTCCATCCGGCCAGGGGTCTTTGTCTCCATAGTGATGAGAATAGCGCCAACCGTCACCCGCCATGCCGTCGGTTCCGAAGACGGCGTCGCCGAAGCCACCGCCGACAGCGTGGACAAATAGTTTATCGGCATACAGTTTACCGACATTCTCCGTGAAAACGGGCACGCCTCTGGTCTCCGGGGCAGCATAATCCAGGTCGGAAATCGTCTCTTCGAGGTAAAGGTTCATGTTACCAACCCTTCCGATGGGGACATTAATGCCCTTGGTCACCGGGCTGTCGAGGTCAGCGGCTCTCGTTGAGGGACCTGACTGTAGGACGAAGGCGACGTCACCCTTGCCCACGGGAACTCCGTTGAAAGACTTCTCCTGCATGCAGGAGGTCAGCGCTGCGGTTGCGAGGACCGCCAGTACGATGTGAATCTTTTTCATAACTGTCAGTCTTTCAGGTTAAAACTCAAAATAGAGGGGCTCAGGGTCAGCTTCGCCGTCCTCTATCATTTGGTTAATGTTGTCCAACGCCTTAACCTGTACGTTAAAAACGACAGAGCAGATGTTGTTCTCCAAAGCCAGATGCGTTTCTTGAACGCATGGGGCTAGATACTCCCGTGATTTTTTTGTTTTACGGATCATAGTATGTTGAGTTTTATGTTAAAACCGTGTTTTATGGCAAAAATCCATAATACAAATTTAGGACTTTTCTGCAAAAACCCAAAGACTTTTTTAGAATAATGACGAGGGAGATTTCTATTCATTTAAATTACATATATTCAATCGCTTAGATTATGTCTTTTTTCGGCGCGAACAGCATGTAAAATGTAACTATTCGCGCTTATTCTGTTTTATATTGCAAGGAAATTGTATCAACGAACGTTTCGAAATAATTGTGTAGAAAAAAAAACTTTTCTATCTTTGTATCCTAAAAATGTGGCCAAATTGTGCTTGGTCATGTTTGGACGGCCTTGAAAACCCCTTCTCGAACGCGCAGAATGCGGTTCTCATAATGGCCCTTATAGGAAGCAAAGACTAACAAAATAATCGATTATGAAGCGTAAAAAACAATTTGTCAGCCCTCGGGTTCTAGGCCAGGTGGAAGTCTGCCTGGAAGGGGATCTGCTGGTTGTCGGCAAGTCGATGGAGTATGACACGACTGTCATCATTCCGGGCATCGAAAACGTGGACACCGACGCGAGCGATTCTGACCTGTATGATGTGTTTTATGATTAAAGAAGGAACGACCATGAGAACCATCAGCAAAATCGCCCTGCTCAGTGCGGGGATTATCCTTTCTCTGACCGGGTGTCAGAAGGGGAACGAGAACGGCGGGAACCTGGCGAGCGGCAAGTTCGTTGAGTTCGGCGCCATCGCCGGCGCTCCGGAAACTCGTACGGCATTCAGCAACGTTCTTACAGACGGCTGGGAGCGCATCAATTGGACGGAAGGCGACCAGGTCCTGATCTGGAGCGACAACGCAATCAACCGTGACAGCCGGTCCGGCAAGTCCGCCGTCTACAACATTACGAACATTCAGCCCAAGGGTAAGGAAAGCCACGCCCAGATTCACCGTGCCGGTGAAGACGGTCTCGTTTTCCTGGAGGACAAGAATACGCCCTACCAGTTCTGGGGCATCTATCCGGCCGACGCCATTTCGGCCGCTCCTGCTGCCGGCGAACTCTCCTACACCATTCCCCCCACGCAGACCGCTGGCGACATGCAGAACGGTGTCCTGCTCGCCTATGCGTCCATCGAGAAGCAGCAGCACGTGGACCTGCGATTCAATCCCGCTTACACGGCCTTCTCCATCGAGGTTGCCGCCGAGGAGGCGATGCAGATTACCGGCTTCCGGATGAAGTCGGTGGAGCGCAAGAACGGCACGAACACCTTCGGACCCTCCGTGTTGAACGGCGCTGTTGCCGCGAAGGTGGAAGGCGGTGTTTGGACCTATACCGTTCCTGCCGTTTCCGAGGATAACACCGTCACCTCCGTCTCCTTCACCTCTCCGCTGGAACTGACCATGGAGGAGGGCGCAGACAAGACTGAGCCGGTGACCTTCGTCTTCTTCGCGATGCCTGCTGACATCACCGCCCTGCAGATGGAATTTGACACTGTCGTGGGAGAAAAGGCCGAGACCCGCAAGGTGACGATTTCCTATGCCAAGCCCGGTACCACCAGTGACGGTACCGCCTTTGCCAAGGGGGATCCGATTACGTTCAAGGCCCTCAAGAAGCATAATATCAAAGGTATCGTCCTGCCCAAGTCCGTCAACCATGACATCGTGCTGGATTTCCAGGTCATGCCGTGGGTGGATAGCGAGGGCAATATGACCTACGGTCCGGACGCCATTGCCAATGCCGTCGCCTTGGAGTTCGCTTCCGGTGCTGCTATTACGTCCGGTGGCTCTCGGCGTCGCAACAACAACTTTGCCGATGAGACGAATCCGATCCACGCCTACTTCTCGGTCTTCGCCCCGCAGGACGGAACCTGGAAGATTACCGCGACCGGCGCTACGGAGAAGATTCTCCTCCAGGCCTGGAATGTCGAAGGTGCTACGCCGACGACCGAACTGACCGGCACCGTGGGCGGCCGAGTGGACTTCCTTATCGTCAGGAATGGAGCTTCCAGTTCGGACGAAATCCAGATCAACTTCTCTGTCAAGACTGCTGGTGGCCAGGAAATCAACATCAATTCCGAAGTCACCCGTGCCAGCGCCCTCACCATCACCGGTAAAATCGGACAATAAAGGATGAGAAAGAATATGAAAAAGACATTTATATTTACAGCTATTGCAGCGCTTGTTCTGGCCTCATCCTGCAACGAGCGCGTGGACATCCCGTCCCTGGGTGGAGAGAATGTCATCTCTCTCGATCTCGTGTATGGCGATCCCGCGACAAGGGCGGAGGGCGATGAGCCCGCAACTACCGATGGGGTCGGTGCCGAGAACACCGTCAACTCCGTCCAGTATTTCATCTACAACGACATTACGGCCAATCCGATCTACAGCAGCGGCCGGATTGAGAATCCGACCCTGACGAATCTCAAGTACTCCGTTACCCTCGTCGCCGGTGAGGGAGATGTTCCCGACCTCACGACGATGTTCAAGAACGGCACTTGCACCGTTTTCGGCGTCTTCAATTCTCCTGAAATCGCCGACGCTCCACTTGCAACGGTCAAGAACACGGCCCTGAGCAACACCTTCGCCCATGAAGGTGCTGAAGCAGGTGCCGCTACCGGCAGCAAATGGATCGTGAATCTGGACGAAGACCCGGACAACCCCAAGTTTTTCGTCATGGTCGGTGAACTGGAGTTGTCACGTGCGGCCAATACTGCTACTTATGCAGCGAAGGGGACTGTTGAGATGAAGCGTGTTGCCGCAAAGATCAATGTCGACCTCAAAATTGCGAAATCAGTAGTCTCCACCATTGACGGAAACACCTGGGTTCCGATGCTCGGTGGTTCGCAGGTGCGTATCTATCTGCAGAATGCCGTCAAGAACGCCGTCATCGGCGGGGCCAGTGCTACACCCGTTTATCCGACTACGCCCGAGTACTTTACTTATAAGGACCTTTCCTTGGACACGGACCTGACCAAGCCGGAAGGGGAGACAGCCAAGGTGACTGAGGAGGATGATTATTATGTAGTCGCAAGCCAATTCGACTTCTATACCTATCCTGCCGAATGGCAGCACGGAGCTGACGACGAGCCGTTCATCAAGGTCATCCTTCCTTGGCGCGAGACCACCGGTGCTACCTCCCAGAAGGAAGTCTATTACAAGATCATGCTTCCCACGACCAAGTTCGAGTCCAACAAATTCTACAAGTACACTGTGGAACTCTCCGTCCTGGGTAACGAAGGCGAACCTCAGGTGGAGCTCAAGCCCCTCAGCGCCATGGTCGTGAATTGGCAGGGCGGCGGCGATGTCAATGGCACCCTTTCCGCTGCGAAGTACCTCTCCGTGGAACGTGGTGTCGTGACAGCGACGTCCGACTATGATACCGCCGAAGGCCGCTTCGATTTCTACACCGCGACTTCCGGCACCTCCTATGCCGCCAGCGATCCGGTCACTGTGACCATCCTGGAGATCAAGCAGAAGAACCTGACTTCCGGTGACTGGGAGTATCTCTACCAGAACGGGACTGCGAACAACACGCAGATCACCAAGCGTGGTTTCACACAGAATCAGGTCCAGACCCAGTGGGTCCAGAAGGTCGGTGACAATTATCTTCAGCTTGGCCACCAGCTCAACTCTGACCTCACCTCAACGCTGATGGATGTGACACCGTACTATTACACGGTCGTCCTCAGCCTTCCGACGGAGATCGATCCCAGAACCACGGCTCATCCCTATGGCGAATACGCTAAGACCGTCACCTTTGTCCAGTGGCCGGAGGTGTATGTGGTGGAGGATCCGAATAGAAAAATTAATTCGCGAGGTGGGGTATATGTGAATGGGAATACTTCTAGCGGTCAAAGCTGGAATTCAGTTTCATCTCTAAGCGGAACTAACAAGAACACAAATATGTATGTCTTAACCATATCCGTAAGTGAAACGTACACTATTGGTGATCCGCGTTCAACAGAAGTCAACCTTTTGAATTATGCTAATTATTGGACTAGTAGCTATTGGACAGAAGGAACTGGAAATCAGCATAGATTAACTTATTATTACCCTGGTGCTACTTCTGGTAATTCTGACATGATAGCGCCGAAAATCCGAATTGCCTCCTCTTATGGTACTGTATCGCCTATTTCTAGACAACAGGCTCAGCGACGTTGTGCCAGTTATCAGGAGGACGGAATTCCTGCAGGTCGCTGGAGGTTGCCCACCTTCGCAGAAGTGGAGTTTATTGCGACACTGTCATCTTTAAACAGAATTCCGATACTTTTCAGTGATCTTGATACTCCTAATGGCGACTACTATTGGACGGCCAGCGGCGCTGCCTTGGTTGATAACGTCGGATCTGACAAAGGCGTAACGGAGTATAATAATCGTTCAAGTGATAGTTATGTTCGCTGCGTTTACGATGAATGGTATTGGGGAGATGCAACCGAATCTCGCCCTCTGACAAATGAACGTTTCACTTGGGGCGACCGTCAGAGAACCAATAATTAAGGAGGAACGAAAATGAAAAAGATACTTTACATACTTTCGATCGCCCTCCTGGGGGCGACGGCATGCTCGGTCCAGGAGATGGACCAGCTGGAGCCCAAGAACGAGAACGGGAAGGTGACCTACATCATGGGTCTCCAGTTCCCGGAGGTGCTGGTGGCTACGCGCGGCGCCATGGACACGGATCCGATTATCGACAATGTCTATGTCGCTGTATTCGGTGACAAGGGCTATCTGAATGACTATGCCAAGGCCGAGCCCTGCAATGCGGATGGCAGCGCCAAAGATGACTTTTCCGGCATCCAGAACGGAGTGCTTTTCTATTACAAGGTCTCCCTCACGGCCTCCTCGTCCCAAAAGTATGTCCATGTGATTGCCAATGGTCCGGAGAAACTTGACTTCGCCTATGACAAGGACATTATGCCCAACCTCACGACGGATGCTGGAAACGGAGCCTATTGGACCATGTTTTCCCTGCCTCATGGAACGAGCGTGAAAGATGAAAATGGTTACGACGTAGTT
>JAEEGL016817329.1_pt1 | contig 13119 bp, 6 predicted proteins | sample 9134231 | NCBI WGS metagenome assembly JAEEGL01 (sample SAMN16246548, study PRJNA631951) | gut metagenome | biome: gut microbiome; feature: rumen; material: fiber-attached | host: Bos | place: Iran: Karaj | collected 2018-10 | reverse complement strand
TATTCAGGCTGATCCATTTTTCCAATATCGTGATAATAAGATGCAACACGGGCCAAAAGTGGATTTGCACCAATTTCGGCACAGGCGGTTTCAGAAAGAGTGGCAACCATCATCGAATGATTGTATGTACCGGAAGCTTCCAATAAAAGTTTTCGCATTATAGAGTTATTAACATCGGACAAATCCATCAAGCGAAAAACCGAAGCAGTGTTCATCAAGCTTTCAAGCGGAGTCAAAAGTCCTAATGCAAAAACTCCCGAAACAATTCCGTTTATCAAAAGTCCAAGAACAACCGCAAAATTAAAGATTTCTGAAGCATTGAAAATAACGCGGGTTAAAATAGAAAATGCAATATTCAGAATAGAAAGAATAAAGGCTGCAAAAATAAAATCAATTCGCTTATCCATTTTTCGAACAATTCTTGAAGCACCAAGTCCGGTTGAAAGAGCAAATAATGCAGGAGCAGCTTCGAAGGCTGTCGCCTGTAAAATTGCTAAAGAACACAACACTGTAAAACAGATTGCTTCTTTTTGACCGACTAGAACTGCAATTAGCATTACGCAAAGTGACGAAGGAATGATTACCGAAATATTAAAGGCATCTTCGAAAGACGGAATTCGCTGACAAAAAATTGCAACAGCATACACAGATGCAAACAAAACGGCAATAAAAATTGTATCTTTAATTTTTATTTGTTTTCCTAAAAAAGATTTAGAAAAAAGAAAAGCACTTACGCCCAAAAGAATTATAAAAAACAGAAGGTTATCTGCAAAAGACCGGTAATCGATATAGCTTGGTGTTTCTGCCATTTTTACAAGCTTGTCGTAATCAAGCTGTGTAATCGGAAAACCTTTACGGGTTATTTTTTCGCCTTTTTCTACAGTGGTAGGATTTTCGGGAGTTGAAAGCAATGTTTTTTCTGCAATAATTGTTTTGTCTGCAATCTGCCCAATTTCATATTCAGAAATCGAGTATGAAAGAACAGTCTTGTTACTTGCAACATCAAAAAAAGAAATGACAGCAATCACAAAAAACAAAACTATTGACACAATAAGATGTGGAACATTTTTTCGGGCAATAAAGCCCAGCACATATTTTTTTTCTGTATTATTTTCTTTCTGCATTTTCGTAAGCCTGTATAATTTTTTTTACAAGCGGGTTCCTGACAACGTCGCTTCCCTTTAACCGGTGAATTGATATTTCATCGATATCTTTTAATATATCCAGTGCTTCTACAAGCCCTGAATTTACATTTTTCCGTAAGTCGGTTTGTGTAATATCTCCTGTGATAAATGCCTTACTGCCCTCGCCTAAGCGTGTTAAAAACATTTTCATCTGTTCGCATGTGGTATTCTGTGCTTCATCAAGAATAACAATACAGTCAGAAAGTGTTCTTCCGCGCATATACGCAAGCGGAGCTATTTCTATTATCCCCGATTCTGATAATTTTCGCAAGGTTTCAAAAGGAATAAGGCTTTCCATTGCATCATAAAGCGGTCTTAAATAGGGATGTAATTTCTGTTCAATTTCGCCAGGTAAAAACCCCAGATTTTCACCAGCTTCTACAACAGGACGTGTTAAAACCAGTTTTTTGCATTTCTTTGAAAATAAAAAACTCAAAGCCTGTGCAACTGCCAGAAAAGTTTTACCGCTTCCTGCAGGTCCTGTTGCAAAGACCATGTCATAGTTTTTCATTGCTTTTATATAAGAAGCCTGATTCAAAGATTTTGGATAAACAGATTTTTTTCCACCAGGTATTATTATCACATTTTCTTTGAGTGAATTTTCTTTGCTGTCATCGTGAACTTTTGCATCGGAATCAAGTAAAAGAGAATTTACAAAATCGGTACATACATGTTCGCTGTTTTTTGCTTCATCAAGCATCTTCTTTAAAACCAAAAGCACCTTGTCTGTTTTTTCTTTTTGTTTTTCTGTATCATTTTCTGAAAAACATACAGAAACTTCATTTCCCCGAACATATATCGTAACATTTAAGGCATTTTCCAAAAGTTTAAGATTATCATCGTTAGAGCCACAGATTTTTGAAAGCAGCTCACTTTGTTCAACAACAAATGTTAATTCTTTATCCATTCAGTTAGTCCTCTGTATTTAATTTCCAGACTGTTGCATCTTTAGTTTCATCATACTGATGTACAATCGAAGCTTTGAGTGAACTCATTGGACGCCACAAAACTTTAAGTGTAAACGACGGATCAAAATTGTATTTATATGGTTGTGTTGAAGTAATTAACTTTGGCGAAATTGAAAGATTCATCGATAAATCCCAGTCATGCAGATTGTGTTCACAAGTCAAAGAAAGGCTTTTTAATTTAAAACCAGATCTCTTACGAGCATCTGTATCCCAGAAAGAAAAAGAATCCCATAAATCAATAAATACATTTTCTTCGCCAGGAACTTTTTTGTTGTAATCAAACCAGTCCTGAATGTATCTGAAAATTACATCATTACGGCTTGTGGCACTAAAACTGATATCCAGAAATTTATATATAGAAAACTTTAATGTCGGCGAAATAGAAAAATAACTGTTAGTAGGTCGTATTAAATCAGCCGAAAGTGAAGTAGACATACTTGGTGTTAAAGTAAGGCGGTTTTTCCAGAGCCGTAAAGTTTTTGTCGGAATGCTGTAAGACAGGCTCACTGAATAAGGTAAAAACTCTTTTTTTTCTCTGATTGTCCAGCCGGATTCTTCTAATAAATCATAGCCGTATGTATATTGATGTGAATAATTTAAAGACAATGTTGAATATGAAAGTCCTATTGTAAATGCAGTCGGATGTGTTTTTTCATCATCAGAAAACCAGCTTTTTACAAAAGCACTTTCTTCTTCATTTTCATTTGTGTATGTAAAACTTTGATTCAAAGAAAGTTTGCTCTTAAAAAGCTTTAATGAAGAACTCTGCACAAACGGTTCCCATTTCCAGTAATCTTTTTCTTCTGAACCAGAAGTTACTTTTGTTGATTTTAATGTTGTTCTGGCATTAAAGGTAAAATACGGGAAGGTTGCTGAAAACTGTCCTGCATAAGACTGATTCAACGGCGGTAAGTTTGCCTGTAAACTGAACTTTTGTGAATAATTAGTTTTTTCATTAACACCAAAAGTAGCAGAAAGATTATGAGAAGACCAGGTGTCATCTGTAAAATCTATTTTTTCATAATTCCAGGACGGATTATCCTGAGTATAATCAAAATTAGCACTGTCAAATTTTGTTCTTAAAAGTTTTAAACTTGCATTCCATGAAACTGAGGTGTCAGAAAACATTCCCGAAGAAAATGGTTTATAACTTAAAGAATTGCTATTATTCAATTCTAGTTTTTGTGCTGAGTAGTCGTTGGTAACAATTGTTTTTTTACTTGATGTTCCAACATTACCGTTTTCGTCTTCTTTTAAAGTCGGATGCTTTTGTGTATATGCCGTAAACTTTAAATTATTTGCCAGAGAAAATTTTCCAGAGCCAAAAGATAAACTGCTTTTTAAATCTACCGGAACTTTAACAGAATAGAATGTAGAAATAAAATTCTGTAAATCAATATCTGCACTACTGGAAACTTTATCTGCATCATAACTTACAAGCGAAGCAAATTCAGTTGCCAATGAATATGTAAGAGAATAACGCAGCTGCTGATTCGTAGCTGATGAAGCTTTAACAGAAGGAGCAGGTACACTAATTTCTGGAAACAATGAATCTGGAACCGGAAATGCTGATGCTGTATTTTCTTCTTTCTGTAAAGAATCATCTTGTGCAAGCTCAGCAGCTATCGCTTCTGCTGCTTCTGTTTCAGTCTGTTTTTCTGCATCAGGAGTTTGTGTATTTTGATTCTCTTCTTCTATTTTTTTTGCAAGTTCCTGTTCCTTTTTGAGTTTTTCTTCTTTTTGCTTTTCGGTCATCAATTCTTCAGGAATATCAAAATTTATTTTTGTTCGTGCATCTGTTTTTGACGTTGTCTTTGCCGATTTAGGATAAGATACAATTGTTCCCGACATATTCAGATTTGCCTTAAAAGGAACTATCTGCTGTGGGTAATAGAATTTTCTGGCAGGACTATCTCCATGCATAAATGAAATTTTACTGCTCGATGCATCAGGATACAGTTTTTTAAATGCGTCCGGAGTCATATTCTTTGTATAAAAAGTCATTGACGAACTTATACCGGAAAGCGACAGTGATGAAATAAATGGATTTAATTTTTGCACAGGTGGTTTAAAAGAACCATTTAATGCCCAGGTATAACTGGAAGTTTCTGAACTGTTTGATGTATCTTCTGATTGATTTGAAAGATTCATCAGATAATTAATCCAGTCCATTGATTCGCTTCGTTCACTGATAAAGTCTGAATGAAAAAATGCATCAGAATATAATGGTAAAGATAATTCTAAGTTTCCAAGTGTATGACTAAAGTTCATTTTGAAATCCAGCTCATAACGGAACGGAATTTTTTTACCAAAAATATAAGAGTTATCCCAGAGCATTTCTGAATCAAAATATGGAACATACGAAGTACCGCTGGAAGTCGAGATATATTTCAAAGATCGGCTAAAACCGATTGCACCTGAAAATTCCAGATTTGTAATATATTTATTCGGATTAAGTTTTCCTTGAACACCTGCCATTCCGCCTAAACTGGTATACCAGTCTGCCATTACCTTAAGATATTTGTCACTTTCTGTATCATTTTCTTCAAGGTTATGCATAAACAGTCCGTCACGAACCTGCTTTTTTAACGAGGTAGTTTTCATAAAATCAAAAATACTGTCCTCACTTGAAGATTTATTAAGTCCCTTTCGTCCGATTATGTAATATGTATTCTGCATATAATAGCCTTTACGGCTGTCATAACCGAATGCAGGATTAAAAATCATTTCGTCTTTTGGATAATAAAAGAACGGCAGATATAAAACCGGAATTTTTCCAATGTAAAGCAGAGCATTAAAAAAGGCAAATTCATTTCCAGGCAAAAGCCAGATTCTCGAAGCGCGGATTTTCCAGTGAGGCTCCGGGTCTTCGCAGAAAGTCAACGCACCGTTTTTAAATGCAATGGTACCCGAATCGTCGCGGCCAAACATATCCGAAGCTACGATAAGTGTTGAGCCCGAAGGCAGATTAATTGCGTCAGTCTGCTCCTGAACAACGCGGCCACCGTCGAACACGCCTTCCTGTGTTTCCACATTAAACAAAACGGAAGTTGCATTTAAGGTTTCGCCGAGTTTATTGCCGTCCATCTTGCTTAAAACAACATTACCTTCTGCATAAAGCATCTGACGGTCGCGGTCAAAATTTATCAGTTCAGCATTAATTACAGTTTTTGAATTTGAATTGCTTACCGAAAGCTGAACATCACCTTCGAGTTTTATTATAACGGCACCTGTTACTGTATCTTTGTTATATTCCGTGCGCTGTGCCTTTTCAATTTTAACGGTAACAGGTTCTTTCTGTTTTTTTTCTGGAACTGTATTTTTTTCTTCTTTTGCAAAAAGCGGCACAACACAAATTCCCAGAAGCATAAGCATCATGATGAGATTTTTTAACACTGTATTCAAAAAGTTTTTTGGACAGTTTATTTTGCATCTGTCTTCAAAACTTTTTTCAAAACTAACATCTCTCATCCGCGCTTTTTTTCCCTTTCAAGCATTTCTTTTACAAATGCACCCGTGTATGAATTTTTGACATCAGCAATTTCTTCCGGAGTTCCTTCAGCAATTACCTGTCCGCCGCCTGCTCCACCTTCTGGCCCCATATCAATTATATTATCTGCCTGACAAATTACATCCAGATTGTGTTCAATCATTACAACAGTGTTTCCCTGATCCACAAGCCGCTGAATAACTTCCATCAACTGTTTAACATCTGCAAAATGTAAACCTGTTGTCGGTTCATCAAGAATATACAATGTTTTGCCAGTAGATTTTCTTGCAAGCTCATTTGCAAGTTTAACTCTCTGAGCTTCACCTCCAGAAAGTGTTAAAGCACTTTGACCGAGTTTGATGTAGCCCAGGCCAACATCAACCATAGTCTGAAGTTTATCTTTAATATGATGATTATTTTTGAAAAACTCACAGGCTTCTTCTATTGACATATCAAGCACATCAAAAATACTTTTTCCTTTATACAGAACCTCAAGTGTTTCCTGATTAAAACGCTTGCCGTGACAAACTTCGCAGGTAATGTATACATCACTTAAAAAGTTCATTTCGATTGTGATTGTTCCGTTTCCCTGACAGCTTTCACAACGTCCGCCTTTAACATTAAAGCTAAAGCGTCCGGCTTTGTAACCGCGGGCTTTTGCTTCCGGAAGCTCAGCAAATAAATTCCTGATTGCATCAAAAACTCCAACATAGGTTGCAGGATTGCTTCTTGGCGTTCTGCCTATTGCACTCTGATCTATACTTATAACTTTATCTATGTTTTCCAGGCCCTCGATAGACTTGTATTTTCCTTCCTGCATTTTCGATTTCATGATGCGGTTTGAAATTGCAGGATAAAGAACATCGCTCATCAGTGTGGATTTTCCGCTTCCAGACACACCGGTGATACAGGTAAATTTTCCAAGAGGAATTTTTATGTTTACATTTTTTAAGTTATGTTCTGTTACACCTTTTAAGCTGATATAGTTTCCGTTTCCGTTTCGACGTTTTTTCGGAATATCCATGCGTAAAATCCCTGCGAGGTACTGACCTGTTAGGCTTTTTTTGACTTTCGCTACTTCTTGTGGAGTTCCAGAGGCAACAATGTTTCCGCCATGAACACCTGCCCCCGGTCCTAAATCAACAATATAATCTGCAGTACGCAGCGTCTGTTCATCATGCTCTACAACAATAAGCGTGTTTCCTAAATCGCGCAGATACAAAAGCGTGTCGATCAGTTTCTGGTTATCCCTTTGATGCAGTCCGATCGAAGGCTCATCGAGAATATAGAGAACTCCCTGCAGACTCGAACCAATTTGGGTTGCAAGCCTGATACGTTGTGCTTCTCCTCCAGAAAGTGTCGATGCCTGACGTTCCAAGGTAAGATAATCTAAGCCGACATTTTTCAAAAAGCTTAAGCGGCTTTTTATTTCTTTTAAAATCTGGGCTGCAATTTTCTTTTCGTTTTCTGTAAATTTAAGCTTATCAAAAAATGCAATAGTATCTTTTACAGAAAGCAAGGTTAATTCGTGAATATTTTTCTGACCGATAGTAACACCTAAAACCTCTGGTCTTAGTCTTTTACCATGACAGGTTTCGCAGGTTTTATGCACCATCAGTTTTTCCATATTTTCGCGCTGTGCATCGCTGAAAGTTTCCTGATAACGTCTTTTTATTTCGTGCATGATTCCAGACCATTCCTGAATAAAATCAGAAATACCAGAGCCGTCAGCTCTTTTATACAAAAAATGAATTTTTTCTGGAGCACCATACATCAGAATTTCGTATTGTTTTTTTGTAAGTTTATTAATCGGTGTATCTACAGAAAAATTATAGGCATCAGCTAAAGCATGAATTCTGGAATTATTCCAGTTTGATTCAAAATTGAAAAATTGAATTGCCCCTTGTGCAATCGAAAGTGATTTATCCGGAATAATAAGCTCTTCAGAGAATTCCTGTTTTTCTCCGATGCCTGTACAGTCCGGGCAGGCACCAAACGGATTGTTAAAAGAGAAAATACGAGGCTGCAGTTCTGGAATTGAGATTCCGCATTCAGGACAGGCATTTTTCTGACTGAAGAAATGTTCTTCTTTGTCACGTAGAATAACAACAACGCCGTCACTAAGTTTTAAGGCAGTCTCGACAGAGTCTGCAAGTCGCGAACGCACATTTTCGCTTACAATAATTCTGTCAATGACAATTTCTATGGTGTGTTTTTTTTGTTTATCCAGTTTGATATTGTCTTCAAGGTCTACCATAAGACCATCAATTCTGGCACGAATAAAGCCGGATTTTTTTGCATCTTCTATAACTTTTACATGCTCGCCTTTTTTTGCTTTTATAACCGGCGACAAAACCTGAATGCGGCTTCCTTCTTCAAAGCCCAGAACAGTAGAAATAATCTGGTCAATGCTTTGCTCGTGAATTTCACGCCCGCACTGCGGACAATGCGGAATGCCGCATCTTGCATACAAGAGCCTGTAATAATCATAAATTTCTGTAACGGTTCCGACAGTAGAACGCGGATTTTTATGTGTGGTTTTTTGTTCAATTGAAATAGCAGGGCTTAAACCTTCTATGTAATCAAGATCAGGTTTATCCATGCGGCCCAAAAACTGACGGGCATAAGATGAAAGACTTTCAACATAACGTCTTTGTCCTTCGGCAAAAATCGTATCAAAGGCAAGCGAACTTTTTCCCGAACCAGAAAGCCCTGAAATAACAACAAGTTTATCACGAGGAATCTCTACACTAACATTTTTCAGGTTATGCTCACGGGCTCCCTGTATTATCAGCTTATCATTCATCTTTAATCTTCCTTAATCATAATATATCCCAAATCAAGCAGCTGACTATACACTGTGGTTAAAACAGAATTTGTTCCGTAAGAAGCCGCATATGCCGCGACATAGTACTTTCCTTCTTCTACATCATCATAAGTGTTTTCATCTGAATGAAAATAATCATCATCACCGTCTTCCGGCTCATCCTCGATTCCATCTTCATCAAAAAAATCAAAGTCCTTTTCTTTTGATCCGGCATTTCTCCACGGAATGATTATATTTCCGGCATCATCAACATCAGGATCTGTAGAGCCGACATAAAATCCTGAACGATACGGATCGCTTACATCACCTTCTGTGTATAAACGGATTGTTACAGATTTGTCATGTTTGGTATCTTTAATTGAATAATAATCCGAACGCATTGAATTTATTTTTGGATTCCAGGAATAACACTTTAGCTGCTTAAAACCTAAATCAAGTGCTTTAAGTGCACCGCTTGATGAATACTGAGTGTTCGCATTGCTTATACTTGAACGCTCGTTGTTCATTGCTGTTATACTGTTGTAAATTTTGTAGTAAACAATGGTTCCGTTAAAATCTATATAACTGTTATTTGAATTGGATTGCGAAAGATACGGAGATTCATAAGATTCCGCAGTTGTAAATTTAAAAACACGAAAAACCGGTTCAGCATCAAGAGAAACGTTTCCTGAACCATAAGGCGGATGAAGCATATTACCTTCGTATACATCCAGACCGCATGTACACAAAGGTAATGTTAAAAATATTAAAAGAATTACAGCAAAAATGCGTAAAAGAGGCTTTGCCATAAATACCGGATTTTTATTCGGCCTTTCCTTCTGCCTTTAAGGCAAGAATTCTTGATTTAGCAAGTTTAGCATAAGAATCATCAGGTTCTTTATTAACCAGATCTTCGTAAGCAGCAACTGCATCAGCAAATTTTTCAAGGCTTTCATTAACACGACCAAGACTGAATTTTGCTCGATTTACAAGCGGAAAATCCTTATACTCTGTTACGGTTTTAAAGAATTTTGCAGCCCCTTCAAGATCGTCCAGTTCTTCACAGCAGATTGCTGCATTGTAATAAGAAAGAGCTGCTGTATATGCTTTTTTGTTTGCCTGTGCTGCGGCAATATAAGCATTCTTTGCAGCATCCCAGTTATTTTTCTGGAAATCCAAATCTGCTGCAAACATATATGCACGGGCACCTACACCATTTGATTTATTTTTTTCTGCAAGAGCTAAAGCTTTTTCGAGAATTTCGGTTTCTTTAACTGTAAGTTCTTCACCTTCCAGAGTGTCACGTGCAGTTTTGAATGAATATGTAATTTCATCAAGTGCAGAATAACCTTTTTGTGAGTTTGCTTTAGAAACTGCACCGAAAACACCGATTGCAGCTGCCGCAAGAATCAACACTATAATTATTATCAAAAAGATTTTTCCATATTTTGTAAGAAAGTTCCCTAATTTATCAGAGACTGATTTTTTTTCTGTTTCTTTTTCGTTAGCCATTTTTTTCTCCTATATAGCTTTATATTTTGCGAATCCCCAGTTCGTTCATCAATCGCGAAACATAGGTACGCTGAATTCCTAATATTTTGCCAGCCTCTGTCTGATTCCATCCTGATTGTTCCAGGATTTTTGTAACATAGGCTTTTTTAAACCGGAACAAAGCCGATTTTAACGATTTATCAGATTCATCTGTCATAATATTATAAAAATTATCTGAAGAAATTTTATCTTTTTCAATACTATGAAGATGCAGATCATCAGAAGTAATTAAAGGCGGTTTACCCAAAACACAGGCTCTTTCTACCGAGTTTTCCAGTTCGCGGACATTTCCCGGCCAGTAATAAGAATACAGAGCTTCCATTGCGTCTTTTGTAAAACCTGTAAATTCCTTTTTTGTTTCTGCACAATATTTTCTGCAAAAGAATGTTGCCAGTGGTTCAATATCTTCTTTACGTTCGCGCAAAGGCGGAACATTTATTGGCAGAACATTAAGTCTGTAATATAAATCACTGCGGAATTTGCCTTCAGTGACCATCTGTTCAAGATCGCGGTTTGTTGCTGCAATAATTCTGACATCCACACTGATTGTTTCACTTGAACCGACTTTTTCAAAAGCCCGTGACTGAATGACACGCAAAAGCTTTACCTGTAAATCCAGTGGAAGTTCACCAATTTCATCTAAGAAAAGTGTACCGCCGTTTGCCATTTCAAAGCGGCCTTTTCTGTCGGACTGAGCATCAGTGTAAGCACCTTTAACATGTCCAAAAAGCTCACTTTCAAGCAATGCAGGCGAAAGAGCTGCACAGTTAACCCGGATAAAAGGCTTTTTAGCTCTGGAACTTTTTAAGTGAATCTGTTCAGCAAACAATTCTTTACCGACACCACTTTCGCCAAGAATCAAAACTGATGAATTTGTCTGAGCCACCTTGTCCATTACATCAACAAGGTCTTTTACTTTTGGGCTGTTTACAACAAACTCGTGATATTCAGAACCAGAAGCGATTGTATCGCGCAAAACCCTGATTTCGTTACGGGCACGCTGATAGGAATCTGCGTTCTGATATGCAATAGATGCCTGATTACTTAATAATTCGATTATTTCAAGGTCGCTGTTTGTGAATGCGTTTTTGCCTTTTTTGTTCAAAAGCTCAATAACCCCGATACAGTTCCCATGAACGCGCATTGGAACAGCAATCATGTTTAGAGTAACATAATCTGTTTTGTTTTGAACTCCTGAAAAAAAGCGGGAATCGTTCTGAACATCATCAATTACAAGACTTTTATTATTACGGGCAACCCAGCCTGCAATACTGTTTTCGGATACAGGTATGCCTGCAGCTTCTACCCCTTTTGGTCCAAGTGCTACCTCGAACCTGAGGGTAGAATCTTCGTTATGCACAAGCAGTAAAGATGATGACTCACATTCAACAAGCCGCATTGCTGATTCAAGAATATAAACCAGCAATGCATTAACATCTGAATAGCTTGAACTTATGAGCGCATTAATTTCAATGAGTGTGTTTAATTTATCTACATCGATTTTTTTCGACGACATGTTCGACACTCACTTGAATGCGTATTAGTTGTTCTTGTTTTTCAGCATATCACCCAATGTGTAAGCTCCGTCATCATCGCTTCCATTTTGTGACATATACTGAGAAATCTCATCGCGCTGCTGCTTTTTCTTAAATTCTTTTACAGAGAAAGCTGCTTTTTGCTTAGATGGATTAACATCAACAACATATACGTTAATTTTGTCTCCGACTTTGTATTTTTTAATTGTTTCTTCGTATGGTTCATCGCGGTTTTCTGAAAGATTTGCTTTGTTTACAAGACCTTCAATTCCACCTTCTGCACGAACAAATACACCAAAATCTGTAATTGAAACAATTTCACCTTCAAAAGTTGAACCTGCAGGATGATCTGCTACAAATTTAACCCAAGGATCTTCTGTAAGCTGTTTAATACCAAGACGAATCTTGTGCTGTTCAGGTTCATTTTCAATTACGATAACTTCGTATTCTTTACCTACTTCGAGTTCACTGCCCGGATGCTTAACTTTCTTTGTCCAAGAAATATCATCTGCATGAAGGAAGCCGTCGATACCTTCTTCAAGTTCGATAAATGCACCGGCATTTGCAAGTTTTACAACTTTGCGTGTAAGTTTTGTTCCAACCGGATATTTTTCGGCAATTGAATCCCAAGGATTTTCTGTAACCTGTTTAAGACCAAGTGATACACGACCAGCCTGAATGTCATAACCCAATACCATGCATTCAACTTCCTGACCAATCTGAACCATGTCGCCCGGTTTACTGATTTTCTTAACCCAACTGAATTCACTGATATGTGCAAGACCTTCGATACCTTCTTCAAGTTCGATAAATGCACCGAATTCAGTAAGTTTTGTTACTTTACCCTTTACGATATCATTTACGTGATACTTATCTTCAAAATGAAGCCAAGGATCTTCTGTGAAGTGCTTCAGGGAAAGATTAATGCGTTTTTCTGCAGGATCAAGGCGGATAACTTTAAGTTCAATTTCCTGACCTTTTTTTACAAAGTCTTTTGGACGTGTAACGTGACCCCAGCTCATATCATTGATATGTAAAAGTCCGTCAAAACCACCAAGATCAATAAAAGCACCAAAACTTGTAAAGCTTTTTACTGTACCTTTTACAGTCTGTCCAATCTGGATTGAATTAAAGAATGCATCGCGGTTTGTTTCGATAGATTCTTCGAGATACTTGCGGCGGTTAACCACAACATTTGCTTTATTGTCTGAATAAAGTCTTTCTATATAGAATTTACTCTTTGTTCCGAGTAATTTTTCTGGCTTATCAACTTTCTGGCTGTCTGACTGGCTGATTGGAAGGAATGCTTTTGTTCCGCTTCCAAGTTCAACTTCAAAACCGCCTTTAACAATTTTATCGATTGTTCCTTCAACCGGGATTTTTTCCTGAGATGCCTGGCGCAGTTTTTTCCAAAGTGATTTTACATCAGCTTTTTGCTTAGAAACAATTACTTCGCCGTGTTTGCTCTCTTTTGAAATAAGAACAACCTGTACTACATCCCCAACTTTAGGGAGTTCCGTAAATTCTGATGCTGGAATTTTTCCTTCAGATTTGCAGCCAACATCAACAAACACCTGATCTGGTG
>JAEEGL015746865.1_pt1 | contig 13119 bp, 11 predicted proteins | sample 9134231 | NCBI WGS metagenome assembly JAEEGL01 (sample SAMN16246548, study PRJNA631951) | gut metagenome | biome: gut microbiome; feature: rumen; material: fiber-attached | host: Bos | place: Iran: Karaj | collected 2018-10 | reverse complement strand
GTTCTGGTTCTCTGTGCGGTTGTCGACCCAGATCGCCGCAAGCAGGGTCCCGATGGCAGTCAGCAAATGCCACAGGGAGTGGCCCTGGAAGTTGCCCTGGGCAATGGGGTTGATCTCGTTGTCGCCCCAGATCGAGGTGATAACGAAAGCGATGGCAAAGGTGGAGATCAGCATGACCACCAGTCCCCGTTCACGTTTGGGGATCGTTTTGAATTTTGTAATCAGAATGAACAGCAAAGGCAGGCAGGTGATAAAGCAGCCGAATTCCGCAAAGGAAAGGCCGCCATGGTCGCCGCCCATGTCATAGGGAATGCCGAATTCGTCGCGGCCGCCGATCCAAAGCGGACGGTTCTTTTGCACAAAGACTTCGAACGCGAGCAGCAGCAGCACAAGGATCGCCCAGACCGTTACGCCCCAGGCGAAGCGATTGCGCACCTTTTTGTTTTCCGCATAGAACTCAAAGATAAAGCAGACCACGCCCGACCATGCCATCAGCTCCGTGAAGGACATGTCCACAAAGCTCGCAAGCAGTTTTGTTGTGATCCTGCCCGGTTCAAACTCGCCGTAGTCCGCCGTGTGCATGCCGACCGAGGTCACGCTCATGACGGCAACAATGGCAAAGAATACATACCAGAACCATTTTTTGTTGCGCTTGCAGATCAGGATCAGAATGCTCACGATCGCCGCCATCGTATAGGCCCAGTTGGTCATCACAGCCGAATACTGCGCACAGTATTCGCCAAAGGGGGTGGCTGCAAAGCCATCGCCGCCTTTGATGAGGTTCACGATGTCATCCCACTTCAGAAGAGACAGGGAATACCAGGGGATAAAGTTCAGATGGTGCAGAGCTTCGGAAATCTGCGCCAGGGTGTCTGACAGGCTGAAGGTGATGATCGCCTGCCATGCGAGAGAGAAGGGATTCATTTGCTTTCAGCTCCTTTATTAAACTATATAAGACTGCACATAGTGCGCAGGCAATACCGGAGAAAATGCGGCTGACCGCTCAATTCATGGCAGCACGAAGCCGACCTTTTTCATCACCTTCTGCAGCGTGCGGTCGGCAATGCGCGACGCGCGCTCGGCGCCTTTTGCGGCGACCTCTTTGAGATAGGCCTTGTCGTTCATGCACTGCGCATAACGCTCACGCACGGGACGCAGCTCTTCGATCACAGCCTCGGCAACGGCGGTCTTGAACGCACCGTAGCCCTGACCGTCGAACTCGGCGGCGATCTCATCCATGGTTTTGCCGGTGCAGCAGGCATAGATGCCCATCAGGTTGTTGATGCCGTCCTTGCCGTCGCCGAAGAACACCTTTCCGTCGCAGTCAGTCACGGCGCTCTTGATCTTTTTCATGATGACCGCAGGCTCATCGAACACAGAGATGAAGCCCTTGGGGTTGGCGTCGCTCTTGCTCATTTTTTTCAGCGGGTTCTGCAGCGACATGACGCGCGCGCCCTGCTTGCCGATGTAGGGTTCGGGAATGGTGAACGTCGGGGAGTACAGGGTGTTGAAGCGCATCGCAATGTCGCGGGCGATTTCCAGGTGCTGCTTCTGGTCGGCGCCCACAGGCACGAGGTCGGCCTGATAGAGCAGAATATCTGCGGCCATCAGCACGGGATAGGAGAACAGACCCACATTGACGTTGTCGGCGTGGGTGGCAGATTTATCTTTGAATTGGGTCATGCGCGCCATCTCGCCGAACTGGGTGTAGCAGTTGAGGATCCAGGCGAGCTGGGCATGGGCGGGAACATGGCTTTGGATAAAGAGAATGCTCTTTTCCGGGTCAAGACCGATGGCGAGCAGCAGCGCAAGCACCTGCATGGTCTGTTCGCGCAGTTTGGCCGGCTCCTGACGCACGGTGATTGCGTGGAGGTCTGCCACTGCAAAGGCGCCGTCGAACTCGTCGCCGAGGGTCTTCCAGTTTTTCAGCGCACCGAGGTAATTGCCGAGGGTGGGAATGCCGGAGGGCTGGATGCAGGAGAGGATGCGTTTTTTACGTTCCGGCTGCGGCACGGTTTGTTTTTCGTTGTCCATGAGTATTCTTCCTTCCTTTCGGTTGCGTCAACGTTATTTTAGCATACTCTTTTAAAACTATCAAGAGGAGAGCGCGAAAAAGCTGAATGCAGTTGTGTTCAAACAGCATCCGTTCTTAATTGCGGGAAAGGCTTGCTTTTCAAACTGATATTCTGTATAATGATACGAAAAGAAGCCCCCGGGGTCCGTCCCCTGCAAGCATTTCCGATTCTTCCCTTCAAATCATTTACTATGGAAAAAAGAAGCTTAACCAAAAAATTCATCGGCGACAAAGCGTTTTACAAACGCGTGCTGGCCATCTCTGTGCCGATCATGGTGCAGACCGGCATCACGAATTTCGTGAGCCTGCTTGACAATATCATGGTCGGACGCACGGGCACCGAACAGATGAGCGGCGTTGCAATCGTCAACCAACTGATCTTCGTGTTCTATCTCTGCTGCTTCGGCGGCTTTTCCGGCGCGGGCATTTTCACCGCGCAGTATTACGGTGCAAAAGACGACGAGGGCATCCGTCACACCTTCCGCTACAAATTGTGGCTCGGCTTTGCCCTGTTGCTGGCGGCGCTGGCCGTATTCATCTTTTTCGGAGAAGACCTGATCTCGCTTTATCTGCGCGGCACAAACGACGGCGGCGATCCTGCTGCGGCGCTTGCGTTCGGCAGCGACTATTTGAAGATCATGCTGCTTTCTCTGCCCGCGTTCGCGCTCGTGCAGGTCTATTCCAACACCCTGCGCGAATGCGGCGAAACCGTGGTGCCCATGCGTGCGGGACTTGCGGCGGTCTGCGTCAACCTTGTTTTCAACTATCTGCTGATCTACGGCAAGCTCGGCTTTCCCGTGCTCGGCGTGAAGGGCGCGGCAATCGCAACTGTGCTTTCGCGCTTTGCGGAATTTGCGATCGTTGCCGTCTGGACCCACCGCCACAAAGAAAAATGCCCGTTCATCAAAGGCATCTACCGAACACTTCGGGTGCCGTTTGCGCTTGTGAAAAAGTACTTTCTCACCGGTTCACCGCTGCTGGTCAACGAGGCGTTGTGGTCGGCAGGCATGGCAATGCTGGCACAGTGCTATTCTCTGCGCGGGCTGAATGTGGTTGCGGCAGTGAACATCTCGAACACCGTGTGCAACATGTTCAACGTGGTATTCTATGCCATGGGCGACGCGATCGCGATCGTCATCGGACAGCACCTCGGCGCCGGGGCATATGACAAAGCGAAGGATGAAACGAACAAGATCATTGCCTTTTCGGTTTTCATTGCGACCCTTGTCGGCGCCGCCATTGCAGCCACGTCGCACCTGTTCCCGATGATCTATAACACAACGCCCGAAGCCAAACAAATCGCCGCGCAGTTTTTGATTGCCCAGGCCGTGTTCACCCCGCAGATCGCGCTGCTGCACACCTCATATTTCACGATCCGCTGCGGCGGCAAAACGGTCATCACCTTTTTGTTCGACAGCGTGTTCATGTGGGTCGTCAGCGTGCCGATCGCGTTTTTGCTCAGCCGGTTCACCGGGATCTATGTGGTGTGGATCTTTGTGATTTTGCAATCGGCGGACTGGATCAAATGCGCCATCGGGATCGCCCTCATCCGCAAAGGCGTTTGGATGAACAATATCGTGTCCGAGCAACCCCCGGCCATGGAAGAATAAGGAGGCAGTTTTATGCTGACATTGAAACAAGCAACTGAATTGAACGCGCAGGCGGTCGCGGAAGAATCCCTGCTTTTGCACGAAAAGAACGTCTGCTATGCCATGGGTGCCATGGCGGAGCATTTCGGCGAAGACGCCGAACACTGGCAGGCGATCGGCATGCTCCACGATTACGACTATGAGAAATACCCCGAGGAGCATCTGCAGCACACGGCCGGGCCGCTGCGTGAAGCCGGCGTTTCCGAAGAGGACATCCGCGCCATCCTCAGCCACGGCTACGGTATCTGCACAGACGTGGAGCCGGTTTCAAACCTTGAAAAGAGCCTGTTCACCGTGGACGAGCTGACCGGCATCATCCAGGCGTGCGCAAGGATGCGGCCCAACGGGATCACAGACCTTGAGGTCAAGAGCTTTATGAAAAAGTTCAAAGACAAGCGCTTTGCCGCAAAGTGTGACCGCGCGCTGATCCTGCAGGGCTGCGAAATGCTCGGCATGGAGCTGCGCGACGTGGCGGAGCTCTGTATCCGGGGCATGAAGGAGCATGCACAGGAACTGCATCTGCAGGGAAGCGGCGAATAAAAAGCTCCCTTCCCTTGACAAATCTTCAAAATAGTGATATGGTAGAACCAACCTATAAAGAGTGCGCGAGGGACAAGCCCGCTGACCGCACAGCAACCTGCCGAACGGAAAGGTGCTAAAGCTTGGCCGATAGGGAACCGTCAAACCATGGACCCTGTCGGCAACGATGGGGTCTTTTTCTTGCCGCTCTTTTGGGAAATCTATCATGAAGAGAGGCAAACCCATGAAAAACATCCTGAAGCATCTTGAACAACCGAACACTTCCGTCTTTGTCCGTTTGCCGGACGCCGCATCTGCAAAGCAGTTTTTGCAGGAGACCGAAACCGCCGGGTTCCTTTTTGAAGACGGCGCAAAACCGACCGCGCGCCCCTGCGGCTCGATCATGGTTTTGAAAAACGGCCGGACGATCTGTTATCCCGGCGTCTGCGGGCACATCGCCTTCGGCTGCCCCGGTGCGACCGACCCCGACCGGCGGATCATTCGTCTAAAGTTTCAAAACGGAGCGTCTGCGCCCGTGTCTGAGTTCAAGCACACAAAAAAAGAGTAACACGTCAGAAAAGCTTTAAAGAGGAAAAACACTATGATCTTTCACGAATTCGGCGCCGAACATTCAAAAACGATTCTTCTGCTGCACGGCGGCGGGCTTTCCTGGTGGAGCTTTCGGGCGGCGGCGCAGCTTTTGCAGTCGGATTTCCATGTCGTTCTGCCGATCCTTGACGGCCACGCGGGGAGCGACCGGCCGTTTACTTCGATTGAAGACAACGCTTCAAAACTCATTTCCTTCATCGACGCGCATTTCGGCGGGAAGGTCGAGCTGCTCGGCGGTCTTTCCCTCGGCGGACAGATCGTGCTGGAAATGCTGGCGCAGCGCGCAGACCTTTGCCGCCATGCGATCGTGGAAAGCGCGGCAGTTTTTCCGTCGGAAGTCACCCGTGCGCTGCTCGGCCCCGCCGTTGCAGGCAGTTACGGTCTTATCAAAAACAAAGCCTTTGCAAAGCTGCAGTTTCACGCGCTGCATCTGCGGCAGGATCTGTTTGAGGAATATTATCACGACACCTGCCAAATCAAAAAGACCGACATGGTCGCTTTTCTGAAGGCGAGCGCGGCCTATTCTTTGAACGAAAAGGTCAAGGAAACCAGCGCGCAGGTACATGTGTTTGCCGGAGAAAAAGAGACCCGCGAGATTCTGCGCTCCGCAGACGCGATCTGCCAAACGATTCCGCACAGCAAAAAACAAGTGCTCGTGGGGCTGTATCACGGAGAGTTTTCCATCAATCAGCCGGAAAACTATGCCCAAACAGTCGAACGCATCCTCAAAAGCTAAAGAAAAATCCACACGCAAAAACTCCGCCGGGGTTCCGACGGAGTTTTTATCTGTTTCATTTCAGCGCACTGAATCACTGTTGACCGGGAAGGTGAAATAGGTGTCGGGATAGGGTTCGTCCGCCAGCGTGAAATGCCACCATTCCTCAACAAGGGGTTTAAAACCGTGCTTGAGCATGACTTCCCGCAGCAGCATGCGGTTGGCATATTGCTGCTCGGTGATGTCCGTGTAGTCCGGGTGGCTCAGTTCGCCGAAATAATCGAACGTGCCGCCCATGTCCAGCTCTTTTTCCGTTGTCATGTCGAACAGCGTCAGATCCACCGTGCTGCCGCGGCTGTGACCGGAGTGTTCGGCAATGTAGCCCTGCGGGAACAGAACGTCTTTTTCAAGCTCGGGGTAGAAGTATTCCTTCATCCGCGTGTCCCCGGCGTCCTTTGCCCAGTTCACAAAGTTGGTCACGGCCTTTTGCGGGCGATAGGCGTCATAGATCTTCATGCGGTAGCCCAGCGAGATCAGCTCGTCGCTGGCTTCCTTCAGCGCGGCGGCAGCCTCTTTGGTCAAAAGCGCAACGGGCTCCTCATAGCCGTCGATGCGGTCGCCGACAAAGTTATAGGTGGAAAAATAGCGGATCTCAAGAATGACGTCCGGCACCGCCTCGGTGAGCAGCACAAAATCGGACGCGTCGTTCGACAGCTTGATGCCGTCGTCGCCGGTGACTTCCGTGACCGCTTCGGTCTGCATGTCGGCCGCATCTCCTTTTTCATCCGCAGGCTTTGCCCGGCAGCCGCTGAAAACGCCGAGCAGCAGCACCAGCGCCAGCAGCAGACAAATGTGCGTTCTTTTTTTCATGTTCATCCCTCCGCGTTCGGCGGTTCGCTGAACCGCTCTGGGATAGCTTCATCATAGCACAGCGCCGCCGCTTTGTCAAATTGGGGAAGCCTTCTGCAAACCGGTCAGGCAAAATCGACCGTTGCATCAAAAGCGGCAACGCAGGATCAGCGCATAAATGCAAAGTAGAACGGATAGGGGTCAACGATCGTGTTTGCATAAAAGAACATCACTGTGGCGATCAGCCAGTCGTTCACTTGTGAAAGCCGCGCCTGCAGCTTTTTCATGCCCTCCCTGTAATCGAAGAACAGAACATAAAAAACGATAACGAAGAGAATGATAAAGGAATGCCCGAGCCACCTTGTGTTGTCCGTTGAAAAGAAGACGCCCACCGCCTGAACGATCAGCGCAAGGCCGAAAAACAAAACCGTCAGCAGACGTTTCAAAAGATGTTTCGAGTTCTTGAAATAGGAAAACAGGATACTGGCCAAAAAGCCGAGCAGGCCGAAACTGCTGAGATTGATCAGCAAATATTTATTGACAGAATCCAACGTGAAGGTAACCTTGACCTGATGTAAAACAGAGCTCAGCAAATCGCGCAGGCTCAAGTTGTCGGACGCAGAGAACAGCAGGGAATCGGGGATCTGTTTTGAAAGGATATCCACAGAATGCTTGTAGAAATAAATGTCGTAATAGAAAGAACCCGACGAAGGAAGCACATTCCTTTGATTTACCAGGATATCGTCAAAGGCTTCCATCGAGTATACCAGGTTTTTTTCATCGTTCATCACAAAATATGCGGTGAGACCGAGTCCGACGCACAAGGAACACACAAATACGATCAGATGCGCCGTGCGCTCGTGTTTCGTTTCGGCATTTACGAAACAGAACAACAGCAGCAGCAGAATGGCGGCAACATAGCAGACAAGCGCGCCGTAATGCGTTATGATCATGAACGCGACAAGCACGGGAATGAAAAACCGGAGATACCTGTTATGTAAAAAGAGGCAGGCGACAAGGAAGAAAAGCGCCCAATGAAAATCCAGCATGCCGAACTCTTTGGAGAACATCTCAAACGTGAAAGGCCCGGTCAAAAACAAAACGACCAAAACCAGACACGCTTTTTTGCTGTCGGGAAAAGCAAGGATGAACTTCTCGATGAAATAAGATAACAAAAAAAGAAAAGCAAGATACAAAACCGTCAGATAAGCCGAAACGGCTTTCGAACTGTAGGGACCGTTCAAAAACGCATAGACCGCGCCGGGCAGGATCCTGCTGCAAAAGCCCATGGAATAATCCACGGTGTAAAAGGCATAGGTGATGTCGTTCACATGAAACCACTCAAAGTTATTGACGACCACCGTCTGATAGACAACCATGAACAGCCACACGAAGAGAAGCGTCCGGTGGGCCTTTGCAAGTTTCATCAATCTGCTGATTCTAATCACCCGCTTTCAGTATAATTTGCGCAGCAAGTGTAGCTGACACACCGTTGTTTATGATATCCTGTCATTCTGCCGTTTCAAATCCGCTCCATGCTTCCCTGTTCAACCTCTGTGAAAGGACGCAAGCAATACGGCAGGGCTTTTTTAAAAACATGAAATTTGCCCCGATTTCCGGTTTCGGAACCGCGCAGCAGATTCTGCATGTCGACATCAGCTGTATGGACACGAGTTCACAAGCGCGTATGCGAAGAAATAGACCCACGTCGCAGGCAGTTGCTTCAAACGATCAATATCAGCCAAGAGCGGAAGCCTGAACGCCTCCTCATGATACATCACATAGATGACCATCGTAAAATGAATCAGAAATGCATGGGTAAACCAACGGATCACATCTGTAGAGAGCAGACACCCCAGTACAGCTGTGAATGGGAACTGAACCATCATCAAAAAGATACTGAAACGCTTTAGCTTGTTGTCCTTTGCTTGCTTCATAAAATGGGAAAGGTGTTTATAAAGAAGGCACAAAACGGGGACCAGAAGAAGGGTCAAAGCAAAACGAACCAAAGAATCCTTATAGTATTTCGTCAGCAGTTTCAGAGTAAGAAAGCATCTGTAATACACCGTTTGTATCACTCTCAGCACAGGCGATTCCACGTCGAATACAGCAGGCGGAATAAAGTCATCTCCATCATATATGTTGTAGAGCGCGCTGTCATAATATAAAAAATAGTTGCTGCCTTTTTCCTGAAGCATTTGATGAAATTCATCTATGCTGAGCGGCAAATCTTTGGCGTAACCGGACAGGAAGAAAAGGAACAGACCTGAAGTTGCCAAGATTGACAATATGAAAATAAGAATATAACACCGCTTTGTGTTCTTTTGCGGTTCAATGGAGATCCTGTATAACAGCAGAATGGAAAAAAGAAGCAAATAGTTGAGTACCGAAGAAAAATGTACCAGAAGAGAGAGACCGAAAAGAATCGGGATCAGAAACCGAAAGCCCTTATTATCCAAGATGAAACAGAACACCCAAGAGAAAAAGAGCCAGTAAACATCCCGCATACCCAATCCATCCGTAAAAGCCGAAAACGTGAACGGTCCAGAAAGATAAAACAGAATTAAAAGGAACGCCGATCTCCGTTTTTCTTGTTCAACGCGGCAAAGGAGGCGATCCAAAAGAACGGCTACGCCGGCAAAAAACAGAAGCAATAAGACCGTTTCATAAACCGTTGCAGTCGTACGGGACACATGCTGGCCGAAAAGGCTGTTGAAAATGGCGCCCGGCAGAAGACTGGCCCGGAAACCCAATCGAAAATCAACAAGATGGTAGGCATATGTGATGTCGCTTGTTTTCCAAAATGTCAATCGATTTACGATCAGATAATTATACAAGACCACATACAGGAAAAAGAAAACAGCAAAACGATGCTCAAAAAAGAACGATCTGTGTTTGTCCTGCCGCTTCAAACCGTCACCCCGTTTCTTGTTTCTGAATTAGAGAATCTTATTCATTGTGCTGTTTGAGTTTCGATGAGTGTTTTTTTCTTTTGTTGATAAAAGAGTAGCCGAAAAAAACATCAAAGCTTCAAATGAAACTGCTCCATACGCAAAAGCCGTCTCTGCCGGCCTTTGAGGACCGAATTGCATGCCAAGATGTTTAGGAACGGGTCCCGAAGACGATTTCTTTCATCGCCGGCCGTTTGTCAAAAAGGATCACTGCAGCAAGAAACAGCGGGAACCCGATTTGAACAAAATCCTCTGCGTATTGATTGAGCCAGAAAACATATGTCAGCGCGTATACCGCAGACATGATGCACAGCATCATCGCGAACACAGAGCATCTTTGTTTTTCTTGCGTTCCGTTCTTGGAAAGCCTGACCATGCAGAACAGGAAGAAAAGAAAAGACAGAATGAAAAGCACCCCGGTTTTTCCGAATCTGATGTTGATGCTTTCTTTTCCGCTAACAAGCCGAACCGCACAAAACGTGGCAAAGACCGCCAAAAGCAAATAAAAAACAAAGGTCATTTCCGCAAAAACGTTATTGTTTTTCTTTGCGGCGTTCCCGTTCTTTTTGGAAGGCTTCGTCTCCGGAAGCATAAGAATCACCAGAAACAAAAGCGCCGGAAGACAATAAAGGCAATAAAGCGTGAGTTGTTCTTTTGAAATCTGAAACGCTCCAACATCAAACAGCGTCAGCAAAACGAGGCAACCGTGCAGGACAAAAACGCAGATGGCTTTGACTGTTTTTGATTGCACGGTCAGAATCATCACCGCCGAAACGACAAACACGGAAAAGCTGACCATGCTGCTGAGTTGAAACGGGAGTTCGGCAAACAGCGAAGAAACATACAAATAGCAAACATACAGTGGAATCGAGAGCAGTATGAATAAATAACTTTGTTTCTTTATCATGAAACTCGATCTCCTCTCTGCCGGTTTCATCATCAAGTGGTAAATGATCCATGGTTTTGGAAAGCAAATCCGCGCATTAATACAGTACCATTACGTCTCAAGATCAGCCCGTCTTTGTTATGCTTTGGGTTCACATCCGAGGAATGCGGAAACCCTTTTTGCGATCCATTTGCGGTAATCCAGGATCAAAGGGTTGCTCTCTTCAAAAAGAACCAGCAAACTGACGCTCCAAAACAAGGGAATGATATAAATGCCCCAAGAAGCCGTATAGAACCGCTGCAGCAAAAAAGTTGCAAGCATGATCGCCACAGCTGAAAGATAGTCCTCTTTCAAATGGTCACGGGTTTTGTTTTTTGCGCCGCTTTTTCCTCTCGGCGTACATAGGATCGTTACGAACAGAACGATCAGCGCCGGAAAAAGGAAACACCCGTAATCCACGCCTGCCGTGATGATCTGTCTGGCTGCTCCCGAATCTCTGACCGCCGAAAAGATAAGAAACACAAAGAGCAGCACCGGATAGACACTGAGCAAAACAGACCACAGATTCTTTTCCTCTTTGAGCGCAAACCTCTCTTGCGACAAGAAGAAAAACACGATCGGCGCACTTGATATATATGCAAAAATCCTGTTTTCAACCGTAATCTGAAAAGAATTGGCGATCACCCATATCGCAGCATATCCCAAAGCAATCCAAAGCAAGCGGAAAACAGGCGGCACACCGAGCAGACTCAAAGTGAGAAACACGAAGAATACAACAAAAATACTCGCGGCAAAGAACAGCTCGCCGGAGCCGAAGTTGATCTCATCATAAAAAAAGAGGAGCTGAGTGAAGAACAAACCAAACACCGCGAACAAAAACAACGCGTGTTTTTTCAAATTCTTTTCCAAAACCATCTCACCTTCTTAAAATATGGTCAAGCGTCTGCCAAATGCAAAGAGAACGCCTCCAAAGAATCAAACGCAAGCGTACACTCGGGCAGTTCTGCGTCTTTTTGGGGCGCTTCTCCCCCGCTGTTCAGCAGCACCGGGATGCATCCGGCGTTGACCGCCGTTTCGACGTCGCGCATGGAGTCGCCGACCATATAGGACAACGAAAGGTCGATATGGAACTCCTTTGCCGCCTGCAGCAGCATCCCCGGCGCGGGTTTTCTGCAGCTGCACAAAATCTTATACGCTTCGTTTTCCCCGGCAAAGCCCCTGTCGGGGTGGTGCGGGCAGTAATAGATCGCGTCAAGATACGCGCCGCCGTCGCCAAGAAGCGTTTCCATTTTGTTGTGGATCTGCCGCAGCTGTTCCGGCGAACACTCGCCGCGTGCGATCACCGGTTGGTTCGTTGCAAGGATCGCAAGATAGCCGAGGGCGTTGATCCGCTTGACTGCAGCGGCCGCACCCGGCAGCAGCTCCAGTTCCTTCGGCGAAGTAATATAGCCCTTGTACCGGTTGATCGTGCCGTCCCGGTCAAGGAACACCGTGCGCTGCGGCCTTTTCAGGTGCTTTCGGCAAACGATGCCGCGCCGCACGTCTTCTTCCACAGCCGCAAGACGCTGCGGCGTGCCCATGTCGCGGACATATTCCGAGCTTCTGTAAGCGAACAGCGTTCCGGTTTTTGCCGCCGGCGCAAGCACGTCCCGGTCCAGGTCGGCACGGTCCGGCGCTTTTTTCCGGTTCAATAGCGCAGGCGACAACAGATATACGCCGGCAGAGCAGATGTTTTCATAATAGTCCGGTCTGCTTTCGGGGAGCAGAAAACCCCGGATGCACGCGTTTTGGTCAACGTCAAGCAAGGTGCTGTCCCGGGGATGGCCGTTCGGGTGGGCAAACACCGTGCCGAGCGCCCCTGTCTTTTGATGGAACGCGCACATGCGCTCCAGCGAAAAATCAAAGATCAGATCGCCGTTGCAAAGCAGAAAGTCTTCCGAAAGATCCAGCCGGAAGAGCGCCCCGGCGGTCCCCAGCGGTTCGTCTTCGCAATAATAGGAGATGTGCACGCCGAAGGCTGATCCGTCGCCGAAGAACGATACGATCTGCTCTTTCAGATGGCCGACGACAAAAAGGAACTCACAGATCCCCTCGCGGTGAAGCGTTTCGATCTGATGCAGCAGAACCGGTTTTTCGCACACCGGGACCATCGGTTTCGGCAAATTCGCATAGTCTCCCTGCAGCCGGGTGCCTTTTCCGCCGGCAAGAATCACAGCCTTCATTTTCTCATTCCTCTTTGGGTCAAATGTCCGAGCCCTCATAGAGGATCTTTGTGCCGTCCTGTTCAAAAGAGAACGGAACAAAAGAGAATTCCCCCATCTGGCGCATCAGAAATTGCTGCTTTTCCTGCGGCACATACAGCAGCATGAACCCGCCGCCGCCCGCGCCGAGGATCTTTCCGCCGAGCGCGCCGCAGTCCATCGCCCGCTGATAGATCCGGTCAATGGTGTCGGTCGAGATCTGATCGGACAGTGTTCGTTTCAGTTTCCACGTCCGGTCGAGCAGGCGCCCGAACTCGTCGATATCGCCGGCCTTTAAGATCTCCTCCGCGGCGCCGACATACGCTTTCATCTCATGCAGCTGCGACAGCGTGGTGGAGATATTATTCTGCTGCGCCTTGGCAACAACGCCGGAAAAGCGGGTGAAGCCTGTGAACATCAGCAGCAGATTGTTTTGCAAAAGGAGCTTTCGTTTCTGCGAAATCTCAAGCGGCGTCACGTCGAAGCCCCGGTCTGAAAACCGCATATGATTCAGTCCGCCGAACGCGGCGGCAAGCTGATCCTGCACGCCGCCGGCTTCTTTGCACAGATGCCGTTCCAGATGGATCGCCTCATTGGCGAGCGTCATGCGATCATAGGGCTCGTTTC
>JAEEGL014948955.1_pt1 | contig 13119 bp, 5 predicted proteins | sample 9134231 | NCBI WGS metagenome assembly JAEEGL01 (sample SAMN16246548, study PRJNA631951) | gut metagenome | biome: gut microbiome; feature: rumen; material: fiber-attached | host: Bos | place: Iran: Karaj | collected 2018-10 | reverse complement strand
CAGGGTCAATAATGCAGTGCTACGCTTTGCCTTCAACAGCTCCACCGAGACCAACGACCAACTGACCTTGCGACAAGTGGGAATGCTCAAAGAAAAAGGATGGCTTCCAAGGTATCGAGTAAATGGCGAATGGTACAACTATATTGATTATGTACCCATCAATTCGACAACATTCCCCGACGAGAACTTCCGAAATATAATTTTAGGACGTTCTATTGGCCAGGACGCCAGACTCTATTGGAGCGAAATAAAGAATGTAACACGTTTTGACTTTATTACAAACAAGGGCATAGCCGACCTCACAGGCATCGAATACTTTACCGAAATAGACTTGTTGTATTGCCATTTCAATCAACTCACCGAATTGGATGTCACTCACAACACACGGTTGACTTATATCGCTTGTTATGCTAATGAACTCGGATTATCGGCCATCGACCGTTTCCTCGCCTCTTTGCCGCAACTTGACTCATTGTCGGGTGTCGTTTATTTCTTGATATACGCTACTAATGAACACAACGCAAGACCCACCAGGGCGCAGGTGCAAGCGGCGGCAGATAAGGGATGGGTATTCATGGAGCACGTCAATGGTGTGGATCAAGAAATTACCACCTATCCCGAAGGTGATGTCAATGGTGACGAAACTGTCGATGTGAGCGATGTGAACATCATCATCAACATCATGCTCGGCAAGGCCGATGTCCACTTCTATCCCGGCAACGCCGACATCAACGGTGACGGCTCTGTCGACGTGAGTGACGTCAACGCAGCCATTAACATCATGCTGGGCAAACAGTAGGGGCGAGATAGGCATAAAGCGCGAATCACGCAAAATCAACATGAAACAGTTGCTTCTTCGCGTGATTCGCGGTTTGCTTTTGGGGTGAATGAAAATTTTTGTAAATTTTTGGGGTTTTTAATGAGCAGTTCGTAAAAATTGATAAAACAAACTTAATCATTTGCAATTTTTCGGTGTTTTTTCTTGACAATTGCAGATTCACTACTATATTTGCAGCGAAATCAGACAAATTGTTATGCCAAAGCGCCTGAACATACTCTCTCTGCTAGTTGCGATGACCGCAGTTGTCGCCTTCTCTCAGGTGCGCCATGTGACCACCGTCAATCCTTTGTCGCCCAACCATTCGTCATACGAAGCCATCGAGGTCTACGAGTATGACTACGTTGACGTGCAGCCCCAATTCCCTGGCGGCGAGCATGGTTTGATAAACTTTATCAATAACACGCGCGAGTATCCCTACCATGCCTACAAGAACCGCATTCAGGGGCGCGTGCTATGCAGCTTTATCGTGGGTGCTGACGGCAAGGTGTCGAACATTCGCATTATCCGCGGGACACAAGACGAGTCACTCAACCGAGAGGCTCTGCGCGTGATTAGTGAGATGCCCAAATGGAAGGCTGGAAAGGTGGGCGGACAGGCTGTGGCGGTGCGCTGCGTATTGCCCATCGCGTTCCGACTGTAGTTGTCACCACATCACTGAATGAAAAAAGCAAGTCGCATTACATACGATTTGCCTTTTTTTTGCGTTACAATTCAAGAATGTCGCAAAACTCGGGCATTCGAGCATTCGAAAAATCGAGCACTCGAACACTCGATTAAAATAAGAATCGTGACAAACAATATCGTGATTTATCGCAGACTACATATTATCGGGATGTTCGTGCTGGGCTGGGCTCTTATGAGCATGGCTCAGGACGGGACCAATGCTTATAATTTTTTGAGTGTGCCGGTGTCGAGCCATGTCTATGCCGTCGGCGGCCACAACATCACCATCATCGATGATGACATCTCGCTCGTGGAGCAGAACCCCGCATTGATGGGCAGCGAGATTGACAAGCAGATTGGACTGAACTATATGCGCTATCTGGGCGGCAGCAACTTTATGGGTGCCCGCTACGGACAGGGCATCGGTGAACACGGCGCATTCGCCGTGGGCATCCAGCACTACGGCTACGGCTCGATGATGGGCTACGACATCAATGGCGTTCAGACTGGCCAGTTCAGTGCGAGTGACCTGGCATTCAATGTCACATACAGCCACGACATCAACGACTACCTGCGTGGCGGCATCACGGTGAAGTTCCTGCACTCGAAGTATGAGACTTACAGTGCCAACGCTATCGCCGCAGACTTGGGTATCAACTACTACAACCCCGACCACGAGGTGTCGGCATCGCTGGTGGCAAAACACCTGGGCGGCCAAATCAAGCAATTCAATGACAAGAAAGAGAAGTTACCCTGGGACATTCAATTGGGCGTGTCAAAGACGCTCACAGGTTTGCCGTTGCGCTTATCACTGACGGCATACGGGCTGACCAAGTGGAAGTCGCCCTATTACACTCCTCAAGACAAGAATAACACCAACAGCCAGCTGGTCGAAAAAGATAGTTTCGGCAGCAACTTGCTGCGTCACCTGGTGTTTGGTGTCGAGATATTGCCCAAGGACAATATATACCTGGCATTGGGCTATAACTACCGCACCCGCACCGACATGTCGACCTACAACCGCAACTTCCTGTCGGGCTTCTCTGTTGGCGCAGGCCTGCGCGTGAAGGCGTTCGGCTTCGGAGTCGCATTTGCTCAGCCTCACACCGGCGCAACTACCATGATGTTCAACTTCAACACCACCATTGGCGAGCTACTGCGATAAAAAGTGAAAAGAGGAAAGTTGCCGATTCACTCTCCACTCTCCACTCTACCCTCTCCACCACCCCCACTTTTTTTGTTTTTTTAAGGTATGATTTCTTCGCCATGTGTGGAAATTGTAGTAATTTTGTATGCTTTTAGGTGGAGGGCAAAAATCCGCCGCTTTACAAACCAGATTTATGGCAGAAGATTATAATATCGAACAAGAAGAAGAGCAGTATTCCGCGAGTAATATTCAGGTGCTAGAAGGTCTTGAGGCCGTTCGCAAGCGCCCATCCATGTACATCGGCGACACCCATGTTAAGGGCCTTCACCACCTTGTGAGCGAGGTGGTGGACAACTCCATTGACGAAGCTTTGGCCGGGTTCTGCGACACCATCAACGTCGAAATCACTGAGGACAACAGCATCCGCGTGAGCGACAATGGACGTGGCATCCCGGTTGACGAGCACGAGAAGCTGCACAAGAGTGCCCTCGAAGTCGTCATGACCGTGCTGCATGCCGGAGGCAAGTTTGACAAAGGTTCCTACAAGGTCTCGGGCGGTCTGCATGGCGTGGGTGTGAGCTGCGTCAACGCGCTGAGCGACTACCTGCGCGCCGAGGTCCGCCGTGGCGGCAAGGTATACATGCAGGAGTACAGCAAGGGCAAGCCCAAGGCCGAGGTGGCCGTCATCGGCGAATGCTCTGAGGAAGAACACGGCACAACTGTGCTTTTCCATCCTGATGCCGAGATTTTCCAGACTACAGTATATGAGTATCATATCCTGGCGACACGTTTGCGTGATCTCGCCTACCTGAACGCTGGCGTCAAGCTGACGCTGACCGACCTGCGCGACAAAGACGAGGAGGGCAACCCGCACACCGAAACGTTCTACAGTGAGACAGGTCTGGACGAGTTTGTGCGCTATATCGACGCCAGTAAGGAGGCACTCATCGACGATGTCATTCACATCAGCACCAACAAGGGCGACATCCCTGTGGAGGTGGCCATGACCTACAATACCTCGTTCAACGAGAACATCTACTCCTATGTCAACAACATCAACACCATCGAGGGCGGCACGCACTTGACAGGCTTCCGTCGTGGACTGGGTTCTACGCTCAAGAAGTATGCCGAAGATAGCAAGATGCTCGAGAAAGTGAAAGTCGAGATTAAGCCCGAAGACTTCCGTCAGGGCTTGACCGCGGTCATTTCGGTCAAGGTGCTAGAACCGCAGTTCGAAGGTCAGACCAAGACGAAGTTGGGCAACACGGAGGTCATCGGTGCCGTCGAGACCAGTCTGCGAGAGGCATTGAACATCTATCTGGAAGAGCATCCCAGCCAAGCCAAAGCCATCGTTGAGAAGATTATCCTCGCCGCTACTGCACGCCATGCTGCCGAGACGGCTCGGGCCAAGGTGCAGCGCAAGTCACCGCTGGCGGGTGGCGGCCTGCCCGGCAAACTTGCCGACTGCTCTTCAAAGGATCCCGCGCTGAGCGAGCTCTTCCTCGTCGAGGGTGACTCGGCAGGCGGTACCGCCAAGCAGGGACGCGACCGTAAGTTCCAGGCCATCCTGCCGCTGCGTGGTAAAATCCTGAACGTGGAGAAAGTGATGGACCACAAGGTATTTGAGAGCGAGTCGATTGTGACCATCTTCCGTGCCTTGGGCGTGACCATTGGCACCGAGGAGGACCCGAAGGAAGCCAACTTGAGCAAATTGCGCTACCACCGCATTATCATCATGACCGATGCCGATGTCGACGGTAAGCACATTGCCACTTTGTTAATGACTTTCTTCTTCCGCCGCATCCGCCCCATCATCGAGAACGGCTACCTGTTCATCGCCAATCCGCCGTTGTACAGCATGTCAATCATGCGCGCCGGCAAGGCGACCAATCAGGAGTATTGCTGGAACGACATGCAGAAACAGCAGTATATCGACAAGTATGCCGGTGGTGACGAGAGCAAGGTACATGTGCAGCGTTACAAAGGTCTTGGTGAGATGAACTCCACCCAGTTGTGGGAGACCACGATGGATCCCGAGAACCGCATGCTCAAACGCGTGAACATCAGTGATGCTGCCGAGGCCGACCGCATCTTCTCGATGCTGATGGGCGAAGACGTGGAGCCGCGCCGCAAGTTCATCGAAGAGAACGCCGCCACCGCCAACATCGACACCTGATTTTTAATTAAGAATTAAGAATTTAGAGCCACATAGTGCCTTCTTAACTCTTAATTCTTAATTCGGGAAAAGAATATAACCTTTCTATTTTTACCATTAACTAAACCGTGAGGCCTCCGCCCGGACACACCGAGCGGAGGCCTTTATTTGCTAAAAAACAGCCGATAAATCGATTTTCCTTGACTTGCAATGGAATTGACAAAGTAGGTTTATATCACTTCTTAAAAAGTTCACCGATAGTTGTATAGAAACTAGTTTGCTTATTGTATCTCTTGGCACTGATGTTGACCTGTGTGAGGTCGTGGTCAGTCAATTGTAAACAAATGTTTGGGTCAATATCGAACACCAGATACTGTTCATCCAGTCTGCTTGGATTGAATCCAATTTTTTTCAGTGCACTCCCAGTCATATTTCGAGGCTCTTGCTGCAGCAATTTGTACAAAGTGTATACATTCCTATTGTGTAACAATAAGCAACGACAATTCTCATGTCCTCCCACCATCCGCAATGCTCCCTTGGTTTCACCCGTACGGACATAATACTTATGGGTCGCATGCATCGCATTAACATTCTTGTCTTGAAGATATCCTATTAGCACTAATTCGTCATCGTTCGCTTGTTCTTCAAGGATTTCTCGCTTGATGCGATTATACAACACTTCGGGTTCAGCTGCCTTCAGAATTGGTTTCGTACTATCTAATGATCCTTCAAGTGGCACAACTTCAGTTTTTAACTGGGCGTCTGACAACAAGAGTGTTTCCAAACTGTTCTTGAATTCGTTCTCATCACCTTTGTTATAGAATGGCACGCCGGTTATGCGGTAGTTGTCGCTGTCAATCTCTATACTCATGCCCTTGGCCTGGAGTTCTTTGAGGAAATCTTCTTTCCATTTGTCTTTGCCCTTAAGATGTGCTCCTTTTGGCTCTATGAATATTTGATACACAAAGTGTTCATCGTCTTTCTTGCGTAAGTAAAGCAGAAAGTCTGGTTCGAAAGCGAGTCCTTCCTTGTTGATGATTTTTACAACTTTCTCGTTTCGAATGACGTATATATCTTCGTACTTTTTAGTAAAATACTCATACCGACGAGCAAATAGTTCAATAAATGCTCGCTCCTCGCTAGTGCCATAGTTGGCATTGTAGGCATACCATTCTTTGTCGGCCAGCAATGCGATTTGCCCTTCCTCGCGGGCAGGGTCTTTGGGAAAAGTAATTTGTTTGTCGGTGAAAATCTTTTGTAGATACTCTGGGAAGAATGGTGAACCCTCATATTCTACTGCATGCGACCTAATTTCATTCTCAATCTCCATTAGTAGTTGCTGCACAGCATGAAGAAAGTCGGTATTTGTTATGCTGGCAATCCTTTCCTTGCTACCCTTGAACGTTATTTCATATTCACCTAAATATTCCTTGTGTTCAATGAAGTTAGACATTGATTTTAGGTTGGGACAATATTTGGTGAGGTTGTCAAATCTGTAGAAAGGAATGGTTGTCAACGCATAGCGAATAACGTGGTAAGGGATATTCGCCAAAGCGATGTCACGGCTTTCTGTGGACACGGATTTGATTTCAGCTTCATCGAAGGCATTGACCGACTGGCTGTGAAGTTCCGACAAGGAGTAAACCATGTTGGTTTTCTTCACCGACAAGTCAGCCAATGATTTCACGCCACTATAGCTTTTGGGAATCTTCTTGTTGAATACGACACGTGCAGTACGATAAAACTCGGTTTTTTTAAATTCATCTTTAAGTTTAAGAACTTTGGTTACAGAGGTTTCATCGCTCATACCCACCTCAACAAGAGCTTTCTTTATCTCTGCAACATATCGGCTGTCACCGATAATGTGGTAGTAGAGGGTTTCGAGAATGCGCAAAGGATTAGCCTGGTCGTTATCATATTTGCGCATGAACAAATCTTGGTCGGGCGTAACTTGGAATGGGAAGTAGCGAGCTCCACGCCCAATAAGTTGTGCCTCGGCGCGTGTAGTCTTGCCAATCCTGCCATTACTCTCCTCGTTTCGCTCGTCATACATACGCACAATATCAAAGAGATTGAGCACGTCCCATCCACGATCAAGTTTGTTGACTGCAAAAACGGCACGGATTGGATTGTTCTCATCTTCCAGTGAATTGAGAAGCATTTGGTTCTTCCCTTTCTCTGTATCGTTGTTGGCACTGATGCAGTTTTCCACCTTGAAGTTCTCCTGCGTGCGTTTCACGATTTCAGCCGTAGTGATGCCGCAATCGTTGAAGTATGCAAAGGCTTGTTTGATTACTTTGTCTATATCTTCAGCGGTGCGCAAAGCGTCTATATCTGCTACGGATAATTCTTCAATCCATTGGTGGAACAATATCTTGTTGCGCTCGCTCTCAGCTATTGTGCGTTTAGCCTTAAACAGGATTATCGGTTTGAGGTTAATGTGGTTATGAGCCGCCAGCACTTGGCGATAGAGGTTCAAGATGAGTGCGTGGAGTACGCGCCCTTTTGCTCCCGATGAAACACGAAGCAGCTCAATCTCTTTTGAATAGCGGTCACGGCGAAACTCTTTCAGTTCATACTTGAAAATTGCCTTGTCTATATATTTGGCTTCGATTTCGGGGGTTTCTAGATCCATTGTGGCGGTGAACTCCAGCAAGATATTCTCGATGTTTTGGCTATGAATGGCTTGAATGGTCTGCTCCCAGTTGCCATTGGTTGAGAGTTGGCTTCGTGTCGCCACATTGAAGTTGTCGGCTTCGTCGGCAAGCAACACAATGCGTCGGTTTTTGAAGTCCTCAAGCGATATGGAATTCTCTTTTGGATTCTCCATATCGATGTGCAACTGCTGTATGGTGGTAAATTTGATGTTGATGTTGTCAGAGTCGCTCTCATCAAATGACTGTACTTCCTTCACAACTACTTCTTGCGCATCAAAAGTGATGATTTCATTGAAAACATATTTTGATGATGTTGGATTGAGGAAGTTGTCTTTGGTTTTTTCGATAATCGTGTCGCTGTTGACGAAAAACAAAAAATCACGGTAGCCTTGGGCAAATAAATAGAGCATAAGACCTGCCATTACGTTGGTTTTTCCACTGCCGGTTGCCATATTATAGAGCAGATGATAGGGTCGGTTTTGCTTATCCTCGCGATTGTCACGCTCGTAGAAATAGACAAAACGCGCGAATGCCTCAATTTGATAAGAGCGCAACACAAATTTAGGTCTTAAGTTGTCAACAATGTATTTGGGCAATGTTTTTGATATAGCCCCAAATTTGCTCGCTGTTGTATAGTCGTCAAAGAGAAAAGCCATATTGCCTCATTATTTGCAGTAAAAGTCGTTAGTGATACGTTTCTCCTCTTCACTCACTTTAAGTTCTTTGTCGTTCATGTCAGCGCGGTTAACATAGAGTTGGTTTAAGTCAAGCACGCTGCAAAGTGAGGTTTTCTGCTCATCGAGTGAAAACGACTTGAACTGTTCGATGTTCTCCTCGAACTTTTGCATATCGAGGCTAAAACGGAAGAAAGCACGCTGTTTCATCTGCTCCCATATAGAAAGCAACTGCTCGGTGGTTGTTGCAGCCTCAATATCTTCGATGAATTTCTTGTTGAAGCGTTTCAATTCAACGTAAACAAAGTCGCCGCCACCTTGCCAGTGAACAGCGGTAGATATACCTGTTTGGTCTCCTTTTACAACGTTAGTAAGGCGAACTGTTGCGTCATTCTTTCCATAATAGAGCTGTTCAATGCCAATGTATTGTCTGCCTATTTTGTGTGCAACGGCAGCTGTTGTTCCACAACCCAAGAAATAGTCGAGAACAATTTCATTTTGTTCAGTACTTAATTCAATAATTTGTTTGATTAGTTTCTCGGGTTTCTTGCCATTTTTGAGTTTCACACCGCCCTCTTTAGCTATGCCAGCCCAAGATATATGTGACCAAAAGTCAGTCAGCAACTCTGTCACACAAAGTTCACCGTCTATACGCTGCATTTTCTTTGCATAGAAAGCCAATACACCCCCATTGTAGAAATATGAAGTTTCTGATTTCTCACGATTATGTACTATGACTTTCCCAGACTCTTTAGATTCAGCCATAAGAGCTTTAACTTGGTCTGTTGGCTTATGAGGATCACGAACACTGACCACAATATTAGCGTGGTCGTAAGCATATTGTGCTATAAGTTCCTTTTTGATAGAAGGCCATAGCGAGCCATATTTTTGTTTTGCCTCTTTTTCAGTATGAAAACCCAACTCGCATATGACTGCAGTTTTAATTGGGATGAAAGTCCAATTTTCAGGCTTATCATTTGGGTTTTCAATAACAAGATTATAATTGGTATTATAGCCTACAGGAACAAAGCCCTTTTTAAATTTAAAGGCAGATTTATTCTTTGTATAGAAAAGAATGTATTCTGTAACATCAATTGGTCCAGGGTTTACGGTTTTGAAACCTGCAGGTGTTGCCGTTCTAACAGCAATTATTTGAACACGATTTTCTGCTCCAAATATTGAATCCGCCAAAACAGAAAGGTATCCCAATTCATGATGGTCTATTTGAATGAATATTGCACCGTCATCTTTAAGCAACTCACGAGCTATCTCTAACCGATTTTTCATGAAAAGCAACCATGAAGAATGGTTAAACGAATCGTTATAGCCGAAGTTGTCGTCACCAGTATTATATGGTGGGTCAATATAAATGAGTTTGACCTTACTTCTAAATTGTTGTTTCAGCGTGTGTAGCGCAAGCAAGTTGTTACCTCGGATGATAAGGTTGTCGGTAATCGTCTGCTTGGGTAAGTTGCGTTCAACATTAGTTGTTTCATCGCGACGGAAAGCGTCAAGCGGATGTTCGCCATGGGCGTCAATGCGCTTAGCTTCGGTCAGCACTTTTGGGTCGAGCAATTGCGTGATTTCGTCTTGGGCGAGAACTTCATTGAAGAAAATCTCGTTACGCTTTTGGTCATCTTTGGTTTGTCCACCCTCAAGCACGCAGTCCTTATAAGGGAACACCAATTCCACTTCGTTTCGGTGTGAGAGGAACTTGCCGCTCACTTGCAATCCTACTTTTTGCGAAAACCTTGTATAACTATCATTGATATAGTTCTTCTGCTCAATAAATTGCAGGAATTTGTCGAGCATGAAAACCTTAGTTCCCTTAGCCTCAACGAAAAACGCTTTTTTCAGTTGCTCGTTGGCAAGCAGCAATTCAATGAGTTCTGGCGAATATGACTGTGCCTGCTCTGTTACGACCCATTTCTTAACAACTCCTTCGTCAGATACATAGTTATTCTCGGTCTTGAGTTGGTTTATCAGAACTTCGTAAAGTTCGCCTACACCATATAACGGGGCATCCATTAGTTTCCATATTGTAGTGCACTGACTCCAAGAAGCACATCATAATGCGACAAAAAAAGCGGGAGTCATCATTGACTTGTCCCGCTATTAGTGGCCGTAGGATGCCTCATTCACCAGAACAAGCAACGAGACTCCACGCCGGATATGTAAGACTTCTCCAATTCAAATGAATGGAGCAAGTGCTATACACACCTCGTGGCGTCTATCGCTGCAATGCTCTTTGGGTGAATTAAAGAATTTCCTACGTTCCTAATAGCCAAAGAACAAAGCGTCAATAAACGCTTTTATGTTTTAAAAGTGCTAGAATAGGTAAAACTCATTCTGCACGGCAAAGTTACGAAAAATATTTCAGTTCGTTATTATAGTTCGGTAATTTTTTAAGGTTGGGTCTGATAATGAAAAAACAAATTGCTTTAATAGCTTTAAATATTATTAACTAAAACTAAAGGTGATACCCCTGGCATTTTCAGTAACTTTGCGACAATCATGGAGTAATTATGCTTCTCTTCTAGGTTTTACCAAATTATTAACCTGGCTGGTAACGGTCACAACACTTTTAAAATGAGACACAAACTACTCACCTTGTTATTGCTGTTCGTTGGCGCTCTGTCGACAAATGCTGGGGTAAACATCAACAGCACCAACTTTCCCGACAACAACTTCCGTTCTCACGTGAAAAACTATGACATCAATAGCAATGGAAAAGTCGATATCAGCGATGTCAATGCCGTAATCAACATCATGTTAGGAAAATAGGGCTATGCTTGCAAAAGATATAATGTAAAATGCGTGGCGGGGGTTCCGTCACGCATTTTATATTATGCCCTTTGGGGTTACTGCAGGGTGAAGGGTTTGTGCTGGACGTCGCGGCTGTTGGGGCCAATCATGAGGTCGAACTCGCCAGGCTCGCAGTCGTAGACGAGGTCGGCGTTGTAGAACTTGAGCAGGTCGGGGGTGATGGTGAAGGTGACCTTGCGGCTCTCACTGGGTTGAAGGGTGATGCGCTCAAAGCCCTTGAGCTCCTGCACAGGTCGCGCGATGCTGCCTACCATGTCGCGGATGTAGAGCTGCACGACCTCGCTGGCGGCCTGGCTGCCGGTGTTGGTGACGGTGACGCTGGCGGTGAGGTGGTCGTTGCCATCCAGCGTAGTACGGTTCAACGAGTTGCCGCTGAGCGTGAGCGGGCCATAGCTGAAGGTGGTGTAGCTCAGACCGTAGCCGAAGGGGAACAGCGGGTCGTTGGGGACATCCAGATAGTTGGTGGTGAACTTGGTGAACCACTTGGGGTTGGGCCGACCGGTGTTCAGGTGGTTGTAGTAGATGGGAATCTGCCCCACATTGCGCGGCATGGTGACGGTAAGTTTGCCGCTGGGCGCGACATCGCCGAAGACCACATCGCAGATGGCGTCGGCGGCTTCACTGCCTCCAAACCACACATTGAGAATGGTGGGGATGTTCTCGACCTCCCATGTCATGACGGTGGCACGCCCCGAGAAGTTGAGCAGCACAATGGGTTTGCCCGTCGCCTTGAGTGCCTCCAGCAGGTCGCGCTGGGCATCGAGGATGGTGAGTTCGCTGCGTGAACTGCTCTCGCCCGACATCTCGCTGGGCTCACCCATGGCGGCGACAATCACGTCGCACTGCTGGGCGATACGCACCGCCTCGTCGCGCATGGTCTGCGAATCGCGAGGGTCACGCATCTCGCGTCCGAACATGGTGGAGTTCTTCTCCAACTCGGCATCGTAGCACACGTTGCAGCCCTTGGCATACATGACCTCGGCCTTGCCTTTGGTGGCTCGCTGCATGGCCTCGAGCAGGGTGCTGTAGCGGTCGCTGGTAGCAGCCACACTCCAGGTGCCGGGCATGTTGGCACGGGTGTTGGCGAGCGGCCCGACGAGGGCAATCTTACCCGTGCGCTTGAGCGGCAGCACGTTGTCGTTGTTCTGCAACAGCACGAAGGTCTCTGTGGCCAGTTTGCGCGCTGCGGCACGATGCTCGGCGGTAAAGATTTCCTTGGCGGCACGCTTGTCGTCGAGATAACGGTAGGGGTCATCAAAGAGTCCCAGTTTGTACTTGGCCTCGAGGATGCGTCGACAGGCCTGGTCAATCTCGGCCATGGTCACCTTTCCCTCGTTGAGCGACTGCTCGAGTGTTCCCAGGAAGCCCTCGGCGACCATGTCCATGTCGGTGCCCGCCTTCAGCGCCAATGCCGACACCTGCTGCAGGTCGCCCATACCGTGGTTGATCATCTCGCTGATGGCGGTGTAGTCGGTCACGACAAATCCGTCAAATCCCCAGCGGTCGCGCAGCACCTCGGTCATGAGCCATCGGTTGCCCGTGGCGGGGATATAGTCGATGGTGTTGAACGAAGTCATGAAACTGCCGGCACCTGCCTCGGCACCTGCCTGATAGGGCGGGAAGTACTCATTGAACATGCGCACACGGCTCATGTCCACCGTGTTGTAGTCACGACCAGCCTCGGGGGCACCATAGAGAGCAAAGTGCTTGACACACGACATCATGGTAGCACGGTCGGTCAGGTCGGTACCTTGATATCCCTCAATCATGGCGCGGCAGATGGCAGCGCCCAGGAAGGGGTCCTCGCCATTGCCCTCACTCATACGTCCCCAGCGAGGCTCGCGGCACACGTCAACCATGGGGCTGAATGTCCAACAGATGCCGTCGGCTGTGGCCTCGATGGCGGCGATGCGGGCCGAGTTGCGGATGGCATCCATGTCCCAACTCATCGACAGAGCAAAGGGAATAGGAAATACTGTCTCATAGCCATGAATCACGTCCATACCGAAAATCAAGGGGATGCCCAGGCGGCTCTGTTTGACGGCCACCTCCTGCAACTGACGGATGCTCTTGACACCCTTCATGTGGAACAGTCCTCCAACCTTACCGGACTTGACTTGGTCCACGACATTGCCACTGACGGCACTACCCGTGAT
>JAEEGL014519552.1_pt1 | contig 13119 bp, 7 predicted proteins | sample 9134231 | NCBI WGS metagenome assembly JAEEGL01 (sample SAMN16246548, study PRJNA631951) | gut metagenome | biome: gut microbiome; feature: rumen; material: fiber-attached | host: Bos | place: Iran: Karaj | collected 2018-10 | reverse complement strand
CAGCCATAGCACACGATCGGCATTCTCCGTATGACAGTTGCGCAGAATGATGTTGCGGTCGTGCAGCGACTCAGAGCCCAAGGTCAGACAGCCATGTACCTTGCCATAGCGGCAGTTTTGTATCAGGATGCGCTCACAGTCGCCATTGGTCTCGTCCTTGTCGGCCCACGTGCCCTTGCCTCCCTTCAGCACGACGGCATCGTCGTTGACATGCATGTAGCAGCCGTCGATGAGCACATCGGTGCAGACGTCGATATCGATAGCATCTGACGAGGGGGCGCCACGCTTCGGGTCGGGCGTAAACACCTTCTCCGTCGGTGCGAAGATATAGCAGCCGAGATAACGCACATGGTTGCTTCTGTACACATGGTTGGTCCAGAAGGGCGAATTGATGAGGTGCACATCCTGGATGGTCACGTTCTTACAGTTAGAGATATACGTCAGACGCGGACGCTGAGCATCCTTGTTGGTACACTGCGGGTTCCACTGGCGGCGTATCCAGAACTCCTGCCAGAAATGCAGGCCATTGCCGTCAATGGTGCCCTTACCGCTGATGGTAAAGCCGTCGAGTCCGTCGGCATTGATGAGCGCCGAGAAGTACTTACACGTCTCACCCTCGATACGTGTCAGCAGTATGGGATAGTCGATGATGCGGTCAGAGCCTTTCAGCGTGGCACCCTCAGCGACGTGCAGGTGTGTACCTTGTTTAAAGAACAGCGCACCGGTCATAAACGTGCCCTGGGGAATGACGACGACACCCCCACCCTCGTTGGCTGCCCGGTCGATGACGGCCTGTATCTTGGCGGTCTGCACCTCGCTGCTGCCCATCATCACGCCATAGTCGGTGATGACATACTGGCGGCCCAGGGTGCTGACATCGACCTTCTGGGTATTCTTGAACCACTCATCCATCACGCTACCGTCGGGCCATGTCTCCACAACCTTCTTGGGTTTAGCTGTTGCCGACAGTGTCAGCACAGCCAACATCAACAATAGAATCTTTTTCATACGTTATTATTATTTGATTTTCGGCTTTAACTCATCGGGCGAATCCTTGGTAAACATATCGACCTTAGGTGCTTCGCGGGTAAAGAGATGCTGTATGACCTCTGGCGAGACCGTTGTCTGTGGCAGGAAGTCGGCACTCTGCATATAGCGCAGGATGCTATAGCGCAACTGGCGGGCTACAGGGCGGCTGTCAAGACGACGCGTGATGTCCATGGTCGTCATCAGCAGGCGACCATTCAGCACCCGAGCCTCAACGAGCATACCCAGCTTGCGCGACACATGCCACGTGTCGATAGGCTGGACAATAGGCTGATAGTCGGCAGGAAACTCAGCGAGGTTCATCACCTGTGTGCGGTTGGTCAGCTCCCACCAGTTCATGTTCTGCCAGTCATCGGTAGGAAAGTCGCGAAAGACGGGATGGGCACTTTGGATATAGGCGCCCGTGGTATGCGGCGGACGCATCTTAAACCACGACGTGTTCCAGAAGACTGGCAGGAACGTGTGGCGCACATCATTGCCGTAGCGCACCTTGCCACCAGCCGTCAGCAGTACGTCACCGCCTTGCTGCAGAACCTGCAACGCCTTCTCGTCGAGCGTGTCGGTCTCAAGGAAGCGGTGAGAGGTGAGGGATGAGGGTTGAGGGTTGAGGGATGAGGGGTAGACCCAGAAATCCCACTGGTTATGATATTGCCCGCCAATCTGAATATGCAGCGTCAGCTTCACGGGTTTGTCGTATGCTGCCAGCGACAGGCTGACCGTACCCACCTCAACATTTTTCCCGACAGGAATAGTGGTGACGGGCAACGTACCCTGCACGTCAGCAATGCGCCACGTTACGGTGCTGTTGCGGAGCGTACCCTGTGAGGCATTATAGACCTCAATGGGAACAGTGAGCACTTCATCGTTCGTATAGACGAACTTAGGAAACTTTGCCAGCGGCACGACACTGTTGCAGAACTGTGTCCAGTCGTCCTGCGTACAATAGCCCTTCTCACGCCAGTGGACGTTCAGCACACCGACGAGTGCCGTACCCTGCCCACTGTAGTCGTTCAGCCCCAACAGCTGGAATCCGGCATAGTCCTTCGTACGCAGGTTACGCTCTATCTCGTACTTATAGCACAGCACCTGCAGACGACCGCTGGCCATCAGGAACCGTTCGGCCTGAGAGGCCATGCCGTTGTCGCGCAACAGGTCCTGGAAGATCTCGAAGTTGCGGGCTTTATAGGCACCCGTATATTGCGCTATCTCCTTAAAGTCGGGGAAAGTACACCACTGGCCCTGCTCGTGGGCGACGATGGGCTCACTGTTCGGCTGCGTGCCCTTATAGTTGCGGGGACGCACCAGCTGGTCGTAATAGTCGTCATCACTATGCGGTGCCCGCTTATCCCAGTCCAGTCCACGGGCACCACCCTTGACATGATAGTCGGAGCCTTCGTCCCAAGCCCAGCCACCACCGACCGAGGCGCCACAATAGATGCGCGACGGGTCGTAGTCACGCATAGCTGTCACCCAGTCACGACAGTAGCTCACCCAGTCACCGGCTGGTTCGTTACCCGCCGCCATCATCGTGAACGACGGGTGATGGCCATAGGTGTCGAGCATACGCCGTCCTTCGTCCAGGAGATATTGGTCTATCGCCATACCCCTACGGAGCTTCACGCCGTGGTTAGGCCACGACGGACCCTCAGGCTGCAGGTAGAGTCCCAAGCGGTCGGCAACGGTAAAGGCTGCCTCCGGTGGACAATAGGAATGGAAACGGATGTGGTTGATGCCATAGGCCTTACACTTGCCCAGCACACGCTCCCACGATGCCTCGTCGGTAGGCGGAAAGCCCGTCTCGGGGAAACAACAGTTGCCCACCGTGCCACGCAGATAGACCTGACGGCCGTTGAGCAGCAGTTGGCTGTCCTCCACGCGGATGTCACGCAGGCCAAAGGTCACCTCAACGGGTATATCCTGGTAGACCACGGTCCGTGTATACAGCTGGGGATGAAACTCATCCCAAAGCAGAGTGTCGGCACCCAGCGCAAGATGGTAGGTAGCGTCGTTTATAATGATATCTACGGTATGGTCCTGCAGATGGGGGATGACGCGTTTACGCCAGATGAGAGGACCCGACTGTAGCTCGATACGTCCCACGATACCGTTCCAGTTGCCTTGCGTCTGGTCGGTGACGCTGTGAGAGTCCTGACCGACACAGACATTCTCAATACCGTTATACACCTGAATAAGAATGCTGTTCTCCTTGCCAAAGCGGACATACGGCGTGATGTCATACTGATGAGGCACCGACAATGATGTCTGGTGGCCGACCTGCCGGCCGTTGATCATTACCATCGTCTCGATATGCGGACGTTCCAGATAGAGGATGACACGTCGTTTCTTCCACGCCTTGGGCACCACGACCTTGCGCTCGTACCACGCCTTTCCGACATAGTGGCGCTCGGGGGTGAGGAAGAACGGGAACTTCATCTGTCCAGCCTCACGGTATTTCGCCATATAGGGATTAAAGTAGAACGACGAGTCGTACAACGACCCCGTCCACTGGGTATCTACGGTGACCTTATCGCCCTTGTCGTTGGTCAGCATAGAACCGGGCAGCGTCACCGTTCCCTGCTCACGTTCGGAGCGGAACAGCCACTGACCTGCAAGGTTGATGACCTGTTGGGCATGCAGGTGCAGGCAACAGACAAAAGAGATAACACAAAATACTTTTCGCATGCTATCAGCTTTATATTATCAGTCGAGGTGGAACACTTCCTGAAGGGGAATGGTGACGGGCGAATTGTCGGCGTTCACCTCCATGATATCGGCCATCATGTCCCACCAGCGTTGTGTGATGGGGTCAACATCCGTCGTGTCCTGCGACGAGCCTTCACCCTCACACTCCTGATAGGCAAAGAGCAGGTTGGTGTCTTTGTCCCAGAAGATGCTGTAGTTCTTTACACCAGCATCGTGAATCATCTTCACCAGCTCAGGCCAGATGGCGGCATGGCGACGCTCATACTCTTTCTCGTACCCTGCTTTCAAGTACATCTTAAATCCAAATCGTTTCATATCTTTCGTATTTTACTTTTTTACCTTTCCATCAGTTTCCGTCAGGCTTCGTCAGATTACTGCCTGCCGACATGTGCCACACGAAGGTGTCAGGATTGTCGGGCAGGGCAGGGTCATAGTCCTGCCAGTCGGCACGCAGATGCTGCACCAGCGGCGAGTCCATCTGTTTCAGTCCCATCACCACCATCTTGGCTATCTCCCAGGCACCAAACGGATTGAAATGGGTGTTGTCGGCCAAAGGCTTGTCCTGACCCGCGAAGGTATGGGCCGGATAGTGTACCAGCGACTTCTTCGACCCCTCCTCGCCCAACGTCTCGTAGAAGATCGTCGACATCTGCGTGAGGTCTATCACCGGCACACCCTCGCGACGGGCTACCGTCTTCATGGCCTCCGGATAGTCACCATGGGTATTGCGAATGGTCTGATGGTCGGGGTTGAAGAAGCGGCGGGCAGTAGGTGTACAGAAGATGAGATGGCCGCCGGCAGCCTTCACACGGTCGGCGAAAATCTTCAGGTTGCGCGAATAGCTGTACCACGCACCATCACCGGCCTTCTTCTCTTTCTCGTCGTTATGGCCAAACTCCACCACGACGTAGTCGCCCTGCTTCAGTTGCGTGAGAATCTTGTCCAGACGCAGCTGGGCTAAGAACGAGGTACACGACAGGCCACTCTCAGCATAGTTGGCAATGGCCACCTGGTCGTCAAACCAACGGGTGATCATCTGTCCCCACGACGCCCACGGCTCGTCTTCCTGATCGACGACAGTGCTGTTGCCACACAGGAAGACAGTGGTCACATCGTTGGCAGGCTCTATCTTGACGCTATGCACAGCAGGCATAGGACCACAGAACGATATGGTCAGCGAGTCGTCCCAATTCTTATAGGTCAGCTCGCGGGGCTTCAACTTCACCTTGGTTTTCTCATCGATGACCGGATGGTGCTTGTTGACGACGAAGCTCACTGTCCTATATTCCTTTTTCTTTGTGGTGACGACATCACAGAAGTGGCGACGGCTCTCTGCCCTGACCACTGTCTGACCAGCTTTCTTCCGGTTGCCCAGCGTCACCGTGACGCGATAGTTGCCATCGGGAACCTGTGCCGAGAAGGTAAAAGGTTCCGTACTCGTCTTATTTAATAAGGTGTCGACAATCTGAGCGTGAGCAGTCGTCGCGACAATAGCCATCAAGAAGAAAAATAGTCTTTTCATGTTAATATCTGATTTTACCATCGTAATTGAAAATAGGCTCATGGGTCTTCACCTCCTCGTCGTAAAACTGCACAGCACTGTCGTTCATCTTCGGGTGCTGACGCTGCAACAGACGGATAATCTCGGCACCGGCCCAGATGGTAGGACCATAGCCGTGGGCCGCCATCACGTGGACAGGACGGTAGGCATAGAAGGCGGCATCAAAGCCCATACCCGTGCCGACACAGACGTTCTCGACCTGCCCCTTGTCGTTCACCGACTGGTTGACAGCCTGCCAGCCCAGCAGAGCCGTAGCACCATAGGCCTTGGCATCCAGCCACCCTTTGTTGATAGCATGAGCAATACAATAGGTATAGATAGCCGTTGCCGAGGCTTCCAGATAGGTGTCGGCACGGTCCAGCAGCTGGTGCCAGAAGCCGTCGTGATGCTGGCGACGGGCCAAACCCTGCACGTGGGCCTGAAGCAGATGCAGGATCTCGGCCCTACCGACATGGTTCTCGGGCAGCACGTCCAACACCTCACACATGGTCAGCAGCGCCCAGCCGTTGGCACGACCCCAATAGAAGGCGGGATGTGGCTGCATGGCCTCTACCCATCCATGACGGAATAGGCCGTCTTCAGCGACGAACATCCTGTCGGCAAACAGCTTCACCTGTCGTACTGCCTCGTCGTAATAACGGGCGTCACCGGTCAGTTTGCCCATATACGCCACTGCGGGGATGCCCATAAACATATCGTCCAGCCACACGGTATTATGCTGTGGACGCTCGCGGGCAAAGATACCATCCTGGAGGCGATACTCTTTGTTCATGATGTAGTCAACGTAGTGGTCCACGCGCTCACGCAACGCCAAGGAAGGGTCGCTGAGCATAGCCTTAATCATCGACACACACACCGCTCCGGCATCGTCCAGAGCGTAGGGGTCTATCACACGTCGCACATTGACATCAATAGTCTTATGCTTCTCATAGACCTTCTGGAAGTAGGGCGCCATGTTGTTCAACAGCTGGTGGCGCTGGTAGACATAGTCGCGGTAGGCTTTGTCGCCCGTCACCTCATAGGCGGCCAACACACCCGAATAGGTCACGCCCCACTCGTAGCTGGTCAGTCGGAAACCACCTTGCTTCAACTGCGTATACTGGTCTATATCTTTCAGACGTGTCACCTCCCGGCCCGTCCGCTTGTCGACCAGCACGGCGGGCGTCTCGCTGTCGATATAGTGCAACACGCGGTCTATCGTCTGTTTGACGGCTTTCTGCGTAGGGATGCCATAGCGCTGTTGGTTGGCAGGGCGCATCAGGTGCAGCGGCGTGTTGTTGTCGTTGACTTGTTGGCCATTGGCAGCTATACATGCCAGCAGGGCCATCATACTGATAATCTGTCTCATCATCTTATTTTAAGAAGGGGGTTACACTTTTGTCCGGACCCAAGTAGAATCCAGTTTCAGAGGGTTGGTTATAGCCGACGTTCTGTGCCGCCGTCGACAGGCGGTAGGGGATATCCTCCATCAGACAGTTGATGCGATAGTCGGTAGGTATGGGCGACACAAAGATGCGCAGCTCGTCACTCTCGGGGGTACGCACCATCACCTCTTCGCGCCAGTCGCCGAGGATGTCGGCAGACAGACAGGGGTTCTGCTTGGTGCCGTTATTGAACGCGATGCCAGGAAAGCGGGCCACATTGACTATGGTGCGCTGTTGCCAGTCGTACTTCGAGACGGTACCCTTGTCGAGCAGCTCGCGCAACAGGTCACCATCCCACCAGATGGCGAAGTTTATGGAGAGACGCTTGCCCCCCACCCTGATATGGTGCTGGTGCTGCGGGTCTTCAGGATCCTGTCCCTCTACCAGCCGTTCGCCTTTGATGTTACGGATACCATGACTGTCTGAGCTCCACATCTCCACACCGGCATTCGTCGGGTCTATGTCGGCTGCCAGGGCACGGCCCACATCACTCTTCGACGGCAGTTGGAAGATCATCTCACCCGTCCGGGCATTACGGAAGTCGGAGCCGTCGCGCTTGTTTTCGTGGCAGTCCCACACCTGCAACGCATCAGTCGTTGGGTCGAAAGCCGTCAGGTGAATGGCATCACCATGTCCCATACCGGTGTTGTAGAGGCCACGGCCGTCGTGGTCGACAGCCATGGAGCCATAGGTAATCTCGTCACAGCTGTCACCATCGACATCGGCCACGCGCAGGTTGTGGTTGCCCTGACCGGCATAGGCGTGCCATTCGGGCTGGTCAGTATCGAAAACCCAGTGCTGCTTCAACTCACGGCCATCCCAGTCCCAAGCGGCAATAACCGTACGGGTGTAGTAGCCGCGACAGAACAGGGCACTGGGACGCTTGCCGTCCAGATAGCCCACGCCGGCCAGCATGCGGTCGGAACGGTTGGCATAGTTGTCGCCCCAATCCTCCACACGCCCTCGCTGGGGCACATAGGGCTTGGTATCCATCACCTCGCCAGTCCGTCCGTTGAACACCGAGATATAGTCGGGCCCAGTCAGGATACGCCCCACCCGTGGTGAACGGCTCTTGTTATACTTCTTCCATTCACCCTCAGGATGGGCACCGGTGGCACCCTCCTTAGGGTAGGTACGGTAGTCGGCCTGACCGTCACCAATCACACGGCCCTTGCCGTCGCGCGTGCCGTCGGCTGTACGGACGATAAACTCGGCACAGCCGTCGCCATCAAGGTCGTAGGCGATAAACGGCACATAGTGGGCACCGCTACGGATGTTGATACCCATATCGATACGCCACAGCAGCGTGCCGTCCAAGCGGTAACAGTCGAAGAGCGTAGGACCGGTAAATCCGTCGTGGGCGTTGTCGTGGGCATTCGACGGGTCCCACTTCAGGAAGATTTCATACTGCCCGTCACCATCGACATCAGCCACTGACGCATCGTTGGCCGAGTAGCTGAACGGCTGACCGTCAGGGGTCACACCGTCGGCAGGCTTCTGCAGCGCCACGGGCAGGTAGCCGTCAGGGGCATCGGCCTTCAACACATACTGCCCCGGCTTACCGCCACCACGCACCTCATAGGTAGCATCACCGGCCAGCGGGTGCTCGTCGATAAAGAACGAACCGCCACGAGTCAGCGGCTGGCCGTTCATCTTCTGACCATTGCGATAGATGTCGAAAGCCTCGCCGACCTTGTCTGACGACAAGATGCGCCAGCTGACGACCACCTGATGGCCACTGCGCACGGCCACCACACCTCGGTTGAGTTTCTCGAGCATCATCTGCTTCTTCTTATAACGTGGCTGGGCGTTGAGCGCCGCGACAGCCGTCAAGAGAACCGCCAGAAACAACACCTTTTTCATCTTTCTTTCGTTTTAGTAAAGCTTATAGTACGCTTGTGTAGTTTGTCAACGCAAAGGTAATGAAAAAAAAGCACACCACACAATAATCACCACCTTTTTTATAAAAAATGACAAAAATTTCGTCATATAAGATTTTTTTTATATCTTTGCGCTCAACTAACTACTAAAGAATTATGGAATCCTATCACGCTCTTGAAACACGCTACGACCGCATGCAGTATAACCGCTGTGGACGTTCCGGCATATTACTGCCCAAGGTCAGCCTGGGCCTGTGGCACAACTTCGGAGGTGTCGACGACTACCAGCGCTCACGCACCATCCTGCGCCACGCCTTCGACAACGGCATCACCCACCTGGACCTCGCCAACAACTACGGACCGCCCTACGGATCGGCCGAAGAGACGCTGGGACGCGTCATGGATGAAGACCTGCGACCTTACCGCGACGAGCTGTTCATATCCACCAAGGCGGGCTACGACATGTGGCCTGGCCCCTATGGCAACTGGGGTTCGCGCAAGTACCTCATGGCCAGCCTCGACCAGTCGCTCAGACGTATGCACCTCGACTATGTCGACCTGTTCTATTCACACCGCTACGACCCGGAGACGCCCTTGGACGAGACCTTGCAGGCGCTGGTTGACATTGTACGCAGTGGCAAGGCACTGTATGTCGGCATCTCGCGCTGGCCACTCGAAGCCACCCGCTACGCCATTGACTACCTGCGCTGCCACGACGTGCCGCTGCTCATCTATCAGGGACGCCTGAACATGCTCGACCGCGCACCACAGGAGGAAGGCATCCTCCAGCTCTGCCAACAGGAGGGTGTGGGCTTCATCTCGTTCTCGCCACTGGCACAGGGACTGCTCACCGACCGCTACCTCAACGGTGTCCCCGACGACTCACGCATGGCACGTGGCAAATTCCTACGTCAGGAGATGCTTTCCGACACGCTGCTGCAACAGCTGCGCCAGTGGAACGCTGACGCGCAGGCCGAAGGTCACACGCTGGCCGAACATGCCCTGCGCTGGATTCTGCAACAGCAAGGCGTCACCTCGGTATTGGTAGGCGCCAGCAGTACTGAACAGTTAGATAAAAACCTGAAATGCATATGAAACAGTATATCGCCATCTTAGCGGTGGCCCTTACAGCACTCACCGCGTCGGCACAACAGCGCTCCGTTGAGAGTCTGAACAACGGCTGGCTGTTCAGCCGCGACTCGCTATTCCAACAGTCTGAGCAGATTGACGTGCCCCACGACTTCCAGATAGCACAGCCTTGGGTGGCGCCTGCCGCCGACGAGAAAGCCGACAACAGCGACGCCGCCGCCAACATCAAGTCGCGCCTGTCGGCCCGTGGCTTCAAGGAGATAGGTACGGGGTGGTACAAGAAGACGCTTCAGGTGTCACGTTCAACATTGAAAGGCAAGCGCGTGCTCCTCGACTTCGAGGGCATCATGCTCACCGCCGACGTCTACCTCAACGGACAGCGCATCGGTGGCACCGACTATGGCTATGTCGGCTTCCAGATAGACGTCACCAACCTGCTGAAGGACGGCAGCAACACGCTCGTCGTCAAGGCCGAGACGCAGAACGAGAAAGCCTCGCGCTGGTATACCGGTGGCGGTCTGTTCCGCAACGTCAGCCTCGTCACCACCAGTGGCGAACTGTACCTTGAGCGCCACCCGCTGTATATCACCACACGCGACAACCGCTACGTCACTGTGGGCGTAGAGTACACCAACCGCGGACGTCAGAAAGAGGTCACCCTCGGTCTGAAGATCTACGACCCTGACGGTGTATGTATCTATCAGGCTACGGAAGGCAGCAAGCGTCTGACGGCCTCACGCACACAGGAATATCAGATGAAAGAGGTAGAGATTCCGCAACCCCGTCTGTGGGATACCGACCATCCGAACCTCTATCGTGCAGAGGTGACATTGATGCACACTGACGGCACCGTTACCGACAGCTATAGCGAACACTTCGGCATCCGCACCGTCGAGTTCGGACCGCAGTTCGGTTTGAAGCTCAACGGCAAGAAGGTGCTACTCAAAGGCTATGCCAACCACCACACTCTCGGCGCACTGGGTGCCGCCGCCTATCCACGGGCTATCGAGAAGCGCCTGCAACTGATGAAGGCATTTGGCATGAACCATATCCGCACCTCGCACAACCCCTACAGTCGCCAGTTCATTGAGCTGTGCGACCGCTACGGCATGCTCGTCGTCGACGAGCTCTACGACAAGTGGACCAACCAGCATACCGGCAGTCGGGCACCTTTTATGAACCACTGGGCCAGCGACGTCACCGAGTGGGTGAAGCGCGACCGCAACTCGCCCAGCGTGGTGCTGTGGAGCTTGGGCAACGAGCTGCAGCAAGACCCCAACCAGCCCTTCAACGACTTTGGCGTCACCTGTTACCGCATGATGAAGCCCGTGCTCCAGCGCTACGACTCCACACGTCTGGTCACCGTTGCCATGCATCCGCGCTACCGCAACTGGCAGACCGACTCACTGCCCTGCGAGCTGGCGAAGATTACCGACATTCAGGCCTACAACTACCGCTACATGTACTTCCCCGGCGACGGCCGCCGCTTTCCGTGGATGACGTTCTACCAGAGCGAGGCGTCGACACAGGCCATGGGTCAGAACTTCTTCGAGATGAACCTCGACCGCGTCATCGGACTGGCCTATTGGGGCGCCATCGACTACCTCGGCGAGAGCATGGGCTGGCCTGCCAAGGGATGGGCGCAGGGCGTCTTCTATATCGACCTTATGCCTAAGCCAAAGGCCTACTATATGCGGTCGTTCTTCAAGCCCGAGGAGCCCGTCGTCCACCTCGCCATCCTCGAGAGCGAGAACGCAGAAATGTGGAATGGTGTGAAGATGGGCAACGACCGCATGACGGAGCTGTGGAACCGTCCAGACGGCAGCAAGGCCAATATCTACATCTACACCAACTGCGACGAGGTGGAACTGTTGCTCAACGGCAAGAGCATCGGCCGCAAGCCCAATCCTACTGGTGCCAAGCTGCGCAACCAGCTGCGATGGGGCGAGATAGACTACAAGAAAGGACGCCTCGAGGCCGTCGGCTATAAAGGCGGCAAGGCTGTCGCCCGCCACGCCCTCGAGACCACCGGCAAGCCCGTACGCATCATTGCCGAGCCCGACAACAGCCAGTGGCTCTCCGACGGCCAGGACCTGCAGCATATCCGCCTGCGTGCCGTCGACAGCAAGGGCCGCACCGTGCTCACCTGTCAGGACGAGCTGACCTTCACCGTCAGTGGCGATGCCCGCATCGTCGCCGTCACCAATGGCGACATCACCAGCGACGAGCTGAACGTCACCAACCACCGCCGCCTCTGGCAGGGCCAGGCTATGGTCATCCTGCGTGCCGGCCGCACACCCTCAACGGTCACCCTCACCACCCAGCCTACCACACTCAAGACGGTGACGACCAAACTACAGACGGTCACACCCTGATGAGAAAACACTAACCAATAACCTATGAAGAACATACTATTAGCTATCCTGGGCCTGTTCAGCCTTCATGCCACAGCCTGTTGGTAACCACTGAAGTCGCAGCCATAGCCAAGGGCTGTACGCTGCTTGAAGATGTTCAGCGTCGAGCTGGACAGCATACCGTCTGCGTCGCGGGCATCGATGAGGTGACTGCCCGTCGTCGATACAAACGCCGTACTGGTCTCTATGGCGTCGTTGCTCCAGGCATTGTTCACCCAGCTGAACGAGTTGCCCTCAATGGTGTTCTGTACGTCGCCGCCGTTCAGCCAGGTGACGTGGCGGCCACCACTATGTACTGACAGGTTGTGGTCTATCTCGTGGCTATAGCCGTTGACGTCGGTATTGCCGGTAGCGGCGGCACTCTGGCGGTTCACCAGCGAGTAGTTGTAGCTACCATTGCCCGACGAGGTGTTATAATAGAAATGGACACCGCCCAGATGGTGGTTCGAATAGATGCCGTTCGACTTGTTCTGCACGGCCAGACAGTGGTACACCTGGTGACGGGGGGCACCATCGCTGGGCAGCGTGATGGCCGACGCACTCATACCATAGCCGCCGGCTTTGAAGCCGTTGCCGTCCTGGCGGGCCGTACCCATGGCGTCGTAGCCGTTCTTGTAGGCTATGCTGTAGCAGAACGTTACGGGCGAGTAGCAGTTGATGAGGTCGTAGCCGTCGTCCGAATTGTTCCAGGCACGACAGCCAATGAAGATATTGTCCGTATTGCCAGCCTGAACGTGACAGCCGAAACCGTCGTTCTGTCCACCCATGCCGTTCTCGCTGACGGGATCGAAGTTATTGTAGCCGTCGCAGTTGAGGAACAGGTTGTGGTGTGAGTTGTGGGTCAGATAGAAGCCGATGCCCATCCCATCATGACAAGCAATATGCTCGAAAGTGTTATGGTGACCGTTGCGCACACGGAAGTTCTCGCTCTGTGTGTGGTCGGTAAGATTCACCATCATACCTGTCACTTCAAAATTGCGGAATACCAGGTACGAACCTGT
>JAEEGL014215649.1_pt1 | contig 13119 bp, 14 predicted proteins | sample 9134231 | NCBI WGS metagenome assembly JAEEGL01 (sample SAMN16246548, study PRJNA631951) | gut metagenome | biome: gut microbiome; feature: rumen; material: fiber-attached | host: Bos | place: Iran: Karaj | collected 2018-10 | reverse complement strand
CCAGATCTAACTGAAACTAATAATGGATTTTCTTTATCGCCAAATTTCTTTCCAGTAATCTCTTCCATTTTAACAATATACTCATTTATTTGTTCTTGAATTTCAGAGTTAATTTCTCTTCCATCTTCATAATATTGAGTACATGCTTCTGTTGTAATTGTAAATCCTTGAGGTACTGGTAAACCAATATTAGTCATTTCTGCTAAGTTAGCACCTTTACCACCAAGTAAATTACGCATATCTTTGTTTCCTTCTTTAAAGGAATACACATATTTCATTTATTTTACCTCCACCACGATATTATACAAAAAAAAAAGGTTATTTACAACCTTATTTTTATTTAATTTACTAATACTTTACTATTCTTTACTATTTTGCTTCGTCCCAGCAATCTTTCCAAGTAACTCCATTCAATGTAGCATCCTTAGAATCAACAGGAACAAATCTGAATAATAGTCCAACAATAGTAGGAACTAGATAGATAATTACAGCGAAAATTACTCTTGTAACAATTCTTCCTGTAACTTCTTTCTTTAGTTTATCATCAATATTACCTGCAGTTACTATCTTAGCAATATCTAAAACGCATAATACAATTAAGATAATTGGTATAGCGAAACAAATAATATTAACTACCCATCTTACAATTCTTAATATAGAAACAAAGTCAGCATCACATGCTCCTAATATTTGGAAAAAATTCATAAACAACCTCCATCCATAAATCAATAATACTATAATTTAACTAAAAAATCAAGCAGTTTATTAATTTATATTTAATAGATCAAGAAATTTACGTACTGAATCATTAGAAATACGATCATTTAATGGTTCAATATTATAGAAAAAATCCATTCCTGCTTCACTAGCTAGAGTTCTAATATCATTCTTTGATAATAATGACTTATTTAGCACAACTTTCTTATTCTTTAAGTCTTTAAATATATCTTTATTATCTACCATCAATTTATTTAATTTTATTGTTGATGGTTCAACTAAATATATAACATCTGTGCAAAAACTATCATCATCAAAGCCATTTAAATCAACAAATATTATTTCTTCTCTTGAATTTTCTATAGCTTCTTGTATCTTATCGTTTTCAATACTTACCATTCTATTATCACGATAGAATTTGAAATCTTTTTTATTTAATTCAATTGATAAAGTATTCTTCTTCAAATCAACAGATGCTATCTTATGCATCATATATATAAGTGATGTACTTCCTGCACTTTCTGTAACATTTCTAAATCCAATAACTTTCTTTTCTTTTTTCTCTTCTTGATAGTTATTATCTTCAACATTACCAGATATTAGGAAAGTATTACCATAATGCTCTTCTTTAGGAGTTTCTTCTTCGTGAACTTCTTCATTATTAGCTTCTTCCTCTTCACGTAGTTTTTCCTCACTAGTTTCTTCATTTGAAGTTTCATCTAGATTATATTCATAATCATATTTTTCTTCATCAGTTGGAATTTCACTAAGTTCTTTTACAGTTCCATCGTCTTCTTCAACATCAGTTTTTCTAGGAATACGTCTTCCATCAGTATCTTGTATACTGAAATTATTTAAAACGCTATCCAATGATTTACTAGGACTAGAACTGTTTTCATTACCTAGTTGGCCAAGAGTACTAACAGAATCATTTTCTTCATTTTTTGGTTCTTCTTCATTAGGACTACTTTCACCGTTTTCACCATCTTTGATACTATTATCAACATACATATCATTTCCATTATTTTCATCTAATGTCTTAATAGCATCTTCATATGTATTAGGTTTTTCGATAAATTTAACAACATCTTCGATGTTATTAGTAAAATTAAATATTTGCAAATCAATTAATAGTCTCTTAAAATCAGTTGGAGGTTCTGGCTTACTAGGTAATAATATTATTAGCTTTTCAGCACCAATTTCATCAACTAATCTTCTTAAAACATCTTTTGATGCAAAATTTACAACGCTAGTAGCGTCAAGTATCATTTTACTAAAGAAATAATTTTTAAACTTATTAATTAAATCATCTACATTAAAAAGACCATTTAAGTCTTTTATTGCATCGATATTAGCGTTATCAATTATTTCTTTTTGTCTATTTGAAACAATGACATTCACACTATATCACCCCTTATTTACACCTATTAGCATTATAGTCTTCAGATACTTTATCACTATCACAACTCTTATTTAGAATTGTTTTTGTCTCTGCTTTTACTTCTAAACCAGTTACTCTACCAAGTAAAGGCATATCAAAGTCAACTGGCATAATTACACGGTAAACTGAACCATTACCATTATCAAGGCAACATACAGTTATTGCACCTTGTGTAGATTCAACATAACGGTATTTTTCTTTTACTGCTTGTTTTAATTTATCAAGAGTTATACCATTACAATCTTTCTCTGCTTGGCACACCTCAATTTGGGTTACAATATAGTTCGCAGCACGATAAGTAGAGGCATAGTTCATAACGAAACCCATAAAAAATACATATAAAAGTAAAAATCCTATTACAAAGTAGAACAGATATGCGCCACCAACAGCCTCTCTCATCGCCTACCACCTTTCTTTTTCATTTTTATCCTTGTTGTCTAGCTTGTTCATATTCTGCATTACCATTATCAGTTGTATTAGTCCATGTATTACTAATTGTTTCTTTAATAGTTGGCCATAAAGCGTAGAAAATAGCTCCGATAATTCCTACAGCAATAATAGTAACTAGAGTCATATTTAATTCTCCACTTGCTTCCTTCATTTTATTTCTCCTTTCCTATTTTCAAAATAATTATATCATACGTAACATCCAAATTCAATAAAATTGAATAGATTTACAGCACTTTACATTTAATCGCCAAATAACATCATCATCATTGCTAGAACGATAACGACCATGGTTCCACCACCAGTTACAATTAACATAACTAGTGTTTTGTTTTCCATTTTTTTCAAACGAGCAGCATACATTTTCTCACGTGATTTATTCTGTAAACTAGATACACTCTTTGAGAAAACTAATAACTGTTCTTGTTTATTTTCTTGTGCACCAATACTTAAACGATATAAAAGTCTCATCATACGCATAGAATCTCTAACTGGAAATTCTTGAGCAAATTCCATATATGGATCTATTGAAGCATCACCAGTATCGATCTTTTCAATCATACGACGTAGTCCAGACTTAAATACTTCTGGTGCAGTATTTATACTTCTTGATATTGCTACCGGTATTGTATAGTGTTGAGCTAATATCTCAATACTCTTTAAATAATATGGTAATAATTGATCAATTTGTTGTAAGTGTTTCTTATAATAACTTTTTAAATCTGTATAATCTACTTTATATACAACACCTACCAATAAACAAACAATAATTAAGTTTATCCATGTAAAGTTAAATAATAAGAATACTAAACCAACAATAAGTATAATACCTGTATTTTTAATTCTTTTGTTAAATAAGGCATTGATATCAACATCTCCACCATATTTAGCCATTGCATAAAAATCATAGTCACTCTCTTTTAATAGAGAAACAACTTTTTCATTTTTACCAAATAATTCTTGAAAATCAACCATCTTTGTGTATGATACTACAAACAACACAATAGCTGAAATAAATATTAACTCCATTACTCAGCCCCCACATTCTCATTATAGTATTTCTCACCTGACAATAAGAAATAACTATTAGTTAAAACGATTATATGCAATGCAATTTGCATTACTAAATTAGAATTAACCAACTCAATATAAACTTCTTTTTTTATCAATATCTGTACGAGCATTATCATCAAATAAAGTAATACACCATATTGTACAAACTGTCGATGGAATTGTTTACGATCAATTCTATCACGATATACACCTTCAACAAGTTCATCAATATCTAATAACATATTATCTAATGTCTTGGTAGTATCTCTTGCACCTTCACGAGTTATCTGTAAGAATAATTGATGCATATTTCTAACCATATAATAGTCATATTTACTATTCATATAATCAATTGATTCACCAACATCACCATTATGATATGATAAGTCAATCATTATCTTAACATCTGTCTTAACTGGATCTTCAAGTATTCCAGAACTATATACTCCCTCAAGTGCTTTAACAAATGATTGAGTAACACTAAATTCCATAATAGTATTTGTAACATATACTTGTATTTGTTCAAAAACGAACTCACTATATACACGTTTACATCTCAAATAAGCCAAATACGGAATAACTGAAACAGTTGCTACAACATAAATCATTGATATCAAAGCATTATAGAAATACAAATATGATATAACAAATGCTAATGCAGCAAATATTACTACCTGAGTAGTATACTGTTTAGTATTATACTCTAGTCCCATTTCTTTACATTTTTCACGTACTACTTTAAATGAATATGGAGCGTACTTTTCGTACACAGTTTCAACATTATCAACAACAAATTTATAAACAGAAGTACCGTTACTTTGTCGATATAAAACAACAAACAATACAACAAACATAATAATAACGAACTCCATATTTCACCTCTTTTCTACTTTTTAACAATTTCTAAGCTATTACATCTGGATTATTAGCTTCTGCGCTAAATGCAGCTGCATAAGCTATATTTGCATCTTCAGTAGATGCTTCTGGTGTAGAACTAACTGGTGCTTGAACTTGTACACTAACATTTGGATTTGGTTTTGGAACGCTTGGAGTATTAGGTACAGCACTTACTTGAGTATTACTAACTGTTGGAGTACTTGGAACACTTGCTTGTGGTTGAAGAGGAGTAGCAACTCCACCAACTGTAGCCACATTAACTTGTGGTGTTCCATTAAGTGCATTATTCATATCACTTTGAACTGGTTGTTCGTTAGTCATATGAATGTAATCTTTACCTTTAATCATCATTCCTTGACCTTCAAGGTAATCGATCAAGTACTCACTTGGTTCATTCATAACCTCAGTGCCATCAACATTTTTACGGTAAATAACATTACTTTCTGGTACATTATCACGTGTTACATGAAATTCACAAACCTCACAAACTTCACGCAAAAAGCCACCATTTTCTTTATCATATCTAGCTCGAACATGTACACCTAATTGAATGTAACGATAAATCGTTGACATAAACTGTGTAACATCAATATTTGATTCAAGCAAACTATATAAACGATATGGTATACTTTGTGCTTTATCAGCATGGATTGTTGAAAGAATGTTATGTCCTGATGATATAGAGTTACGAACAGCAGTAACTGCTTCTGCAGAACGAACCTCTGATAACAATATCCATTTTGGATTTTGTCGCATACATGTTACTAACACATCAGAATATGATGCTATATTGTTAGTTTTCATTGAAACAATATCTCTATTTGGATAAATCTTATCTAAGTGTAGTTCCAAAGTATCCTCAATTGTAACTATTTTTTCATTCTCAGCAGTATGACTAGCTAAGTATTTAACAAGCTCAGTTTTACCACTACCAGTTTCACCACTAACGATTATATTACAATGTCCTCTAACACAATCTATTAAGAAATCATGTATTCCAACTGTAATATATTTATCAGCAATAATTTTTTCTTTTTTTAATCTTATTTTAGCTGGTGTTTTACGGAAAACAGCAGCTATACCATTTCTAGCAATAGAATCATGAACGAAATTCATACGTAATTCAGAACTTTCACTATCCAAAAATGGTGATGCCATATTAAACGTTTTACCCATAATATTAGCACATTGGAAAGCAATTTTTTCCATTAATTCATTATCAATACCTGGGTTTTCAACACGATAAACACCTTTATCTAATGATTTAAGCCAAACTTGACCATTATTACTATACGAAATATCGGTAATATTATCATCATCCAAATACTTTTTCAATGGACCAAAGTCAATATGTGAAAACAAATTATCATTTATTTCTGTATTTGTTGCACCACTATTTTCTTTCTGTATTTCGTATGCACTGATGCTTTGATTCATACTAGTACACCCCTTTTCTTTTTAAGATGCTCTATTTTGTTCAATATATGCTTTAATATCTATGTCTGTAACTTCTGTTACAATATCTTTTGCTTCATTTTCTGGTCGATATGTTACATTTGTAGGAACAAGGATTAATTTTGAGTTGCTCATCGAACTACCAATTCTCAATAATGAAGCAAGCTCATCAGTAACTGCTAAGATTACTAGTGCAGGTTGACGTTCTGCATTACCATGTTCAAACACATGATTACCTTGAGCGTCTTTTACAGCAAGTGCTTTTACGTTAGTAGCAACTTTACCATACATTACTTTACCTTCATTAGTTCCAATAAAGTAAATATCTACATAGTTACCTGGATAAATTGAGTTACCATATGTAGACTCAGTATTAACTTTAAAGTTATAAGCTTCCATATAGTTACCTTCACTATCTTTTGGCATATCAATCAAGAATGAATCAGCTAAATCTTCAAAACGAACAATAATTCCTTCATAGAACAAACTACCTTCAGGAATTGTTGAGTTAACGTTTGTATACATACCAACAATTTGTGTATTAGCATTCGTTAATACTTGTCCTTTCATTGAAGATTGTTGAATATCTAAGTATCCAATCATCTCATTCGTAATTTTCGTTCTAGGTCCAATTGTAACCTTTGCATATGGAACACTAATTGGATTAATAGCCGAATTTACACGCCATTTGTAAAATGCATATAGTACTATAACAATTAGTACTGCTCCTAAAATTGTAACAACATTCTTGTTCGCTAATAGATTTTTTAATTTCATATTCTTTTCTCCCTTCTAAACTTCTTTAATCTAATCTATCATATCTAGTATAATTTAGTAAATTTATTAGGTTTTATTGCCCTAGTAAACTTTAACCGAGTTTCCTACAACTATAGTATATCTCTCCTATCTTATACAATAATAAGTTTACTATATTTTTTTAATTAAAGCAACTACCAAAGTTCAATTTTTTTACTTTTTTTCTCTTTTCTACAACAAGGTGTAAACCAATTGTTAAAATGCTTTTTTTGTGTTATTATTTTTATGAGGTGTTTATGAAAAAATTTATATATTTAATGGTAATATTTTTAGGATTAATGGTTACCGGTTGTACAAAATCAAAATTAAATAAGCTTTCATTAGATGAGCTATATAACAAGATTAATAATAAAGATTCATTCGTTGTTTACTTTGAAGTTACAGATAATGCTTTAAAAAACAAACTAGAAAAAGCAGCTACTAATAATAAGATTGAAGCTTATGTTATTGATGCAAATAAAATATCTAATGAAGAAAAAATTAAATTGCAACCAATTATCTCATATGAAGATTCAGCCATAGTATTTATTGTTGATGGAAAAGATCCATCAATTCTATCCCATATAACTAATAGTGATACAACCGTTAAAGAAATAGAATCAAGATTAAAAGATATGAACTATGTAAAATAGTTCTTTTTTTATATAAAAAGTGTGTTCAAATATGAACACACTTATTTTATCCTAGACATCTACAAGATTTTACAGTACCATTTGAACAATGGCTTGAACAACTTCCTGATGTATTACTACAACTTTTACTAAATGTTCCAGATGCTCCTGTTGAGCAAGAGAAACTCCAAGATTGATATCCTTCACAAGAATAACTTGCTGCATATCCACTAGGACATACTTTAGAAGCTTTATCAACACATCCTTGTTTTGCTCTAGCACAAGTTGAATAACCACTTTGAGCTTTTATTTGTTTGGTTATTCTATCATCAACAACAGTTTCCCATTTTCCAAATAAACACATACCAAACAATTTAATTCCTGTACATGATTGATGTGATTTTGTACAAGTTACAGTTACTGCATTATGATGCCATGTACAAATACTTGGTTGTACTACTGGTGCTGGAGTTGGTGTTGGAGTTGCTGGTTTTGGCGTATTTGTTGGTTTTGGTGTATTGGTTGGTTTTGATGTTGGTGTTGCCGTTGGCGTTGGAGTTGGCGTTGCTGGAGGTGCAGTTGGAACTGCTGTTGCTCCTGGCCATGCCTCTATTATTGCATCTATTTGATTTACTATATTATAGCCACCACTATTTTGTTCTGTTGGACTATAGTTCTTATCATGTGATGTTACTCTTACACTTACTTTTGGTGGATATTCAATTATATCTTGAATTAATATATCATAATCCTTTGCATTATTTACCATCTCAGCAAATCTTCTTACTAAGCTTTCAGAGAAAACTTTAGGCATTACTCTATATTCACCATATATTGCTTCACACTTATTAAATTTAGTTGAGCTACATGTATCTTTACCATCTTCATCATATGCAATATCTGATAATTCATATTGATCACTACTATTAAAAACATATTTACCAGCATTCTTTTGCACATTAGTACAAAGACAAAAACCTGTACGATAATGTGTAACATCTAATGAGTCATACATTGCTGCCTCAACTGTATTTTTCATTGTCGTATAATTAAGTTGATCAGTTACCGTTATGTTTCCGAATAGATTTACTAATACTACTCCCAATAGTCCTAATACAACTAATCCGACAGCCCACATTGCTACTTTCAAGATAATCACTCCTATCCTATACATAATAAGTTTACTTTATTTTTGAAATTAAAGCAACTACCAAAGTACATTTTTTTAAAAAAGTGTGCTCTTTTTTAGAACACACTTAACATGTACATTTGAATATGCCACTTACAATTTGATGTGCTTGATGTATTAGCTGGCTTTTTCTCCTGGCCATGCCTCTATTATTGCATCTGTTTGATTTACGATATTATATCCTCCACTATTTTGTTCTGTTGGACTATAATTCTTATCATGTGATGTTATTCTTACACTTACTTTTGGTGGATATTCGATTATTTCTTTGATTGTTATTTCATAATCTTTACTATTATTTACCATCTCAGCAAATCTTCTTACTAAACTCTCTTGGAATGTTTCTGGTTTTAATCGATATTCACCAAATAGCATTTCACAATTTTCTTCAGCATACTTTGTTGATTCACATTTTTCGTTTCCTTCATTATCATATGTTATATCTAATAATTCATATGGATCATTTTGACTAATCTTTTCAAATTCCCATTTGCCACTTGCTTTCTTTGCTTCTTTTGTACATACACAGAAACCAGCACTAAAATGTGCTTCATCTAACGAATCATACATAGCTGCTTCTACTGTGTTTTTCATCGTTGTATAGTTAAGCTGATCAGTTACAGTTATATTTCCAAATAGGTTAACAAGTATTATTCCTAATAGGCCTAATACTACTAATCCTACTCCCCACATTGCTACTTTCATATATATAATCACCTATTTTCTATAATTATAGTTTACTATATCTTTTTTTCTTTATCAAGATTTAAAACAATTTTTAACAATAAAAAATGTGCTCTTTTTTAGAACACATTTTTCTTACTTATATTTAATCCATAAAATATAACATATCTGCTATTGAACGATTTGTTCCTAATTTAGAATCAATACCGGAGTATACTGTTTTACCTTCACTTGCGATTGTTGAATTAGCATTCGTTGGATCACGATAATATAATTTAAGCGATCCACCTCCATCAAGGTTAAAGGTATTTACACAACCAAAACGTTCTCTTACATCAGCTTGTGCACCTGCTAATGTCATATTTCCTGCAGATAACAAGACAAAATTATGGTTATCAATTTGACATAATGTTGTCCTCCATGATTTAGATGCATTATCAGTAGTATTATTCTTCCATCCACCTGCAAATGTATCTTTTACACCATCTCTCATTAATTGATCATATAGGTCTTCTGAGGTTCCATTATATTCTTCAAACCAGCCATTACTTTTTACACCTACTACACTATATATATTCTTTCCAATTTTAGATTGATATTCTTCAAGAGTCCAATTTCTTATAACAGTTCCATGATCTATTAGAACTTTATTAGCTACTGTATCTCCCCACTTAAAGCTTGCATTTACAGCGATTATATTCTTGTTCTTAACCTCTGGGTGTTTTTTTATTTCATTATTAAATATTGAATATGGTTGTCCTGTTCCAGGTTGGCCATCACTTTTATTAGCAGGTAATGCTGTAGATATTTGATTATATGGATCATTTAGCCACATAATTGTATAATATTTATTATTATCTTCTTTTAATATTTTATATCTAAAAGTATTACCATCATAAGCTTTATAAACTGATAAATCATTAGGAATTGCCTCTTTTGTTATATCTTTTGATGATGGTGCTGCCGTTGGTGTTGCAGTAGGTTTTGGAGTTGGTGTTGGAGTCACCGTTGGTGTAGGTCTTGGTGTAAATGATGGTTTAGGCGTCTCTGTTCCTTCTCCACATACATATACTTTCTTTAAACAAATAGTTACGTCTTCTAACTGACATATTTGTTGACCATTTGCATCCTTTTTACTACAATCTCGAGATCCAATAGTAGTTTGTTGTTTCTCCCAGTAATAAGTTCCTTCAACAGGATGGTTTTTATCTCCCTCTCCTTCATATATGCAATCACCTTTATCGTAAAAATACCTAGTATCAACAATTTTCCATTTACATCCAGTTGCCGGTGTTGCTGTTGGCTTTGGGGTATTTGTTGGTTTTGGTGTATTTGTTGGAGCTGGTGTTGGAGTTTCTACTTCCTGCTTAACAACCACTGGTTTTTCTCCTGGCCATGCCTCTATTATTGCATCTGTTTGGTTTACGATATTATATCCTCCACTATTTTGTTCTGTTGGACTATAGTTCTTATCATGTGATGTTATTCTTACACTTACTTTTGGTGGATATTCGATTATTTCTTTGATTGTTATCTCATAATCTTTACTATTATTTACCATCTCGGCAAATCTTCTTACTAAACTCTCTTGAAATGTCTTTGGTTTTACTCGATATTCACCAAATAGCATTTCACAATTTTCTTCAGCATACTTTGTTGATTCACATTTTTCATTTCCATCATCATCATATGTTATATCTAATAGTTCATATTGATTAGCATCAGCAAATTCCCACTTGCCAGTTGTTTTCTTTATTTCTTTTGTACATAGACAGAAACCCGCACTAAAATGTGCTTCATCTAATGAATCGTACATCGCTGCTTCTACTGTATTTTTCATCGTTGTATAGTTAAGTTGATCAGTTACTGTTATATTTCCAAATAGATTTACTAGTACTACACCCAATAGACCTAATACTACTAATCCTACTCCCCACATTGCTACTTTCACTTATATACTCTCCTATTTTCTATAACTATAGTTTACTATATCTTTTTTTCTTTATCAAGATTTAAAACAATTTTTAACAATAAAAAAGTATGTTCTATTTAGAACACACTTAATTATTTTTAATTATGACATCTTGCTACACAAGATTTACCACTACATGCACTGCATCCATTAATTGCAGCAGTTGATGATACTGCGTGTACATTTGAACAAGCCATATTATTCGTACCATAATAATATACATTATATATTTGGTGACCTATATGACTTTTAACTGATGTTGCTGTATATTGAGTATTATGTTCATCAAAACATCCACAATTTTTTTTGGCAGCTGCAAGATGTATTGCTACTACTGCTGCACTTTGTGCATCAGCTTTTGTTGCATAATCAGATCCAGTTGCATGATTACATGTATGTGAAAGGGTTTTTGTACCAACCTTACAATTTATTGAAGACATATGTCCATGCCATTTACAATTTGATGTACTTGATGTATTAGGCTTAGTTGGATCGGTCGGAGTTGGCTTTGGTGTCGGAGTTGGCTTTGGTGTCGGAGTTGTTGGATCCTCTGGATCATCTGAAGGTTCAACCTCTATTGGCGTTATTTCTGGCTTTTCTGGCTTAGCAGTTGGCTTTGGTGTTGCCCCTGGCCATGCCTCTATTATTGCATCTGTTTGGTTTACTATATTATACCCACCACTATTTTGTTCGGTTGGACTATAATTCTTATCATGTGATGTTATTCTTACACTTACTTTTGGTGGATATTCAATTATATCTTTTATTTCTACAATATAATCTTTACTATTATTTACCATTTCTGCAAATCTTCTTACTAAACTCTCTTGGAATGTCTTTGGTTTTACTCGATATTCACCATATAAAATTTCACAGTCAGTCTCTTCATACTTTGTTGACTTACATGTTTCATTTCCATCTTCATATATTATATCTGATAATTCATATTGACTATCTTTATCAAATTCCCACTTACCATTTTTTTTCGATTCTTTTGTACATAGGCAAAAACCAGAACGAAAATGACCAATATCTAACGAATCATACATCGCTGCTTCAACTGTATTTTTCATTGTCGTATAATTAAGTTGATCGGTTACTGTTATATTTCCAAATAGATTTACTAATACTACACCTAATAGGCCTAACACTACTAATCCTACTCCCCACATTGCTACTTTCATGTCCTACACTCCTATTTTCTATAATTATAGTTTACTATATCTTTTTTTCTTTATCAAGATTTAAAACAATTTTTAACAATTATTAATTATCTCTTTAATTATATTAATCATTTCATCTATTGAATTATATTCAATAATATTGTTTGTAATAACTTTAATTGAATCACTTACTTTTTTATCTTTTTGATGAATACAATATATTCTTTTTTTACTATCATATGCAAAACCTAATTCAATTCCTAATCCAATAGAAGAATAACTACATTCAGCAATTAATAAATCAATATCATTATAAAAATCTCGATTATGATGATAATTACTATTTTCATGGGGTAATATTATTTCATAATTACTAAAAAAACTATCTTCTCTGATTGGTTTATATAAATCATTTATATAATCAAATTCTCTTGAGTGAGCTATATATATTTTCATAATCACCTACTATGGTAAGTATATCATATTTTTATAAATAAAAAAACTCAAACAACTGTTGAGTTTTCTTTTTTCCATGGTGGCTCCTAGTGGAATCGAACCACCGACACAGGGATTTTCAGTCCCTTGCTCTACCGACTGAGCTAAAGAGCCATGGCGGTCTGTACGGGATTCGGACCCGTGATCTTCTGCGTGACAGGCAGACGTGGTAGGCCACT
>JAEEGL012272598.1_pt1 | contig 13119 bp, 7 predicted proteins | sample 9134231 | NCBI WGS metagenome assembly JAEEGL01 (sample SAMN16246548, study PRJNA631951) | gut metagenome | biome: gut microbiome; feature: rumen; material: fiber-attached | host: Bos | place: Iran: Karaj | collected 2018-10 | reverse complement strand
CATCATAAAAATAATCTTTAAATACAATATAATTATTATTTTGTGGAACATAATCATATAAATTATAATATTTCTTTAAAAAATTAATAAATTTTATACTAGGTCTATCATAACCTAATTTCCTTGGTTCAATATTTTCTCTATTAATCATTTCTGAATAAATAATTTTTCCATAACCTGATCTTTGACAATTTTCATAAACATAAAAGTCTAAAACACATAAAGGATTCATTTCTGTAATTTGACCAAGTTCATCATATATAAATAAATGTTTTTTTCCAACTTTAATAAATCCTATAAAAATATTTCCTTGACATTTTAAATAAATTCTATGATCAGAACCAAAAAATTTAATTCCTGTTGTTATAACTGATTTTAATTGTTGTGCCTAATTAATTTTATATTATTTTAATTTAATTATATTATACTTTTGCACTTAAATTTCCAATTGTGTCTAATAAAAAACATAAATTTGAATATGTTTGTTTATTATATTTTTGATAGTTTCTCCCATCTAAAAAAGCTATTCCATTACTTGATATATTTCCTATTGCTTTTTCTATATTGAAATTGAATTCCATTTGTAATTAAATTTTTTATTTATATTATATTATTATAATTATAATATTTTTTAAATAAATTAAAAATAAATGTTTAAAAGTTTAAATCAAAATCTTGAAAAAAAAGAATTAATGACTTTGGCAATTGATTTAGGTGAAAATATTAAAAAATATTTGAAAATATATAGTGATACAAAACCTGAAGAATTAGCATATAATTTTTGTTATGTAAATCAATTAGATTATAATTCTTTGAATCAATTAACAGAACAAATAAGAAAAATAATAAAAAATAATAAGAATTCACCAAAGAAAGAATCAATAGAAAAAAATAATTTTTCAAATAATGATGATTATTCTAAATATATTAATAAAAAAAATGGAGAAAAAAAAATTAACAAACAAAATCAACTTTTTGAAAATGTGAAATATATATCAAATAAATCAATATATAAAAATAAATTAAATAATTCATTCAATTATAATAAAGGAAATAATTTTGAAAGAAAAAATTCAAATAAGAAATTAAATAATTCATATTATTCGCCAACAATAAGTAGTTCAACAAAACAAAAAATAAATACAACAAATACAATAAATGATAATTCAAATTTAATAAAATCATATAATTATAAAAGACCAAAATCAAATTGTTCTCAAATCAATAATGAATTTATTTCAAAATCAAATAAAGATATTTCAATTTCTTATACTTCATTAATTAAAACAAATAAAAAAGAAAATTATGGTGAAAAATTATATAATAAATGTAAAAAAAATGAAGAAATTAAAAAGGGAAAAATAGAACAAAAAAGAAAAGAAGAAGAATCAAAAGTAAATAATGAATGTACATTTAAACCAAAAATAAATAAAGAATCATATCATTCATTATCAAGTAGATTTAATAATATATTACAATTTGATGATAATGATCATATAATAAATTATGATAATTATATTGATAAAAAGAAAACTAATTTATATAAAAAATATAAACAAAAAGATGAAAATTGTTATTTTAAAACAAAAATAAATGAAACAAAAGAAAAAGATAATAATTTAATACCAAGATATGAACAATTATATCAAAATTCAAAACAATTAAAATCAAAAAGGGAATTTATATCAAATACAATATATAATGGTAATTTATTTAGACCTTCTATTAATAGAATTTATAATACTGAAATGCTAAATTTACCATTTAATGAAAGACAAAATATATTTAATTCTAGAACAAGTGAAAAAAAAATAAAAATGAAAAATAAAATTGAAAATGATATTGATACAATAACAGGACAAAAATTATTTAAACCACAAATAAATCAAAATAGTCATTTAAGAAAAAGAAATTCAAAAGATACTTTTAATAATTTATATTCTGATTATGAAAAAAAAATAATAAAAAGAAAACAAGCAGAAAAAGATAATAATGAAAGATTTTATACTTTAGAAACATTATCAAATAAACAAAGTAATGAAATATATGAAAAAAATAAAATAAATTCTTTTGAAAAAATATTTGATATTTTAGATAAAGATCAAGATGGAAAAATTTCTAATTTTAATATTCATATTAATGGTTTACCAAAAAATATTAAAAATATTATATTTCCTGTTTTAAATGAATTAAAAGAAGATAATAAAATTGTAAATAAAAATGAATTTTGTAATGGTTGTTTTAAATTATTTGAAAATTTAAACTATTTACAAAAAAAAGAAATTATGAATTTTGGAATGCATAAGAAAAATAGTAAAGATATTCATGAAAAAAAATTTACATTTAAACCTAAAATTATTACAAATTATGATCCAAATGTTTTTTATGAAAAACAGAAAAAAGAACAAGAAGAAGAAAATACTAATTTTAATAGAATAAGTAGTATAAAAAATATATCTAATCAAGATGATGAATAAATAATATTTTTATCAAATTGAATTATTTAATATGAAAATTTAAAAAAAATCAAAATAAAAAAATATTAAATTTTAAACTTTTATATATAAGTAATTTAAAAAAAAATAATAATGTCAGAAGAAGAAAATAATAATAATATTAATATAATAGAACAAATTAATTTAGAAAATTGTGATTTTACATCAAAAGGAAAAAGAATAAACTCACCACATTCAATAGAAGCACTTAATTTAATTGGAGTAAGGCCAAATGAAATTTATAAAATTTCATATGAAAAATATATTTCAATTCATCCTGAATGCAGAAAATTACCAAAAGAATTTATTGAAGAAAGATATAATGCTTTTAATAAAGAGAGGGAAGATCTTATTAAAGAAGCTAAACAAATTAGAAATCAATTAATTGAAGAAGATATTAAAAATAATGGTTATTATATTCAAAATGAAGAAATTGATATTAAAAACGAAAAATCGAAATTAAAAAATAATGAAGAAGAAAAAAAAAATGAAGATGAAAAAAAAGAAGAAGAAAAAAAAGAAGATGAAAAAAAAGAAGAAAATGAAAATGAAGATGAAAAAAAAGAATTAAATGAAGAAGAAAAAAAAAATGAAAATGAAGAAAATAAAGAATTAAATAAAACTAATATAAGACAAAAAAATGAAAAAATGCCAACTGTAATTATTCAAGAAAGAAAAAAATTAGAAAATATTAAAAAACAACAAGAAGAAAATTTAATAATTTTAATAAATTATGAATTTAATTTGGAAGAACAAAGAAAAATATTAGATGCTAAAATAAAAGCTCAAAAAGAAAAAGAAGAACAAATGAAAATAGAAAAATTAAAAAAAGATGAAATGAGATTAAAAGAAGAATTAAAAAGAAAAAAAGAAAGAGAAGAAAAAAAAAGAAAAGAGTTAATTGAAGAAAATGAAAAAAGAAGAGAAAGAGAAGAAGAAATTTTAAAACAAAAAGAAGAAGAAAGAAAAAAATTATTAGAAGAAGAAGAAAGGAAAAAAAAATTATTTGAAGATAGACAAAAAGAAGAAATGAAATTTAGAGAAAAAATACAATTAATAAATAAAAAAGAAGAAATGAAAATAGATGAAATGCAAAAAGAACTTTTATTAAAAGAAGAAAAAAGAAAAAAAAATTTGGAAAAAAGAAGAGAAAAATTAAATAAAAAAAATGAAGAATTAAGGAAAAAAACAGAAAATAATTATAAAAAAGCACAAGATTTAAAAGAAAAAATATTAAAAAATAAAATAGAAGATTATGAAAAAAGACAAAAATTATTATTAGAAAAGCAAAAAAAATATGATGAAGAAAGAGAAAAAGAATCAAATAAATTAAATGAACAAAAGAAAAAAAAAGCAGAAGAAATAAAAAAAATATTAGATAAAAAAGATGAAATAATTGAAAATGAAAGAAATAAACTTTTAGAAAAAATGAAAAATCAAGATGAAAGAATTAAAAAAATAAAAGAAGATTTAGAAATGAAAAATTTAAGAAAAGCAAATAAATTATATATGAATTTAGAAGAAAAAAGATATCGTGTTTTAAGAAAAGAAAAAATAGATGAATATATGAGAAAAAAGAAAATGGAAGAAATAAATGAAAGAATGGAAAAAATTGATAAAATGAAAAGAGAAAAAGAATTAATTAATATTGAAAGAAGAAAAATAGATATTGAAATAAAAGAAAAAAAACAAATAATGAGAAATAGATTGAGAAGAGTTCAATCTTATGATAGACAATTTACTAAAGAAGAAGTTATAGATTATGTTCTTAATGGAATAAAATTACCTCCTCCTCCAAAAAAAATAAATGAAGATGAAAAAAATGAAAATAATAATGAAGAAAAAAATGAAGAAGAAACAAAAGAAGAAGAAATTAAAAATGAAGAAGAAATAAAAGAAGAAGAAAATAAAAATGAAGAAATTAAAATAGAAGAAAGTAAAAATGAAGAAATTAAATTAGAAGAAAGTAAAAATGAAGAAAATAAAATAGAAGAAAGTAAAAATGAAGAAAATAAAATAGAAGAAAATAAAAATGAAGAAGAGAAAAAAGAAGAAGAAAATAAAAATGAAAAAGATAAAAATGAAGAAATTGTAGATTTTATTGATGAAGAAGAAAAAGAAGAAAATAAAGTTGATGAAACAAATGATAAAAATAATGAAAATGGAAAATTAAGTATTGAAGATTTTTTACAAAAAATAGAGAAAAAAAAAGAAGAATTAGAAATTCCAATAAAAGAATATGAAAAAAATGCATTAGAAAGAGAAAAAGCAATTAAATTAGAAATGGAAAAAGATCCTTCAAAAGAAGATCAATTAAAAGAAGAACAAGATAAAAATAAACAAATTATAGAACAAATGAAAAGAAATAAAGAAGAAAAATTAAAAGAATATGCAGATGAACTAAAAAGAAAAAGTAATATATAATTTTAGTAAAAAGTAATATTTATAAAAAATTTTTTAATTAATTTTTTGAATTAACTTTAAAGAAAAAATTATTTTTTTTTCCTAAAATTAATCTAAAAAATAAATTTTATTTCAAAAATATTATTTAAAAATTTTAAAAATGTCATTTTGTCCTTTCCTGAAATCATTTCATAATTTAAAAAAAACAGAAAAATTTTTCTTTACAGTATTATTTATATCATTTTTCTTTTCAATATATATTGTAATTCATCATCAACCAATGGGATCAACAACATTTTTAATAGGAATAATAACATTAATATTAGTAATAATAATTTTATCAATATACCAAATTGAAAAATATTGGTTACAAAAAGAAATATTAATGTTTATTTTATTATTATATCTCGCAACACATTTACCAATTTATTTTGTAGGAACAGCAAGAATTGCAATATCAAAAAAATTAAATGATGATATAATATTAAAAATTGATGAATTGATTTTAGGATATTTATTCCCAAAAGGTCAATTTGCATTATATATAGATCAAAATAATATTTTAGGACCACATAAACCAATTGGTAAATTTATAAATAATACTTTACAAATATGTTATTTTTTCTATTATTTAATTCCATATATTTCAATGTATGTTATGTTATATGCAAATTGTGTAAAAGAAACAATTTATCGTTGTTTAAATAATGGAAAAATTTCAATGTCATATAATAGAAATTGGAATAATATTTTATTTTTATTTGGAGTATATCATTTAACATTATATGTTGTATTTACAATTAATAGTTTAATTCCAGCAGGCTCACCCAGAATTCATATTAAACAAGAATTTCAGAATCCTTTAATTTTAACTGGTTTTGCTAAATTTTTAAATAGAGTATGTAAAGATAGTAAAAGTGCTAATTCTTTTCCTAGTGGTCATGTAGCTGAACCTTTAAGTATTGCACTTTCTTTATTTGGAATTAAATGGAGAATTACTGGAACTATTGTTTTAATTTGTACTATTTTAATGTGGTGGGCTACTTTATTTTTGAGATATCATTATTTTATTGATATTGTTTTTTCTATTTTAATTGCTATGGGCACTTATTGTGTTGGAAGATTTTTTGGGAAAAGTGATGATGATAATGATAATTTAGTTGAAGAAGAAAAATAAGAGTTTGTTTCTTTTTTTTATAATTTTTTTTTGTGATAAATATTTATTTTTTAATTTATATTATTTTTAAATTCTTTTAAATAGTTTTTTTTATTTTTATTTTAATATATTATTTAAAACTATTTAATATTTAATTCATTGTAATTAAAATAACGTTTTTCAATTTAATTATTAATTATAAAAATGCTCAATTTGAAAAGATTTAAAAAAGGAAAAGATTTAGATATAATAAATAGTTTTCAAAACTTTTGTCAAAATAATAATTTAAATTATGAATCATTTAGTTCAGATATTGAAGAATTACATAATTATAAAAAATTAGTTAATAAACCAAATCAATCATTAGATGCAACAGAATTGAACAAAAACATAACATATAATTTATCATATATTGAAATTTTATCAAAAATAAATGACAGTATAAAAATAGGAAATGAGAAAGGAAAATGGGATATTAAATTTATTTGGACAAATACATTAACAGGAAGTGCAGATTCATATAGTGATTATTATTTTGAAATTTGTTCAGTTAAATTTAATATAGGAATTACTTTTTGTCTTTTAGGTTTTTTATATATAAATTCTAAAGATGAAAATTCATTAAAATTTTCAAAACAATCTTTTGAAAAAGCCGCTTTTGTTTTTGATGAAATTAAAAAATTATCATCAAATATACAAAATAATAATGTTTTAGATTTTTCAAATGATTATTTAAATATTTGTATTAATTTTTCTTTAGGTTTGGCACAATATTATATTTTTTTATTTGCAGTTAAAAAAAAATTAAAAGAAAAATCTCTTTCAAAATATATTGCAGGAGGATATGAATATTTATCAACTGCTTTATCTATTAATTTTGAAAAAGGTGATAAAACATTTTTATTTTGTTTAGAACATTATTTTCATTGTTTAGCAATTCATTATCATGTAATATCAAATTTACCTCTTGTTATAAAAAATAAAAAAGGAATGGGATTAATTTATGGATATGAGGCTTATGCATATGAATTAATAAAAGAAATAAATGATAAAATGAATAAAATAAAAGATGACTTTGATATTAATTTATTTACAAATTTAAAAAGCCAAATAACTGAATTTTTACAAGAAAATTATAATAAAATAAATGAAATATATAAAGAAAAAGTAATAGATAAAAATTCTCTTCCAAAATTAGAATATTCCCAATTATCAAAATTAATAAATTATATAGAAAGTCCAAATTTAAGAGAAACAAGTATGAATGATAAAAAAGTAAATTATAATCAAATGACAAATATGACATTAAATCAAATACCAAATGACTTACTTGAAATAGTATCAATATATAAAAATAAATTTGAAAATTTATTAAAAGAAAAATTTGAAAAATATGAAAATTCAGATAAAATAGTACAATTTTTATCAAAAAAAGATCTTCCTTATATTTTAGAACCTTTCATAGAATATAATCCAGCAGCAACACCAACAGGAGAAATTGGACCTGATCCAAGAATAATTGAAGTTATTAGATATATAAAAGGAAAAGGAGGAATACATTATTTAAAAAGATATATTAATCAATTAGATTATAATTATAATTCAATTATTAATCTTATAAGTAAATTTGAAAATATGATTTATAATTTTATTCAAGAAGATAAAAATAATAAAAATTTATATGGTAATAATTGGGAAATTCAATCTCCTTTACAATATCAAATTGAATTAAATAATTTGAAAAATATTATTTATAGTCAAAGGAAAGTTGATGAGAAGTTAAAAAATGATATTATTCAAAGAGAAAAACATTATGAAGTTTTTGATCAAAGTGAAGAAGATATTATTTTAAAAATTCCTAATCCACTTCAATTAACTACTCAATTAGATTCTGCTAATAATTTAAAAAAAGGGTTAAAAACTTTAAATGATGATGAAATATTAATTAATAAAGCTTTTAATATTATTTTTGAAAATATTGCTAAAAAAATTCCTATTGAAGATTTAAAGAAAGTTAAAAATAATGAAATTAAAATTGAAAATGTTATTGATAATGAAATTCAAAAAATGTATAAGAGTTTTAAAATACTTGAAGATTATTCTAATAATATTAGAAAAGATATGAAAAATATTGAAGTACTTTTTGATATTTTTGAAAAGGAAAGTTCACAAATTAAAAATGATGCTTATAATAAAGCAATTGCTTATTTTACTAAAATAAAATCATTATTTAATGAAACTGAGTATTCTATTGGACAAAGATTAAATTTTTATAATGATTTTAAAAATAGAGGTTTAAGAAATTTTCAAGAATCTTTTGATGGTTATACTTTTATGAGAGATATTCTTATGAGAGAAATGAGAGATAATTAAATTATTATAAAAATAAAAAAATTAAATTTATCATTTTCTTAACTTTTTCATTTTTAATATAAGAATATAATAAAATAAAATATTTTAAATTAATGGTTTTTTAAATTAATAATATAATTTTTTTAGTTAAATATTAATAAACATTTATTTATTTTTGAATGTGATAAAATATATAAATTTTTAGTATTTTTTTGATAATTTAATTAAATTGAATATATCTGTGAAAATTATGAATATTTATTAAATAGTGTTATTATTATAAATAGTTAAATAAAATTGATTATTATCAACTCAAATATAAAAAATATTATTGATATTTATTTTGATTTGAATATTTAAATAAAAATAAAATTTTAATTCCAATTATTTTTTATTCATTAGAGAAAAAATTTTATTTTAAATAACATTTATATCAACTGTATAAAATAAAATATTAATTATGAAATAAAAACTATTATAATAAATATTAAAATTCTAATTATTTTATATCTCAAAAAATATAATTATATATTTATATATTACCAAATTAAACTATATATTTATATTTCCATTTCTTAAATTAATTTCATATTGTTTTATTTTTTTTTCAATTTCTTCATTTTTTTTAATGATTTTTTGGCTTGCTTGAAATCTTTCTAAACCAAATGCTTTATCTAATTTTTTTTTTTCTTTTTGATTTGTAACATTAATTAATGTTTGCTCTCTTAATTCTTCTTTTTGTTTTTCAGTTGATATTAATTCCATTAAATCTTTATTTAATTTAACTCTAAGTAAATTTATTTGTTTTTTGATTTCTTCTTCATTTAATTTATTCATTTTATTATTATTATTATTTTTTTTTTCATTATATATCTCATTTTTTTTCCTATTATTTTCATCTTTATTATTTATATTATCTTTAGATTGAAATAATGAATTAATTTTTTGATTTGAATCTTCTAAACTTTTTTTATTATCATATGTAATAAAAAATGAATTATCACTTTTAGATTTATTCATAAAAAATGTATGATTTATTTTTTCTTTATTTATATTTGATAGAATTTTAAAATTCATTTGACTCATAGATTTATTACTTTTATAAATATTTCTTGAAGAATATAAATTATTTTGATTCTTTAATAAATTTCTTTGAGTTTTTAATTTTATTTTTTCAATCAATTGATGAATTTTTTCATTATTAGGAAATATTTTTTCAATAAATTTAATAGTTTCTAAATTAAAACCTTTAGTAGAAGAAATTAATTGAAATTGTTCAATATATTTTTCTTTTTTTCTTAAAAATTCCTCTTTCATAATTTTTTTTTTTTCAATTATCTTTAATTTTTTTAATTTAAGTTCATTTAATCTTTCACTTTTTTCAAGAATATTTTTATATAATTGATTTCTATCATACTCTTGAATTCTTGCAATAGCTTTTATTTTTTCTTCCTTTAAAATTCTATGTTCTTGTGATTCTTCAGCTTTTAAAATATTTTCATTTATTTTTTTTTGATGATTTATTAAACTTTTTTCTTCTTTTTCATTTATTAATTTCATTATTTTTTTCTTTTTTTCTTTTTTTAATATTTCATTTTTTAATAAAGTATTTTTAATATGTTTTTCTTTTTCTAAATTTTCTTTTATTTTTATTTCATTTTCAATATTTTGTTTTTTTTTCATTTCTTCTTGCTTTAATTGAATTTGTTTTTGTTTTTCTTCATTCAATTCTTTTGCTTGCTGAATTTGATTTTCTAATTTTTGTTTAATTTTTTCAATTAATTCTTTTTTTTCATTTGATTTTTGTATGTTTTCTATTTTTTTTTTCATTTTATATTCTTCAATTTTTTTTTGTCTTTCTTGTTCTTTTATTTCTAATTCTTTTTGTTTTTGATATAATTTTATATTACTATCTTCTAACATTTTATTTACTTTTTCTTGAATTTTTATTCTTTTTTCTTCTTCTTCTCTTTTCTTTTTCTCATTTTGAATTAATTTTAATTTTTCTTTTTCTTGTTCTTCTTTTATTTTTTTTATTTCTTCTTCATATCTTTCTTTATCTTTCTTTTGTTGAATTTTTATTTCTTCTTCCTCTTTTTGTTTCTTTTCTTTTTCTTTTTGTAATTTTTTCATTTTTTCTATATTTCTTTTTTGTTCTAATTCTTTTATAAATATTTCTCTTTTTTCATCTTTAATTCTTAATTTTTCCTTTGCAAATTGTTGATCAATTTCTCTTTCAATTTCATAATTAGCCATATTAATTAAATAAAGTTCATTTTTTGCTTTTATTTTTTCAAATGATATTAAATTATTTTTTATTACTGTATTATCATAATCTTTTTTTGAATAATAATTTAACATTGTATTTGTTTCTTTTTTATTTTCATTATTACATAATTTAATATATAAATCTTTTATTTCTGCGATTTTATTTTTTCTAATATCTTCATAAAGATTATATCTTTTTTGCTGCATTTCTAATTCTAAAGGTATTATTTCATAATGAATTTGTTTAAACTTATTAAAATCATTATAAATTAAATCTTCAAATATATAACCTAATTTTGCAATTGCTTCTATACTTCTTGGAGAATTTATTTTATTTTCTTCTAATGGATTTAATTCAAAGTCTATTATATTTATAAATGATTTTTTTTCTAATTGTTGATTTTCTATTGTATTTTGAGGTTTATTTTCTTCATTTATTTTTTTATTTTCATTATTTTCATTTATTACTGTTTGAGACATTATGTTTTTAGCTAAATATATTAAACAATAAATATATAAAAATATTCATCATAAATATATAAATATTTCTATAAATGAATTTTTAAATTGATTTAAGAAAAATATAAATTGAACCTTATAGAATTTAAAACTAATAATTTATATTTAAAAATAAAATTAATTTATTATTTAAAATATATAAATATATAATAACAATTTATATTTTAGTATATGATTTTGATTATATATTTAATTATACCAATAAATAATAATTAGATTTAAAAAATGAAATTATTATAATCAATTTTTTATGTTATGTCATAAAAATGATGAAAAAGACACAATAGAATCTTCAACTGAGTCAAAACAAAACCGTTTAATTTTAGATTTACAAATATTATCTTCTTTAAATGCAAAACCATTTGGACAATTTAATTCCTTAATAAACCAAAATAATTCAATTGATGAAAATGAAATAATAAAAAAAAACCAAACAACTTCAATTTTTTCACCTTTAAAAGGAAATTATGAAATTGAAAAAAATATTCATATTTTAAATAATTATAGTAATCCATTAAATATTATTGGTAATAATTATACAAATTTAACTTATTATCAAGAACCATTTAATTTTGAAAATATTTCAAATAGTAGAAATAATTCTATTATGTCATTTAAAAATTTAAATCCATTTCCTGAAATACATAAAACTAATGAAAGTTTTTATTTTAATATTTTACAACCTATTAAACATGATACAAATGAATTTATTAAACAAAAAAGATATTCTGAACTTTCAATTTATAATAATAATATACCTTTTAATTTTTGTAATCCTATTAATTCTTTAAATGAAAATATTCAAAATAGTTTAACACAAGGAAAAGATATTAAACAAGAAAAATTGATAAAAAATAAATTTAAAGAAGAAAATGAGAATCATAAAAAATTTATTTTATTTAAAACAAAAAAAGGGAAAAAATTAAATAATAATTTATCAAATAATAATACAATGGGAAATAAACAATTATTTTATTGTAAACATAATAATTGTGATGGAACTTTTGTAACAAAAAAATTATTGTTATCACATCATAAAAAATTTAATCCTGAATGTCATTCAGACACTGTATATCTTTTTGAATTAATAAAAAGAACTAAAAATATTATTAAAAATGGTAATTATAATAACTTACAAAGATTAAAGGAAAAATATAATAATATAATGAAAAATATATCATTGGATGAATATGCTCAATTAATTACAGGGTTGAAATTTGATTAAATATATATAATATTAATGTAAATATATTATTTATATATAATTTTATTGTTTATCATATTCATATTTTTAAAATTCTAATATTCTCAATATATAATTTTTATAATTATTTATTTTAGATTTTTAATTATTATAAATATTTATGATTTATATTTTTTTAATATATAATAAACTTTATATATTAAAATATTTTATTATAATTCATTTAAATTATTAGTAAGATATCTAAATTCGTTTTCTGTTTCAAAATTTAAAAAATATTTGCTTCTATTATTTATTTTATTTAAATTCTTATAAAAACTATCATTATTTGTATGAATAGTTGATAAATTATTTTCAAAACCTTTATTTCTTTCACTTAAAATATATTTTAAATTTTGATAATTGAAATTATCCTCATCTAACAGTTTAGAAAAAATATATTTTTTTTCTTTTTTCTTATTAAATGGATTATTTCTATAAGTATTATTTCTTTGATTATATTTTTTTAAAAGACTATTTTTTGTTTCATAATTTCTAAATAATTCTTTGACTCCATCATTATAATTTCCTTCAATTGTTTCTTTCACATTATTTATATTTCTTACTATTTTTGAATTATTTCTTGGAATATATTTAATTTTATTTTCTGTATTCAAAATTATTTCATTTAAAGGATTTTTTTTTTTAAAAGTACACATTGATGAATTTCTTATTAATTTATT
>JAEEGL012268427.1_pt1 | contig 13119 bp, 5 predicted proteins | sample 9134231 | NCBI WGS metagenome assembly JAEEGL01 (sample SAMN16246548, study PRJNA631951) | gut metagenome | biome: gut microbiome; feature: rumen; material: fiber-attached | host: Bos | place: Iran: Karaj | collected 2018-10 | reverse complement strand
GCTTCACAATGTTTGGGGTCATCTGCTTTGACTTTGTAGCCATCATTGCAGCTGCAAACGGCTGCGCCGTCTTTGACTTCACACGTGCCGTGGCCATCGCAATCGACGCCTTCACAAGTAACAGCCTCCCCGGGTTCGTCGGCTTCGCACTTCGTCGCATCCCCCTCTTTGACATGATAGCCATCGTCGCAGACACAAGCGGCTGCGCCGTCTTTGACTTCGCACGTGCCGTGACCATCGCAATCAATGCCCTCACAGGTGCCTGCCTCCCCGGGTTCGTCGGCTTCGCACTTTGTCGCATCGCCCTCTTTTGCATGATAGCCATCGTCGCACACACAAGCGGCTGCGCCGTCTTTGACTTCGCACGTTCCATGCCCACTGCAGTCGACGCCATCACAGGCTGTCTTAACCTCACCAGGCTCGTCCGCTTCGCAGCGCTTCGCATCATTCTCTTTGACATGATAGCCGTCGTCACAGGTGCAAACCGCTGCGCCGTCCTTGACCTCACACGTGCCGTGACCACTGCAGTCGACGCCATCACAAGTAACTGGCTTTACCTCCCCCGGTTCGTCCGCTTCGCAGGTCGTCGCATCACCCTCTTTTGCATGATAACCCGCATCACAGCTGCAAACCGCTGCGCCGTCTTTGACCTCACACGTACCGTGCTCGCCGCAGGTCACGCCAGCGCATGCATCATCGCCGCCGTTACCGTCACCACCATCATCACCACACGCGGTCACAAGGGATAACGCCGCACATGCCAACAAACACAACAGAGACGACCGAAAAGGTTTCAGCCAAACACCTGATGTCGATTTAACCTCTGTCTCGCTCACGATTATTGTACCCATATCAGCTTTCCTCATCACAGTGCCTCCTGTAAGAAACCATTTACTTTTTGATCACGAATAGAAATGTCCACTCAACATCCTTCGGAACGTTGGCATATCCTGCATCATTATATATTCTTTGGCGACGGTTTTGAAAAAAAATTTATGTCTGTCTCTGTATCGCGAATCATCGCTGGTGCGCGGACTTGATCGCCGAGAGCACAAAGACAGGCAGGCGCGTGTCGTGACACGTGCCTAAAGCGAGTCGTGACACTATTTATTCCTGGTATCCAGATGAAGCGCTACCATCTTTTCACCAGTACCGGCTGTTACCGATACAGTGATTTCAAAATCATCCGATAAAATCTCTTTGGTTAAAAGTTTATTAATCTCTGCATTATCATCCGGAAGATTGTAGTACAATGAGTAGTAGTTTCCGAACATACCCTCTTTATTAAACGTACCTTTAGTGTAATCATTGTCAGTGTTTTTATAATTGGGTGCATGGCTCGGATAGACGACAAAACTATGTTCTTTATTGTTGCCTCTGTCCTTGATGTTAAAATCAATACTTATGATCGTATAATTTGAGTACAGCGTTCCCTTAAAACCGGATCTGATATCTTCCAGTGTATTCTTATCGAACAATAAGACCATGGGTTCTTCCACCCTGCCAGTTTCATACGGTTTAGGTGTTATGGGCAAATAGGCTGTATTCAGTGCATGTGCAAAACTGTTTTTGGTATCGATATAGAAATTTAAATTCTTGTCCTTTAAATCAGAAAGTTTTGTCAAATCCGTGTATTTTGGATTTGGATGCCATTCTCTTGATGCCACATAGTCATTTTTAGTAATAAACCTGCCATAATTATTTTTATGTTCCTCATCGGCCACTGACGAGCTGGAATTGATATCTGTTCTAATATAATAGCTCTTATACAGGTCTATTCCGCCATGTGCATCGCAGCTGCCCTTTGGGGCGTCTATTTTGTCGTTTGCGACAGTAAGAACTTCTCCATCCATACACTCCACATGCGTATTTCCTGTTATCATTCTGATATGAATACCACCCAGACTGGAATTGGTTGTGACAACATCACCTATTTTTAATTCCGAATACGCTTTCGATATTTCCTGCGTTGCCAAATACTTTGCAGCAACCATATCATTTTCAGAACCGTATAAGGCTTTCTCTGTATTTTCAATCAATTCCTTGTCTGAATAAAACTTCTTGATAAAATCTTCTTTGATATAGTTGACATTGGATGAATCTTCATCACTGGTAATAACATGCTTATCCAGACCATAGTATAAAATGTATTTAAACACATTAATTCCAAACGCATTTCCCTCGCTTTCCTCTTTAATAACAAGGCTTGTCAATCTGAAATTTTTTGGACTGTTGTCACCATAAGGACAGATCTTGATGCTGTCAATACTTTTATCTGATTTCATGGTTAATCGATACGAGTCTTCATATACTTGCACCGTACGTTCATTTTTGGAGTCATAATATGAATTAATCGATATAGAGGATTGTTTAACAGAGCTAACTTTCTCTCCGTTAATTTCAAATACAGGATTAATATCTGTATCAGACGGATATTTGTGGTAAGTAAGTTTAATTGTGTTGTTTGATGATGATATGCCCAAATTATTCAACATCAAGCTCAAAGGTTCTCCGGAAGGAACACCGGAAGATACATAAAGGAGGTAATCATAAAACTCTCCGGTCGGTCTGATTTTAACATATTTAATCTTTGAATTATTGGATTTGATTCTCAGTTTGGATTCCAGAATAGCACGACTCATTACATCTTCGGGCACTTTTGACAGCATGTTATTCTTTGCTTTTTTATTAAAATCCACCTTACTCAATTCATTGTATACGGATAAAGTTGATACATCTTCACCTTTTATCTTCAATCCTCCCAAAATATTCGAAATTGTTCTGTTCCATGTGTGATCCTGTACTCCCGGCATAGCTTCATAGGGTATATATTTTGCCAATGAGTAATACACGGACGATGCACAATCCTGACCATAATAATCCTTGGACTGTTCATTTTCTGCATCTTTTATGGATGTAATCACGCCTTTGTCATTCCGCTCGCTGGCATATTTTTCCAACGTCACTCTGTTTCTTTGAGTGTAGGACGCGCCATAATTCTCTTCACCCGGTCGATACAATATCTTATCCGAGAAATGAAAACCACCTATACTGCGCACGGCCTTAAGACCAATATCCGGTATCCATCGTACCGTAGCTGTATCATACATCCGCAAAGCCACATTTAATCTCAGTTCGTCTGCATCTGTCGTTTTGACCATTGTATAGGGATTTTTATAATTTCCTTTTTTGTAGCCAACTATCTTTATTGATTTAACGATGAAGGATGTTGTCTGCTTTCTCCAGGCCCCTTTATACGTTTCTTCCTCATCAACTTTCAGAGGCAAATTTCCGTAAGGAACTATCGTTATGGATTTTATTTTCTTATTGGATTTTTTTAAATCATCGGTGATGAGGTTTTCTGTGACAAGATTGTAACCTCTGTAGAATCCACCTTTCGTATTCTTATTCTTATAATACCCATTTGGATAGTAATCTGCCATGTAATATGGATGTTTATCTCCAAGTACATTATTATAGACCTTTAAACCATATGAATTCACCAGAGTCGTCGAGACACTGGCTGTCATATAGTCTATATCTACTCTCAGGTCATCATAATCATTGGGATTGATATCCAAATTGTTAATATTAATCTCAAAATACCCCTCCTGAGTTCCAATATTAAAATTAAAGGCTTTGTAAACAGCTTTATCGTTTCCATCTTTTATCATATCCCGTGTTGACGCGGATTGATAATTCTTTAATTCAAACTTTTTCTTGATATCATTTTCGTCTTTGCTATCTCCTACCTCTATGAACTTGATTACAACAACATCCTCCGTTTTAACCGCTTCACAGTGTTTCGGATCGTCTGCTTTGACCTGATAGCCATCGTCGCAGACACATACGGCTGCACCCTCTTTGACCTCGCACGTTCCATGACCGCTGCAATCGACATCGTCACAGACTGTCTTAACGTCGCCCGGTTCATCCGATTCGCAGGTCGTCGCATCACCCTCTTTGACATGATAGCCATCGTCGCAGACACAAACGGCTGCGCCCTCTTTGACCTCGCAAGTGCCGTGACCATCGCAATCGATGCCGTCACAAGTGACTGTTTCCCCCGGTTCGTCAGCTTCGCAGCTCGTCGCATCATCTTCTTTTGCATGATAGCCATCATCACAGACACAGACAGCAGCGTCATCTTTGACCTCACATGTACCATGACCACTGCAATCAATCCCCTCACAGGTGACTGGCTTTACCTCCCCCGGTTCGTCCGCTTCGCAGGTCGTCGCTTCATTCTCTTTAACATGATAGCCCGTCTCGCAGCTGCAAACGGCTGCGCCGTCTTTGACCTCACACGTACCGTGCTCGCCGCAGGTCACGCCAGCGCATGCATCATCGTCACCGTTACCGTCACCACCATCATCACCACACGCGGTCACAAGGGATAACGCCGCACATGCCAATAAACATGACAGAGACGACCGAAAAGCTTTCGGACAAGCACCGAATGTCGATTTAACATCTGTCTCACCCCCAACGATTGTACCCAAATCAGCTTTCCTCATCACAATGCCTCCCAAAGAATTCATTTATTTTAAATCTCAGAGATGTCCAATCAACATCCTTCGGAACGTTGGTATATCCTGCATCATTATATGGTCTTTGCTCATGCTTTTGAAAAAAATTTGTTTCTGTTCCTGTTTTCGAATCATCGCAGGTACGCGGGCTTGCTCGTTTCGGGCGACGACATCGGGTCGCCACTATACTCGCTGCGCCCTGCGTTTCGCGGCTATCTCTCTTCGGGGCGAGTCTAAGACCGCACCCCTACGTTCGCTACGCCGCTTTGGCCTGTGCTATTTGCCGATCGGCAAATACGCACAGGCTTTCTTTTCGGCCGCGAATATTATAGAGGGAAGGCCAGAAAGGGAGCCTTCATCCTGCCGCAAACTGACTGCACGACAGCAAATTACACCTATAACCAACCCATACAGCCAGATTACTCATGACAGAACGATTACAGGAAATTTTCGCACTGCCGCTGACCGGCAACATTCCCCTATTCACACTGATGCTCGCGGTCATTCTCATCATGACGATGTTCACGAAGCGTCTGCATCTGCCTCAGGTGATAGGTCTCATTTTATGCGGTGTTGCCATCGGTCCCCATGCCCTCAACATTATCGACAACACGGGCGCAGTGAGTCTGTTTTCGACTATTGGACTGCTCTATATCATGTTTACCGCCGGTCTTGAGCTGGACATCAATACATTCAGGGTCAACCGGAACAGAAGCATTCTTTTTGGTTTTCTGACTTATCTCGGGCCGTTGTCTGTCATTTTTCCGATATGTTTCTGGGGATATCATCTTGGTCTTCTGGAGAGTTTTCTGGTCGGCAGCATGTTCGGAACCCATACGCTCATCGCCTATCCAGCCGTCAGCAGACTCGGCGTTTCGCGCGATCCCTGTGTGGCTGTGACCGTTGGCGGAACGATCCTCGTGGATGCCGGTGTACTCATTCTTTTGGCTGTCATTCTCGGTCTTGCCTCCGGAAATCTGAGTGCATCATTCTGGATCGAACTCACCGTCTCACTTGCGGCATTCAGTGTCCTCATGTTTTGGGTTATTCCCAAAATTGGCGAATGGTTTTTCGCGCACTGGCACAAGGAACGCCATCTTCGTTTTATTTTTATCATGTTCATGGTGTTTCTTTCGGCCTTACTGGCTGAGATCGCCGGTCTTGAAGGCATTGTCGGAGCCTTTGTGGCCGGTCTCGTACTCAACCGGCTCATTCCTCAATCATCGTCATTGATGCACCAGATCGAATTCGTCGGAAATGCAGTATTTATCCCATTTTTTCTGGTCACAGTCGGAATGCTCGTCGACATCGGCGTGATTCTGGATGGCCCCCGAACCATCCTGCTCGCACTCATTCTTTCGGCTTCGGCACTCGCCGGAAAGTACCTGTCGGCTTTCGCCGCACAAAAGCTGTTTCGCTACAGCCGCGCCCAGCGCCACGTGATGTTCGGACTCTCTGCCGCGCGCGTCGCAGCAACACTGGCCATCGTCATCGTCGCACACCGCGCCGGACTCATCGACGAAACATTTTTGAATGCAGCGATTCTCCTCATCCTGATTACTTGCATTGTGGCCAGTTTTGTGACCGAATCCGCAGCCCAGAAGCTCGCCATCGAACACGAAACTCAGAATGCAGATTCGCAGATCTGCGCATCCGCTCAGCACGAACATCTCCTGATGCCGATAGCCAATCCCGGACATGCCCAGGCATTGCTTGGTTTCGCCGATCTATTCAAATCCCCGCAGTCCCGCAATCCCATTACCCTGCTCACGGTCGTGCCCGACAATGACCAGTCCGAAGACCGCATCCGGGCATTCCAGAAGGCCATTGATCCAACACTCAAAGCGCATCCGGAACTCAAGGTAAAAGTCGCCAGTGCAATCGATCCCAGCATTTCGGAGGGCATTGCCCGCGGAATCCGCGAACAGCTCGCAACCATTCTGCTCATGGGTTGGCCAAAATCCGGGCTTACCGACAAGATCATCGGCGAAAAGTGGCGCGCATTCGTCCACGACATCGAAAAAATGATCGTCATTGCAGATATTCCTGCCCCACTGACGAGCCAGAAACGCATCGTGCTGTTTACCCTGAACAATGCAGAACTATTGCCGAGTTTTGATATCTGGTTCGACAAAATCGTCCATCTCGCCGAACAATCCTCCCTGAAAATTCGCCATTATGGTACTGCCAAAACAGAAGATGCCATGCGCAGCCGCATTGCGGCGACAAAAAAGTCGGTCATCCTCGAATCGAGCCACGAAGATCCCTTCAAAATACAGGCAGATGAATCCCTGTTCAGCGTTTCGGACTGGCTGATCTTTGTAACCTCACGGCCCGGAACGATGTGTCACGTTCCCATGTGTGAAAAGCTGCCGTTATTATGGTCAAAAAATTATACGCAGATTAACCGTATGCTTCTGTTTCCGGCCAATCCATGGAATGCCGATGATGAATTTGAACAGGTATGATTCCGGATTCTCAATTAATAACCGCGAATTCCCGGATGATTACAGTCAACATTCTCACCGATATGCTCCATACAATCATCATCAGATACGCCCGTAATTCCTGAATCATTCTTGTTGCCATAAACTATCTTTCCTGTTTTTACATAATTATTACAATTGTCTTTAATAATATTACACACACAATTTTTATCGACTCTGTCATTGGAGATCTGCGTATTGCCGCGGGCTATCTCGCCACTGGCTCGATACGCCCTGCGGGCGCGGGCTATCTCGCCTGCGGCTCGATACGCCGCGCCATAGCTGTATAAACTTACACACCCTAAATAAACGCGCTGAAAAGCGCATACATTGCACTGCAATTCCCCCTTGAATATGCGCCGCAATTACGTAGAATCAGGTATTGGTATGTTTTGGTAAGGAGTCCGATATGAGTGCGAATAACAAGCTTTTTTATTTAATCCTATTGAGTGTTTTCCTCACAGCCTGTGAGGATGGATCCACGAACAGTATTCAGGTTCAAAAACCTCAGCAGCCTGCAGAAGCCGGAGAAGACTGTCAGAAGTCTTCCGATTGTGCAAAAGGCCTGAAATGTCAGGACGGAATTTGTATAGAGAAGGAACCGGAAAAGCCCAAAGGCAATTGCGGAGAAAAAACGTGTGAGCCGAATGAAGTCTGTCTGGATGAAGAATGCGTCGATAAAAGCAAGCTTTGCGGGAACGTGCTGTGCGATGCCGATGAAACCTGCATCGACAATGAATGTGTTCTCAAAAGCGATCTGTGCAATGGCGCACTTTGTGGCTCAGATGAAACATGTTTTATGAACAAATGCCGCAAAAAGGGGGATTGCGGCGGCATTGAATGCAATGATCATGAAAAGTGCATTGAGGATAAATGTACAGAAGTCGAACTCTGCGATGGTGTGATGTGTGCAGATGACGAAATCTGCTTTGAAAAAGTGTGTATGCCGAAAGGGGATTGCGGCGGGATCAAGTGCGATGAAGAAACGCAATATTGCCTGTATGATCTATGTCTCGACAAGCAGATATGCGGGGATGGTTATTGTGAAGGCGACGAAGTCTGCAAGGAAGGCGTATGTGAACCAGGTCCCAAATGCATTGTGGATGCCACAGAGAGGACTCGATGCGGAAAGTCATGCTGTGAACAGGATGAGTTCTGCGGCACACGGGAACAATGTTGTCCGAACAACAATGCATGCGGAAACGACTGCTGCCAGGAAGGCGAAGTCTGCGAAAACGAACTTTGTCATATTGTCTGTAAGGATACGGCACGGTGCGAACTTAAAGACGGCACGGAAACCTGCTGCAAAGCCGATCAGATCTGTGTTTCGAACGAGTGCTTTACGCCGCCCGAAATAACCTGCATCGACAATTATATGTGCGAGACAGATCAATTCTGCGATCCCAAAACCCAAAAATGCCTGCCTCAGCCCAAAGGCGCGGAGTGCAAGGCAGATCCGACCGGCGGAAAGGTTCAGCCGACGCTGCAGTGGTACTGGGGTGAGGATCCTTCAAAAATAGCAGCCGAAGATCATCCTGAACATTATCAGGTAATGAGCTCGCCGATGGTTGCAGACATGAACAACGATACGATTCCTGAGGTAGTCTTTAACACGTTCTCCGGGGCGAGTTACCAGGGCAATGGTATCATCCGGATTCTCAATGGCAAAACGGGTCAGCTCATTGCAAGTTCGGACGGCAATCCCATGACGGACGGCGGAAGCCAGGTAGCTCTCGGCGATCTGGATGGCGACACCATTCCCGAAATCGTGACTTGTTCTGCGGAATACAAACTCATCGTATATAAGTTTGATCCGGCAAGCAATAAGCTTACGGTCAAATGGAAAAGCGACAACGCAATGCGGGAATGCGGCCAGGGCGGTCCGGGAATCGCCGACTTCAACGGAGACGGCAAACCGGAAGTTTACATCCGCTATCATGTTCATGACGGTGCATCCGGTGCGTTGATTGGAAGCCAGAGCTGCAAGGATTCAGCTGGTGAGTATGACGACTATGAAGCGCATGCGCCATGCGATTACAGTGTTGCAGCCGACCTGAATGGCGATGGAATACAGGAACTCGTCGGCGGCGCGGTCGCATGGAAGGTTGACTTCACACAAAAACAGCTCACGCCCTACTATGATCGAAGGGATGTGCACAGAGAGGGCTACCCTGCTATTGCAGACATCAATCTGGATGGAAAACCGGAAATCTTTGTCGTGCGTTCAAATGACAACAGCGTCATGGCATTCAACGCGGACGGAACCGATCACTGGCCGCAAAAAGTATCGCATTCCGTCGGTGCGGGCGGTCCGCCCACGATCGCAAATCTGGATGATACCAAGCAGCCCGAGCTGACATTTGCCGGAAAACAGGGGTATATCGTTTTTGATTATACGGGAAAAATGCTGTGGACGCGCTCAACTCACGATTTCTCTTCAGCGAAAACCGGCTCTTCTGTCTTCGATTTCGATGGAGACGGCAAAGCAGAAGTCGTTTATGCAGATGAATTTTTCCTTCGGGTTTATAACGGCAAAGATGGCAAGACGGTCTACTGTCAATGCAATACCTCAGGAACTCACTGGGAATACCCGGTCATTGTCGATGTCAATAACGATGGCCATGCCGAAATCGTCGTTTCTTCGAATAGTTCGATGATACCCGGATGTCCTGATACATTGCCGGAGAGTGAGGGATGGGATGAGTGCGTGGATGCCATTATGAAGAGTTCGGATACCAAAGCCCGCGAGGCCACGCATGGTGTCCGTGTCTTTTCCAGCCCTAACAAAGACTGGGTCAACACCCGCAAGATTTACAACCAGCATGCATATAGCATTACCAATGTTTCGGATAACGGCACGATCCCCAAAAAAGTCCGGGAAAACTGGCTTACGCAGAATCTGAACAATTTCCGTCTGAATGTCCAGCCAGGAGCCAATTACCTGCCGGATCTTGAAATCGCCAATGTTTCATCGCCGCGCGAATGTAAAGAGACTACTCCACTATATTTCAACGTCAAGAACGTGGGATGGTCGACAGCTATTGCCGGCATTCCCATCAACATCTGGTACGTCAACACCAATAGCGAGGATGTTCTTGCCGGAACAGTAAAAACGACGAAAGACCTGCCTCCCGGAGCCTACGAAAGTATTGAGTTCCCATTCCCTCGCAATGAAACGACCCCCAATCCGACGCACATTACTTTGAAATTTACAGAAGAAGCACCGACAGAATGCCGTACTGACAACAATCAGACTCAATACGATATGCATTGTCCTATCAACTGATTCAGGATTAGGAATATTCAATAATTATCGCAATCAGAAAACGGCATGAACGCTGGTTCAACCACTGATTTCGAAACAAGCACGTCCTATAGGTCATGACATTTCAAATACTATTAAAGCAATATGTTGTTTCACTCATCGGTCGCTGGATGTGGCGCGGCTGGCAGGAGGGCTGGATTCGGTTCGATGACAAGCTGCAGCTCGGGTGGCCGGATGAACTGCGAATTCGCTTCAAACAGCTGAGTCAGAATATGCTTTCCTATTCCGAATCTCTCCAGAAGGAGCTTTCGGATTGGGAGGGCATGAACTTTACGCGTTTTTGGAGTCAGCTCATCGAAATGAGCGTGCATGGGGATGCGCTCGCCCAGCGCTGGGAATCCCTGGACAGCCGGCTCTTGCTTTCTCCGGAAGAAATCGCGCTTTTGGCCGTTATGGTCACGATTTACAAAGACTGGCCAATGCTCAGAGCGCTTCGCTTCGTCATGTCGGAACAGAATCCCGGGCAGCCGCGATGGGGGTTTATCACGCACTTTTTGTCCGAAACAGCAGATACGACACCAACTGAATCTGCATTGGATCCCCGCAGCAGCATTCTGTTCCGGAGCAGGATCATTTCGATCAATCCTCAATCCTCGCTTGCTGCCTCAGAACTCAATATTCTCCCGGATGTCGTCGAATACCTGACGTCAGAAGGCGTCTCCAATGACAATCGCACAGAGGCGATGCTGCTCAGACATATTGATCCACAACTCAAACCCGCCCTTAAAAAAATCACTCAAAAATGCAAGGGCACAATCGTGATTCAGGGATCTGCAGGCGCAGGAAAGATCCAAATCGCCCGGCATATTGCCCAACGTCTGAATCTCGATGGCGGATACATCGTGGATCTGACACCGGATTTGACGCTCGATTTGGCCAGACAAAAGATCAGCCATGCGATTGCGATGGCAGTTCTGCGCCATGACGCCATTATCCTGAAAAACGTCAGCAAATGGTGTGAACGCTGGAACGACGGCATATACCAAATCGTCGAAATGTTCGAGGATTCCGGCTGCTGCTCGATCTGGCTGATTACCGCAGATAAACCGGATTTCCTGCGAGTCAGTCCGGAATGTCATATTCGGGTTCCCATGCCCGGACGCAAGCAGCGCGAACAGATATGGAAGGAACTCGCCGGAGACAAACTGTCCGAAAACTGGATATCCCAGCTGGCCGGCCAGTTTCTGCTCACCCAGGGCCAGATGCAGGAAGCTTTGGATCTTGCAAACGTCCAGCCGGCCGAATCCGAAGAAGACTACTACAAGAAAATCGCCCAGCAGGCGCGGGATCTTTCACTCGAGGGACTGGGCAGTCTGGCGACGCCGGAACCGGCGCGCGTATCGATGGATCAGCTCATCGTGACGCCGGAATGTCAGACGGCTCTCGAAGATCTGCTGATGTACGCAAAGCATCGAAAAGATCTGGCAAAGAATTGGGGGTTTGAACGATCTATGCCCTATGGTCTTGGTTTGGCTGCACTTTTTTGCGGACCTCCCGGAACCGGCAAGACGTATGGCGCCCAGGTCGTTGCGACGGAACTTCAGCTCGAGCTCTATCGGGTCGATCTTTCGCAGCTCGTCTCGAAATACATCGGTGAAACCGAAAAACATCTGGCCGAGCTCTTCAATGCTGCCGAAGAAGGGGAAATTCTGCTTCTGTTCGACGAAGCGGATTCCATTTTCAGCAAGCGAACGGAAGTCAAATCGAGTGTCGACCGATACGCCAATCTGGAAGTCAATTATCTGCTGCAGAGACTCGAACGGTTCAGCGGCGTCAGCATTCTGACATCCAACTTTGAATCCGGCATTGACGAAGCCTTTATGCGTCGAATCCGGTTTCGGGTTCCCTTCGATTTGCCCGACTTCAAAGCGCGGCTTACGCTGTGGAATAAGTTTCTTTCGCCAGCCATTCCGCGTTCAGAGGATGTCAATCTTGCATATCTGGCCGAAGTTTTTGAACTGTCTGGCGGCCACATTAAAGAAGCAGTTCTTCGTGCAGCATCAATTGCGTATGGATCGGAACAAAAATGCGTAACCCAGCATCTGCTCGTCCGATCGGCGGAACTCGAATACCGCAAGCTGGGCAAACTGATGCCGAATATCAATAATTCCCCGAAAGAACAGACGCGCTGGAACTAGCCGTACAACAAGATACTGCGCACGGCTAATCAAATCATAAAGATCCGGGGCGTATTCGCGCAGCGAATAGCCACGGAGACGTCGCGTATTGGCTGCAGGCCAATAGCGATGTCGTCCAGCATAATGAAACTACAGGCCGCCCTTAATTTTCCATTCGTTATTTTCGCGAACGAGCGTCATGCGGTTGGTATCATTTTTAGACTGCCAGTAAGACTGGCCGGCAACTTCGTATCGGAAGTTCCAGATGTACTGATAATCGACATGGTATTCCATGCCTTCTTTTGTCAGCTGTTTGATCTGAATGATATAGCGGATATCCTTGACAGACTGTGACAGGTAGTCGCTCAGAATTTCTTCGATTCGCTCATTGCCGTAATCATCGGTCAGATCATCGGTTGTGGAAGCATTTTCGTAATAATCGGAAGAAATCATCGAACGGAGCGTGCCGATATCCTTGTTGGAGATGGCGTCGCGATACTTCTGAACCGTCTTGAGGATCTCCATATTCTCGTCGCTATCGCTGATCTTAGCCTCTTCATCAATAGAGAAGTAGTAGGGCTGGTTAAAGTCCTTTGTCTGCAGGTTTCCGGCGCCGCAGGCCGTCAGCAGGCAGCAAATCATTACAACGAGAAAAGGGAACG
>JAEEGL011506998.1_pt1 | contig 13119 bp, 12 predicted proteins | sample 9134231 | NCBI WGS metagenome assembly JAEEGL01 (sample SAMN16246548, study PRJNA631951) | gut metagenome | biome: gut microbiome; feature: rumen; material: fiber-attached | host: Bos | place: Iran: Karaj | collected 2018-10 | reverse complement strand
GCCGGAGGAGGGGATGGCGATGCTTCGCCGTCTGGGCTACCGAAGCGCCGCCCTGGCTCTGCGGGACGACACGGTCTCCATCGACGATCCGCGCCTTCTGGCCGAGCCGAAGCTGGCGATCCTGCTGGGCACCGAGGGCGACGGCCTGGCTGATACCACCATCGCCTCCTGCGACTATACCGTGAAGATCCCCATGTCCCACGGCGTGGACTCCCTGAACGTGGCGGCCGCCTCGGCCGTGGCCTTTTATCAACTGAGCAGGCGGCCGTAGGGACAGAACCTTTCTCTCAACCTTCTGCAGATGCCGCCGGCAGACGACAGAAACGATCGGGACGGGCGACGCCTGTCCCTGCATAGAGAACGGAGGAAACGATATGAAACTTGCGACCGCTTTATCAGAGCGCGCTGATCTGCAGCGCAGACTGTCACAGCTGCAGTCCCGGCTGTCCAACAACGCCAAGGCCCAGGAGGGAGAGGCTCCGTCCGAGGATCCCAAGGCGCTGCTCAAGGAGCTCGACGCGATCCTTGAGCGTCTGGAAAAGCTGATGGCTGCCATCAATCTGACCAACAGCCGTACCGTCTTCGATGGGAAAAGCGTTACCGAGCTTCTGGCAAAGCGCGATTGCCTTTCCCGTCGGGTCAGCGTCATGCGTACCTTCCTGGATGCGGCCAGCGAAAAGGTGGACCGCTATTCCAGGACGGAGATCAAGATCGTCTCCACCGTGGACGTGGCGAAGCTGCAGAAGCAGGTCGACGCCGACTCCAAGGCCCTGCGGGAGTTGGACGAGCAGATCCAGGCCCTCAACTGGACCACGGAGCTGCTGGAGGGCTGATCCTAAGCGGCGCAGAGCGCACGCTCTGCCGACGTTTTGATACAAAACGTGTTGGTAGTCCGGGAAGGCGAGCGGGATCTCCCGCGGGCTGAGAATGAGTCCGCTTGATCGCAGATACGCCGGGCGCGTATCGACGGGCGTATGCCCTCACAGTGCAGGCCCAGCACCGTTACACGCGCACCGTTTTCGTGTATTGTAACTACCTTCAACGCTGATTTCCGGACGAGGGCGGGATTGGGGAATTGAGAATTCAGAATTGAAAATTGAGAATTGATAATTGTTTTGCAGAAATGCGGTGATACACTATGACAAGATTGGATTCCTATTTTGAGAAACTGAAGGGCAGGAAGGTGCTGGTTCTTGGCGTGGGCGTCAGCAACCGGCCTCTGGTGCGGCTGCTGCTGCGGTACGGCATCGAGGTGACCTGCTGCGACAAGACGCCCCGGGAGAAGCTCGACGGTGAGGTCCTGGAGCTCGAGTCTGCCGGAGCGAGGCTCCATCTGGGCGAAGGCTATCTCGACGGCCTTCAGGGCGACGTGGTATTTCGCACCCCCGGCCTGCACCCGGACACCCCGCAGATCAAGGCCCTGCGGGAGGGCGGCGCCGTCGTCACCTCCGAGATGGAGGCCTTCTTTGAGGTCTGCCCCGCGTCCATCATCGCGGTGACGGGCTCCGACGGCAAGACCACCACCTCCACGCTGATCTCCGAGCTGCTTAAAAAGCAGGGCTTCAAGGTCTGGCTGGGAGGCAACATCGGCACGCCCCTGCTTGACAAGGCCGACGAGATGCGGCCAGAGGACAAGGTTGTGCTGGAGCTCTCCTCCTTCCAGCTGATGTATTTCCCCTTCTCCTCCCACGTGGCCGTGATTACGAACCTGGCTCCGAATCATCTGGATATCCACAAGGATATGGAGGAGGACGTCCGGGCTAAGGAGAACCTCTATCTCCACCAGGGGCCGGAGGACGTTCTGATCCTCAATATGGACAACGAGATCACCCATTCCTTCGTCCCGAAGGCCAGAGGAAAGGTGCTGGAGTTCTCCCGCCGGGGAGAGCCGGAGCGCGGCGTCTTCTTGAAGGACGGCGTCCTCTGGCGCAAGGGCGACACCGTCACGAAGATCATGGACCAGTCCGACATCCTCCTGCCGGGCCTGCACAACGTGGAGAACTATATGGCCGCGATCCTGGCCGTGGGCGATCTGGTCACGGACGAGACGATCCGCGCCGTGGCCCGGAGCTTCGGCGGCGTCGAGCACCGCATCGAGCTGGTGCGGGTGAAGGACGGGGTGCGGTATTACAACGACTCCATCGCCTCCTCTCCGTCCCGCACCACCGCGGGCCTGCGCAGCTTCACCCAGAAGGTGATCCTGATCGCCGGCGGCTACGATAAGCACGTTCCCTTCGAGCCCCTGGGGCCCGAGATCGTGGAGCACGTGAAGATCCTGGTGCTCACCGGCGCCACCGCCCCGAAGATCGAGGCTGCGGTGCTGGCCGCGCCGAACTACGTTCCCGGCAGCCCGGAGATCCTCCATGAGGAGGACTTCTACGAGGCAGTGCGTCTGGCCTCCCGGGTCGCGAAGGAGGGCGACGTGGTGATCCTTTCGCCGGCCGGCCCCGCCTTCGACAAGTTCAAGAACTTTATGGTCCGCGGCAAGGAATTCAAAAAGACTGTGATGGAGCTTTGATTATGGATCTGAAACAAGCACTGTTCGATCTCTCCGCCTGCGCGGGGCCCAGCGGCGCGGAGGACGGGGTCTACGAGACCGCCGCGGCCCTGCTGGAGCCCTTCGTGGACGACGTCACCCGGGATATCATGGGCAATCTCATCGCCATCAGGGCCTCCGAGAACTGGAATGCGAAGACGATCCTCCTGGACGCCCATCTCGACGAGGTGGGGCTTCTGGTGACGGACCACGACAACGGATTTCTCAAGTTCACCGACGTCGGCGTGGATCCCCGGATCCTGCCGGGTCTGCGGGTGAAGGTCTGCACCGATCCGCCCCTGCAGGGCGTGGTGTCCTGTCTGCCGCCCCACGTCACCAAGCCCGACGAACGGGAAAAGGCCTTTCCCATGGACGAGCTGCGCATCGACTGCGGTCTGACGGCAGAGGAGGCCCCCCGCCGCGTGCCCGTCGGCACCCGGGTCGTCTACGGGACGGAGCCCCGCATGCTGGGGGAAAAGGCCGTCTGCGCCAAGAGCATGGACGACCGCGCCTGCTTCGTGATCCTCTGCCGGGTCATGGAGCTGCTGAAGGACGAGAAGCTCCCCGTCAATATCTGCGTCCTGGGCTCCGCGCAGGAGGAGTGGTCCGGCCTCGGCGCCATGGTGACCGCCTTCAATATGATGCCCGCCCGCGCCGTCGTCGTGGACGTCAGCTTCGCCGAGACCCCGGACACCAAGGACTTCGACTGCGTCAAGCTCGGCACCGGTCCGATGATCGGCGTCGGCCCGGTGAACAACCGCGCCATGACGAAAAAGCTGCAGTCCATCGCCCGGGAGAAGAACATCCCCTTTACGACGGAGGTCATGTCCGGCAGGACCGGCACCAATGCCGACGATATCCAGATAAGCCGGGAGGGCGTGGCGGTCTGCAACGTCAGCCTGCCCCTGCGCTATATGCACACCCCCGTCGAGGTCGTTCACCTCGACGATGTCGAAAACTGCGCGAAGCTGATCGCGGAGTACATCCTGTCTTTGAAGGAGGGAGTCTGAATGATCCTGGATACCCTGCGGGAGCTCTGCCCGCTGTTCGGACCCTCCGGCTTTGAGGACGCCGTCCGGGAGTATATTCTCGAGCGGGTGAAGCCCTTTGCCGAGCACGCCGAGGTCACGCCCAACGGCACCCTGCTCGTGATGAAAAAGGGAAAGGTCAAGCCCAGGCACCGCATTCTGCTGGCCGCCCACATGGACGAGGTGGCCCTGATCGTGAAGTCCGTGGAGGACGACGGCTTCCTGAGATTCCGCACCGTGGGCGGCATCGACCGCCGCGTGCTGCCGGGCAGGACCGTCTTCGTGGGCGAGGACCGGATCCCCGGCGTCATCGGGATGAAGCCCATCCACCTGGTGGAGGAGGACGAGGCGGAGAAGGTCCCCGAGACCAAGGATCTGTACATCGACATCGGCGCCGCCAAAAAGGAGGAGGCCGAAAAGCTCGTCCATCCGGGCGACTACGTCAGCTTTGACCCCGATTTTCTGGAGCTGGAGAACGGCTTCGTCTGCTCCAAGGCCATCGACGACCGCATCGGCTGCGCCATCATGTTGGAGCTGATCCGGGAGGACCTGCCGGTGGACACCTGGTTCGCCTTCACGGTCCAGGAGGAGATCGGCAGCCGGGGCGCCTTCGGGGCCGCCTTCACGGTGAATCCCGAGATCGCCCTGGTGCTGGAGGGCACCTCCGCGGCGGACGTCCTGGGCAGGGAGAACGACGCCCGGGTCTGCGTCCCGCTGCAGGGACCGGTCCTGTCCCTGGTGGACAAGGGCTCCGTCTACGACCGGGACCTGTTCCGCCTGCTGCGGACCCTGGCCGACGAAAAGGGCACCGGCTGGCAGGTCAAGACCCGTCTGGCAGGCACCACCGACGCCAGGGCCTTCCAGGCTGCCCTGGGCGGCTGCCGCGTCTGCGGCGTTTCCGCCCCTGTGCGATACATCCACAGCCCGTCCTGCGTGGGCAACGTCAGGGATTTTGAAGCCATGAAGGTGCTGGTTCGCGCCTTCCTGGAGAAAATGGAGGATTACGATGGATAAACTGCTGCGCAAGCTCATTTCTCCCGTGGCCGTCTCCGGCCGCGAAACCGCCGTTTCCGAGATCATCGCGGAGCTGGCCAAGCCCTACGGCGAGCTGGCAAAGGACAGAATGGGAAATCTCGTCGTCCACAAGCCGGGCTACGGCCGCCGCGTCATGGTGGCCGCGCACATGGACTCCATCGGCGTCATGGTTACCTATATCGACGACAAGGGCTTTGTCCGTTTTGCCAGCCTCGGCGGGATGCGTCTCGTGCCGATGATCGGCCAGCGCGTCGTCTTCGAGAACGGCGTCGTCGGCGTCATCTGCGCCGAGCGCGGGATCGGAGTCAAGGATCTCAAGCCCGAGCACCTGTACATCGACACCGCCGGCCAGACTGTGGCCGTCGGCGATACCGCCGCCTACTGCGGCGAGCCTGTCTTCGCGGGGAAGAAGGTCATTTCCCCGTATCTGGACAACCGTCTGGGCTGCGCCGTGGCGCTCCGGGCTCTGGAGCTGCTGCGGGACACCGAGAACGAGCTGTTCTTCGTCTTCACCGTGCAGGAGGAGGTCGGCTGCCGCGGCGCCCGTCCCGCCGCCTTCACGATCCAGCCGGATCTGGCCTTCGCCGTGGACATCTGCGACGTGCCGGATATCCCCTGCAAGAAGAAGCCCAACGCTCTGTCCCTGGAGGGCGGTCCCGTCATCAAGCTCATGGACGCCAACGTCATCGCCCATCCCGAGGCCGTGTCCGTTCTGGAGCAGGCAGGGGAGGACCTGGGCATCCGTACCCAGCGCCTTGTGACCGACGCGGGAGGCACCGACGCCGGAGCCATCATCGGTTCCCGCGGCGGCGTGCCCACCGGCTCCCTGGCCATTCCCATCCGCTATACCCACTGCCCCAATGAGGTCGGAGATCTCGAGGTCGCCGAAAACTGTGCCCGGCTGCTGGCCGAGGCCGTCTGCAGATAGGAGGAACTGACATGGGCGTTTCCAAAGTGTTCCGCAAGCTGTCCACCCGCGGGGCGAAGTGCGCCGCCGTCATCGTCGCGGCCGGCACCGCGTCCCGGATGAAGGGCACGGACAAGATCATGGCAGAGCTCCGGGGAGAGCCTCTGATCGTCCATACGGTCCGGGCCTTCCAGCTCAGCGACGATATCCAGGAGATCGTCGTCGTCACCCGGGAGGATCTGCTGCAGCCCCTGAGCGAGCTGTTTGTGGCGAAGAAGCTCACCAAGGTCACGAAGATCTGCCGCGGCGGGGAGACCCGGGCGGAGTCCGTCAAGGCAGGTCTCGCGCAGGTCTCCGGGAAGTGCGGCTACGCAGCCATCCACGACGGCGCCCGTCCCCTGGTCACGGCAGCCGTGATCCACGACGCCGTGCGCAAGGCGGCCAAGTTCGGCGCCGCCGCCCCCGGCGTCCCGGTGAAGGACACCATCAAGGTGGTCCGCGGCGGCGTGGTGGAATCCACTCCGGACCGCAGCACCCTCTACGCGATCCAGACCCCCCAGGTCTTTGATATCACCGTCTACCGCGCCGCCCTGGAGAGCGCCCTCTCGGAGAAAAAGGAATTCACCGACGACTGCTCCGCCGCCGAGAGCTACGGCATCAACGTGGTCGTCACCCCCGGCAGCGACGAGAATCTGAAGGTCACGACCCAGAGCGATCTGATCCTGGCCGAGGCCCTGCTGGCAGCGAGGGAAGAAAAATGAGGATCGGGCACGGATACGACGTCCACCGTCTGGTCGAGGGCAGGGCGCTGATCCTCGGCGGTGTGGAGATCCCCTATGCGCTGGGGCTCGACGGCCACTCCGACGCCGACGTGCTGACCCACGCGGTGATGGACGCCCTGCTGGGTGCCGCCGCCCTGGGGGACATCGGCCGGCATTTCCCTGACAGCGACCCGCAGTACGAGGGCATTTCGAGTCTGCTGCTGCTGTCCCACGTACGGGATCTGATCCGGGCAAAGGGGCTTCGTCTGGGGAATCTGGACGTGACCGTCATCGCCCAGCGGCCGAAGCTGGCCCCCTACATCCCGCAGATGGAGCAAAACCTTGCTTCGGTTTTGGGCGTCGGAAAGGAAAAGATCAACGTCAAGGCCACCACCGAGGAGCGCCTTGGCTTTACCGGCAGGGGAGAGGGTATTTCCTGTCACGCCGTCTGCCTGCTGGCGGAGTACGGCGGGGTCGTGCCCCTGTAGAAATGACGAATGACAAACTTCCCGGGACGAGATCGCGTTCCGGGAAGTTTTTTGAGTAAAAAACGATTTACGGACAACCTGTTCTGCTGTTTTCGGGTCTATAGAAACAAATGCGCATAGAGTCGATGACGGCAGCATCGAACGGATCGAGAGATGGAAGAGAAAAAGACGAGACAACCGAAATTATCCTCGGAGCTGGTGAGGAAGGCCCGAGGCGGCGACAGATCCGCCGTCTCGGACCTCTATGAGCAGTCGAGCACGGAGCTGTACAGGACGATCTGCTCCATGGTGCGCGACGAGGATCTGGCCTGGGATATCCTGCAGGATACCTATCTGCGGGCCTTCAAGAGCCTCCCGGAGCTGCGGAACGACGACGCTTTTCTGCCCTGGCTGCGGAGGATCGCGGTCAACGCATCCTACAGTCTCACCGACTGTCCCTTCACAGACGTGCAAAAGGGAAGCTACTACTACGACGCCGTGATGTGGGGCCTGGAAAACGGGATCACCACCGGCGTGACGAAGACGCTGTTCGGCGTAAAGAAGCCCTGCACCGGAGAACAGGTCATGACCTTCCTCTATAAAATGGAAGGATCGCCGTCCAGGGAGTACTTTGAATCCTACAACGGAAATCCGTTTACCGACGTGATCCGGGGCAAATACTATTATCCCGCCATCATGTATGCGCATCACAACTACCTGGCTGCCGGCTTCAGCAGCACGCTTTTCGGCGTCGGAAGACCCTGCACCAGGGCTCAGATCGTCATCTTCCTGTATGCCTTCTTCGGCTGAAACGGCAGATAGAAAAAACCGGCGCTTCCTCACGGGGAAGCGCCGGTTTTTTCATATTGTTATTAACCTTGATGCCTTATCCGGCTGTCTTCCGCATCGAACAGGCCCAGTACGATCCAGAAGAAGGGGGCCGCCGGGACAGCGCTGACCGAAAAAAGCATACAGATCGTACAGCAAAGCAGGCCTGCGCCGAGGGCGGAGAGGGCCGTGCTTTTGCCGTGGCGGCGAATCCAGGGGATCAGCCAGTGGGCAGTGATCGAGAGGAAAAACACCAGACCCACGACGCCCTGCTCAAAAAAGACGTGCAGATATATGTTGTGCGCGTCGAAGATGCCGAGGCTTTCGGTTTTGCCGATGCCGACGATTTTTCGTGCGGAAAACAGCATCGTACCGGGACCGGCTCCGAAAACCGGGTGATCGGGGGCGTATTTCAGAAGCTGCCTCCAGATAAAGACCCGTCCCGTGCCGAAGCTGTCGTCGATCCGGCCGTGAAGGATCTCGTGCAGTTCATGCAGCAGCCGGATCCCGGGATCCGCGAACCAGAGCAGCACGGCTGCGCAGACTGCCGCAGAGATCAGGCACGCATAGGCGATCCGCTTCTTTGTCCGGCTGACATTGGACAGAATGCAGACGGTGAGAATCGCGCCGAGTCCGAGACCGACAAATCCGGAGTCCACACGGATCGCGCATTGGATCGCGAGCATACAGATCGCAGGGATCAGCAGCAGGATGCGGAGCCTGCCCCGGCCCTTCCACATCGAGACCAGACAGATCGGCACCGCCAGGCAGAACAGAGAGGAAACCAGCCCGACGTTTCCGACGGTGCCTATGAACTGTCCGTTGTATTGTGTGTAGGCGTCCTTGTATTCGAGGCCTCCGGGAAACAATCCGAGGGGATTTCCGCCGCAAAGCTGGAGAATGCAGATCACGGAGAAGGGAAGCCACACGGCCATGGACCACAGCAGCTCTCTCCTGGCTCTGCCCCAAGCGGACACACAGAAAAAGCAGAACAGATACAGAGACTGTACGACCGCAGAGGAATAGGCGCCCTCTGCGCTCCAGGCCTGTTCCGGATAATGTGAAAGCAGGGCGGAGAGGAGAACGGATATCCAGTATCCGAGAGCGGCGGTCTGCAGGGGAGAGAGGCCATGCAGCCTCGGCAGCGTACCGGCGCGGTAATGACGTTTCAGCGTTGCAGCGATGCGATACATCAAAAACAGCGTCAGCAGTAGACAGCCTGCGAACAGCGCTTTCAGCTTCGCATCTGCGATGGAGAGGTATCCGTCTTTTGGGATCCAAAGCAGAAAAACCTGCGGAAATACCAGCAGCCAGAGGAAAAACAGCCGTTCGAAAGAGGGACGGAGGCGGGAGAAAAATCGTTTCATCACGGTTTGCTCCTGAGAAGCCCCGCATCGGACGACCTCCGATGCGGGGCCTGATTTCATTTTGAAGTTCGCGGCCGCGGAGAATACCGGGTCAGCGGTAACGGTACTGTTCCTTCGTTTCCACCTTTACGTCATCGGAAGGCTGGATCTCATTCTCGGTCCAATCAGACCATTCGCCCCAGCGCTGGAAATAGTATACCGTTACGTCGGAAGCCTTATCCTTATACCGGTATACGACGCGTTCATCGACCTTTCGGGAGGAGGACGGCGAGATCACAGTATCCGACCACTCGGACCAGGAACCGTATCTCTCGAAATAATAAACCGTGTAATACGTCATATCGCAGTAGCGATACACTACCCGGGTCTGGCGGGCATAGTAGGAATTGTTTTCTTTGTTATAGTCCGGATAGTCGCTCCAGCTCGTCCATTGATTCAGGTTGACGTATTCCGCCACACAGTACCGGTACTGTGTTTTATTCTCAACCTTGCGGGTAGAGGAGGAGCTGTATGCTGTGGTGGACCAGGAGCTCCAGCTGCCCCAGCCGTTCTCGACGTTTTCCGTTGCATAAAGCGTCCATCCGCTCATGGAGCTGCTGGTGGAGGAGGTCGTCTCGCGGTTGGCGCTGCGGTACTGCTTTTTAGACTCTACCTTTCTTGTAGACGTAGGAGAGACGCTGGTGGTGGACCAGGAGCTCCAGCTGCCGTATTCACCCTCTGTCGTCGAGCTGTCATAGAGCTCCCAACCGGACATGGTGCTGTTGGTTGAGGAAGTAGTCTCGCGCTCGCAGCTCTTGTACATTTTCCTTGTTTCGATCTCGTAATTGCTCGAGGAAATGCCGTCGGGGAGCTCATCCATCCAGTCGGACCATTCGGGAGGCTCGGTGGGAGCTTCGGTTTCGTCAGTATGATCGTCGCTGCTGCCGTTGGACGCCATTTTTTCGCCTTTTTCGCCGTTGCCTGCGGTGTTCTTCTTGGCGGTCTTTCCCAGAAGGAGCTTGGAGGAGAGGATGCCAATGATGCCGGCCAAAGCGATGAACAACAGGATGCCGAACACGATCAGTTTTTTACGGTTCTTCTTTTGGTCGTCTCCGTTTGCAGGGGAGGGTCCGGGATCCATGACCACTCCGGCGGAGCCTTTTTCGGAGACGAACACACCGCTTTCGGTTTTTCCGCGGGAGGCCGTGCCATTATCGGGATTCATCGCCCCCGCGGCTGCCGCAGACGCTGCCGCGCCGGGAACGACGCCGGCAGCCCGGATATTATTCATCTGCATCAGCACAGCGGGCGTGATCTGCCGCATGGCCAGCGCTTTGCGGTCGCAGCGGTAGCAGGAACCTTCATTCTTTGCGTTGATGCCGCCGCAGGCACAGTACCATAGACTGCCGGCGTCGGTGTAAACATAGTTTACGTCGTTTCCAAACTGATAGCGGTATTCGTTCTGCATATCGGGATCGCCCGGGAACGCTTCTTCGATGGTCTTCGGAGGGGGAAGCGGGATCATGGGAGCAGATCCGTTTTCCGCATTCCAGACGGTGTCGTTGGCAAACAACACCGTTCTGACGGAAACCTGCAGGGAGTAGATCTCGGACGCGTCCAGAGCAACGGGCTCGTTTTCACCGAAGCACTTGTCCCGGGAAGCGTTCAGGTTGCGGATCGCAAAGGGATAGGAATTCCCCATCGCCTGGCCGTTCTCGCTGATCGGCAGAACGGATCCTTCAAGGGACGAGACACGAAGATCCTGTATATTCCGAAACGTGATCTTTGCGAACAGCTTGCCCGACACATTGCCGCGAACGAGGGTCAGATCGGAAATGATGACAGGACAGTTTGAGATATGATAAGAACCGGGAAACGTCGATATCGGGGTAATGGGCTCGCTCATAAGAAACCTCTCTTTTAGATGTCCGAACGGATAGTATTGCGGAAAACGGGAAACGGAGCTATGATCACAGCAGCATGAACAGGCGGAACAGCCAGTGGGCCGCGACGCCCGCGCACAGGCCGCCGAAGGTATGACTCACAATCGCCTTGCCGGTATGCTCGCGGCAGTCCAGCACCTCCATCATGGAGACGTGGGTGCTGAGATAGCCGGACCAGCACATACAGATGGCGGTGAAGACCGCCAGGTCGTTGACGTCCACGAGGCCCTGCTTGATGAAACCGGGGATCAGACCGAGGGCAGCACCCGCTGAGCCCAGGGCGGTGACGGGGACCGCGATGGCCTCGTCGCTGGAGAAGCCGAACAGAGGCTTCAAAATGAAGCTGATCTTGCTGGCCAGCCACGGAAGTATGCCGACGCCCTCGCCGGCGTTGCCGCGGTAGGTCTCTTTGGGGATGGAGCCGGAGTAGACGCGCTGGGATTTGGAGCTCAGATCCTCGGTCAGATCGATCACCGTCTTGGTGCTCTCGTCGGATTTGTAGAGCACCATGCGGTAGGTGGTGTCGTCGCCGGTGCCCCAGTAGCCCTCGTCCTCGGGAGGAAGATGGATGTACAGGCGCTCGTTCTGGTCGAAGACGCGGCCGTCATTGTGGGAGTAGGTGATCTCCGGTGCCTCTTCGGGATCGTTGTACCACAGCCAGCGGGCCTTGGTGCTGCCGGTGTCGAAGCCGGTGATATAGTCGCCGGAATCGGGGATCTCAATATAGCCCGTGGACTGGATCACCTGGGTGCCGTCGGCGGAGACCCGCTCGATGACGACGTACTTGTACTGAGGCTGGGGGCGGCCGTTGGTCAGCATCATCACGATGGAGCAGATGATGAGCACCCCCGGGATGATGGCCAGACCCATGGACACGCCCTTCTTGCCGCCCTCCATCAGAGCGTCCAGAACGTGCAGGAAGCCCTTGTGGTGGAAGGTCTGCTTGTCGTCTTCCTCCTTGTATTTCTCTTCCAGGGCGGGCTTGTCTGGGCCGTAGGCGCGCTTCATGAAGAAGAGCATGATGCGGGTGGAGATGCAGGCGCCGATGATGGCGCCGAGGTTGCCGCAGATGGCGGCAAGCCAGACCTTGCCGCTGAGCACGCTGCTCATGCCGAGGGTGAAGCTCGTGACGATGAGGCCCATGCCGAAGGAGGTGCCGAGGTTCGTCAGCGCAGGAATCTGGTAGGCCTTGAAGAAGCGGCGAAACTGCTTGTCGTCCGCCAGCGTCAGAATGGCGGGATTGTCCGACAGATAGGTGGACACCATGCCGAGGGCCGACGCGCCGGGCATGCCAAACAGAGGCTTCATAAGAGGGGAGAGGATCTTGTTCAGCAGCGCCACCACGCCGAACTCCGTCAGCAGGCCCGACAGGGCGCCGGCGATGACCGCGATGGCCATGATGTAGAACACCGTTCCGGTGAGCAGACTATAGGAGGTGTTCATCAAAGTGTTCAGCGCGTTCGCCAGGCCCATGGGAATGGCAAAAATACTGAAGAAGGCGATGAACGCGACCAGACAGATCACTGCCTTGACGTATATGGATACGTGACGTTTCGGTTTTTTGGTTTTCAATGGTTTTCTCTCCCTTCGAGACTGCAGAAATTGCCAAATATGATTATAATATATCGAACATCAAAGGTAAAGTGGGTTTTTGGATTTCTGTAAAATATTTTTGAATCCGGGAAAAGTACTTGCATCGACCGAAGCCGATGTGCTATAATACAAATCTGCAACAGCGGAAGCGAGGTGAGCCCATGGCGGCGTCCGGCATCAAGATCATGGCCAGGAATCAGAAGGCCCATCATGAATACTTCATCGAGGAGCGGTTTGAGGCCGGGATCGAGCTGGTGGGGACGGAAGTCAAGTCCATCCGCGCCGGCAATCTGTCTTTGAAGGACGCCTGGTGCCAGGTCAAGGACGGCGAGCTGCTGATCAAGCAGATGCACGTCGCCCCCTACGACAAGGGCAACATCTTCAACAAGGACCCCCTGCGGCCCCGCAGACTGCTGATGCACAAGCGGGAGATCATGCGTCTCTACGGCAAGGTGAAGCAGGACGGCTACTCCATTATCCCGCTGTCCGTCTATTTCAAGAACTCCCGCGTGAAGGTGGAGATCGCCCTTTGCAAGGGCAAAAAGCTCTACGACAAACGGGACGACGCCGCCGTGCGGGACGCCAAGCGGCAGATCGACCGGGCCATTAAAGAAAGGAACCACTGATATGTATCATCCGATTTTTACCATCACCATGGAAAACGGCGCCGTGATG
>JAEEGL017377699.1_pt1 | contig 13120 bp, 10 predicted proteins | sample 9134231 | NCBI WGS metagenome assembly JAEEGL01 (sample SAMN16246548, study PRJNA631951) | gut metagenome | biome: gut microbiome; feature: rumen; material: fiber-attached | host: Bos | place: Iran: Karaj | collected 2018-10 | reverse complement strand
GTGCAGGCGATATAGGCGGAGGTGAAGGGCACGCCGTTCGGGTCGGCGGGGAAGACGCCGTTTCCGTGCATGGTGTAGTATCCGTCGAGCCCCGCGGCGGTCAGCTCCTCAAGGCTTGCGCCCTGCATGCACTGCGTGATCATCGCCGCGATCATCTCCCAGTGCGCGATCTCCTCGGTGCCGATGTCGGTCAGCGCCGCGCGGACGCGGTCGTCCGGCATCGAATAGCGCTGCGTGAGATAGCGGAGCCCCGCGCCGAGCTCGGAGTCCGGACCGCCGTACTGCGCCATCAGCAGCTTTGCCATCCGCGGATCGGGCCGGGTGATGCGAACGGGGTATTCCAGTCGTTTTTCATAGATCCACATATCGGTTCCTCCTTACTTCATCCACGGCCATTTCTGGTAGACCCAGCTTCCCGCGTCGTGCGGGCAGCTGCCGAAGTTCTCGAGCGGGCCGTAGGTATCCGCGTACTCCGCCTGCAGGCGTTCGAGCGCGTTTGCGTAGCAGTTGAAGTCGTTCCGCGCGTCGGCGTCCTCCGGATGGGTGTCCAGATACAGCTGCAGCTCGACGCAGGCGAAGCGCGTTTCGCCGATCCGGGCAAGAAGCGATTGTTCCGTCTGATTCATCATCTTACGCCTCCCGTGCCGCACAGGTCGGATATTCGGAGACGAGCTCCGGGAAAAGTGTACCGCGCGCGAGCGCTTCGCACGGGCAGAAGCCTGCGCGATACACCTGATTCGGGAAATAGACGGTCGCCAGCGCACAGCCTTCGATGCCCGGCATGCCGCAGGGGTTCGCCGAACAGACGGCGCCCGCAGGCACGACGTGATCGACCGTGGTGGGATCGACGGCGGGCATGGCATCCGTGAAGCAGCACGTTCCGCCGTTTGCATAGGGTCGTTGCATGGTCTTTCCTCCTTGGTTCTTTACTGCTATGGTATTGCTTTATTTCAAAAAATGTGCGTCTTTTCGCGCGCGTCCGCGCATAGACTCGTAGCGGAACGGAGGGCGGCGATGGAAGGTTCGGCGAATCTGATGAGAACGGAAAGGAGAGGGATGGCGCAAATGCTGTTTTCGGAACTGAAATGTCGGGAGGTCATCAATATCTGCACGGGGGAACGGTACGGCGCGGTGTGCGATCTGGCGTTCGATCCGTGCTCCGGCGAGGTCCGGGCGATCGTCGTGCCGGGTCCGGCAAAGCTGTTCGGGCTGCTGAAGGGACGCGACGGAACGGCGATCCCGTTCGACAAAATAAAAAAATTGGGCGAAGACGTGATTTTGGTGGAATTGCCGTAAAAGCTGTGCTATAATAAATTGATTAGGACGTTCGACGACGAACGTCACAGAGGAGGACAAGCCATTATGAAGTGCCGGTTTTGCGGAGGAACGGACAGCAAGGTGATCGACTCCCGTCCGAACGAGGACGGCAGCGCGATCCGCCGCCGCAGAGAATGCATCGCGTGCGGACGCAGGTTCACCACCTGGGAGCGCATCGAGGAGAACCCGGTCATGGTCGTCAAGCGCGACGGGCGGCGCGAGCCGTTCGAGCGCGAGAAGGTCGCGGTCGGCATCCGCAAGGCGTGTGAAAAGCGCCCGATCCCGGCGGACGTGCAGAACCGTCTGGTCGACGAGATCTGCCGCGAGATCAACAATTCCCTGGAGTCCGAGGTCTCGACCGAATCGATCGGCGAACTGGTCATGAAGAAGCTGCGCGACGTCGATGAAGTCGCGTACGTGCGCTTCGCGTCCGTGTACCGCGAGTTCAAGGATTCCCAGACGTTCCTGCAGGAGCTGCAGCGGCTTTTGAACGAGAAATGACCTGCGACGAGTTTATCGCCATCTATCGCACCATCGTTCCCGCGCACGCGTACCGGGAAAAGAACGGCGTCGGCATCTATACGATCCCGGCGCTTTCGGCGTACCCCGGCATCGATCACGGATTTTCCGCGCGCACGGGGGGCGTGTCGACCGGCTGCTTCTCCTCGCTGAATCTGAGCTTTACGCGGCCGGAGCAGCGGGAAAACGTGATGCAGAACTACCGCATCTTCTGCGACGCGGCGGGCATTCCCTGGGAAAGCATGGTCATGGACACGTACGAGCACGGCACGACGGTGCTTTGCGTGAACCGGTTCGACCGCGGCAAGGGGTACGAATACCCGTCCCTGCCGTTCTGCGACGGGCTCGTGACCGACGATCCGGAGATCACGCTGGTCACGGGGCATGCGGACTGCATGGCGTTCTATTTTTACGATCCGGTCCGGTCGTGCATCGGGCTCTGCCACGCGGGCTGGCGCGGCGCGCTCGACCGCATCGGCGCGGAAGTGATCAAAACGATGCGCATCGCCTGCGAATCCGATCCGAAGGACATCGTCTGCGGCGTGGGGCCGTCGATCTGCCCGAAGTGCTTCGAGGTCGGCGACGACGTGGCGGAGGCGTTCGAGGCGGCGTTCCCGCAGTGCGATCTGCGCGGCGTGAACGACCGCGGCCGCGCGACGGTCGATCTCTGGCAGGTCGCGGCGGCGCAGTTCCTGGAATGCGGCGTGCTTCCCGAGCACATCCACCTGTCCGGCGTCTGCACGTACGAGGACGGACGGCTGTACTCGCACCGGCGCGACAAGGGACGGACCGGCGGCATGGCGGCGTATCTGCGGCTTCTTCCGCGGGAAAGTTGACAAGCATGCCGGAATGGAGTAAAATCCAAAAGATTTCACCGTATCGAAGGAGACTGTTATGAGCAGAAAAATGAGACGGAAACGCAACAAAAAGAAACTGATCCGCAACATCCTGATCGCGGTCGCGGCGGCGGCGCTGATCGTCGCGGGGATCATCCTGGGCACCAACCTCAGGAAGGACGCGCACGGACTGAACGGATTCCAGCGCAGGGCGACTGCGGCAACGGCGGACGGCGTCCGCGTGAGCATGATCGAGTATGCGGTCACCTTTGACACGATCGCATCCGACAGTCAGATCCGGAGCATGAGCGACGAACAGCTTCGCACGCTGCAGGAGAACGCGGCGAAGCAGGCGCTCCTCATCAAGATCTGCGAAAAAGAAGCGAAGGCGCTCGGACTGGAGCTGTCGGAGGAGGACGCAAAAGCGTGCGACGAATCGGCGGAGAACGAGATCAAGACCCTTGAGGATTCGATCCGGAAGCGTCTGATCGAAAACGGCTCGTACTCCCAGGCGGCGTACGAAAAGCAGATCACCGCGCAGTTCGACGCGATCGGCATGTCGCGCAGCGCCTATTACGAGTTCGCGCGCAGAAACGCCGCGGCAACGAAATACGCGAAGATGCTGCAGGATTACTATAAGGAAAACGGCAGCGGCATCGCCGAGGAGGAGCTGCTCGCGTATTACCGCGAGACCGTCGAAAAGACGATGACGGGCGAAACCGAAGACGGCGGAACGAAAAGCGCGTACGAAGAAGGCATGTTCTGGATGAGCCTGCAGTATTTCAGCAACGGTCTGACGCTGAAGCCGATGCTGTACGTGCCGGAGGGATTCCTCTATATCGATTTCATCCGGCTGAACAAGTCCTCGCTGCTCGAGGCGAACGAACTCGTCGAGAAGGTCAAGTCCGGCGAGATCGCGTTCGACACGCTGATGGCCTCCGAGGAGAACCTCGACCCGTACCGCACCGTGATGCGCGCGCCGTATCCGATCGCAGAGCACGACCATAAGGCGCTGTTCGAGCAGCAGGAGATCTACACGGCGGCGGCGGAGCTTGCGGTCGGCGAGATCGGTTCCTACGTCGGCAAGGCGGAGACCGCCGAGGACGGTACGGAGACCGTTCCGGTGTATCTGTTCCGCCGCGCGGACGGCGCTGGCGTCTGCATGGATGGCGATTCCGGCGTGATCGACATCGATTACTACACCGGCGTGCGGCAGACGATCGAGGCCGATTACCGCAACAGCGTCTGGTTCAGCGACGTTTCCTTTGCGGACGCGATCTATTCGTATAAGGGGTACAATCGATGAAACAGAAAACGGTTCGCATCATTTGCTGGGTAATGGCGGGACTGATGCTGTTCGGCGTGATCTTTGCGATCGTCGCGGTCCTTGCCTGATCGGAAACCGACAAGCGCTTTCTCCGGAAGGCGCTTTTCATTTTTTGGAAGCGCCGCGATCGGCCGGAGCGCTTGCAAAAGCGCGTGCGGCATGATACAATAAACTGTAAATCCGGGAAACACCGTACGGCGGAACAGGGGAGACGGCGTACGATCGCGCGGAACGTCCGCACATGCGCGTCACCCCGTTCCACAGGAGGAAAAGCCTATGAAAAAAACGACTGCCGTGATCCTGACCGCGATCCTGCTGCTCGCGCTCGTTCCGGCCGCGTCCGCGGCGGGAACGGATTACACGGTCGTGATCCGCGGCGGACAGACGAGCGGATATATGGAAACGGTCAACGGAGAATCGCTGCTGCGCGTCGACGTGTTCTTCGACGGCATCACCGACAATATGCTCCTGACCGCGCTCTCGTTCGATCTGACGTACGACGCGGGCAAGCTGGAATACATGACGAACTCGCAGGAGAACGGGGTTTCGACGATCTATTCGGTCAACAGCAGCGGAACGAAGGTCTCGGACGTATCGCTTCTCGTCAACGACGCCGCGGCGGCGCAGGGAAAACTGCGCTTCGCGCTCGCGTCCGACTACGGCTGCAAGATCAAATCGAATCAGCCGCTGATCTCTCTGTATTTCTACCTCGCGTGCGATATGCCGGCGGGGACGAAGCTCAGTTTCTCCGTCGGCGGCGATCTCGAGGCGGAGTCCGTGAAGCGCACGGCGCAGACCGGAAACGCGACCTATACGAAGCGCACGGTCGGATCGAATCTGACCGCGTACACGCTGTCCTCCGCGACGCCGGCGGGCGTTGCGATCAACGGCGAGATCGTGTTCAACACCTCGGACGTGCAGTATAAGGGCACGACCGCGTACGTCGTTTACAACGGCAAGGCGCAGACGCCGCGCCTGACCGTCAAAAACAAGGCGAACGGAAAGACGGTCAATACCAAGTATTATTCCGTCGTGTACGGAAACAACACCGCGCCGGGCACGGCGACGGTCACGGTCACCTTCCGGCACGGATACAAGGGGACCTGCGCCGCGCGGTTCAAGATCTATCTGCCGGCAACGACGACGACGTACGTCCAGAACGTCGAAGACGGCGTGAAGATCTCGTGGAAAAAGGTCGCCGGCGCAAAGGGCTACGTCATCTACCGCCGCGCGTGGAACCTGACGAGTTCCGGCTGGACGTCGTTCGAGCGCTGGAACAACACGACCGAGACCTCGTGGACCGACACGAAGGTGTACGCCGGCACGCGCTACCAGTACGGGATCAAGGCGTATCCCTCCGACCCGATGGACAACTTCAACCTCGGTCTGGTGGGCCCCCTGAAGACCACGGTGCGCATCACCACGCGCAAGCTGAATTCCGTGACGGCGGGAACGCGCCGCATGACGATCAAGTGGAGCGGTTCGTCCGTGTTCACAGGCTATCAGATCCAGTACGCGGAGGACAACGCCTTCACGAACAACGCCGTCGCGCTCAAGATCACGGACCCGAAAACCTACGAAACGACGGTCAAATCCCTCGTCAGCGGCAAGACCTATTACGTCCGCATCCGTTCCTATCACGTATTCGAGGGCATGACGTACTTCGGACAGTGGTCGAACGTGATCTCCTGCAAAGTCAAATAACGAACGATCGGAAAACGGGCGCGAAAGCGTCCGTTTTTACGTGATTCCGTCAACGTCCGCGGCGCGAAAAAAGGGGATCATTTCCGTATATATTTTTTTACCGGAACGCTTGCAAATGAACGGATCGTGTGGTATGATGAAACAGAAAATATGACGATATTGTGAATACGTATCGTTATAAGCAGGGTTTCGCGGCGAAACCGCCGCTGCCCGCACATTTCAGCAGGAGGAAAGAACCTATGAAGAAAACGTTGGCAGTGCTTCTCTCTCTGGTCATGCTGCTCGCTCTGATCCCCGCGGCGGTCGCGGAAGGCGAGCCCGACTTCACGCTCGTGATCAAGGGCGGGGATGTCGCTGAGAATCTCAAACTGGTTGACGGCAAGATGCTTCTTGCGGTTGACGTTGCGCTGAACGGCGCGGTCGATGCGCCGCTTTTCGGCCTGACCTTCGATCTGACCTACAACGCGGAGCAGATCACCTACGTGAAGAACGATGCCGAGAATGACTTCGACATGACGATGATCAACGACAAGGAAGCCGGCATTCTCCGCTTCTCGTTCGTCAGCACGGAAGGCATTGCCGCTCCGGAAAACATGACGCTCGCAACGCTGTACTTCGAGGTCAATCCGGAACTCGAAGCGGGCGACGAGATCGCGTTTGAGCTGGCAGACGGCGCATTCGCCGAAACCGACGATACCGCAACGCCCGTCGAACGTGACGTCGTCGCGAACTTCATGCCGTACATCGTCGGCAACGCGGTCGTGTTCAACGGCGTCGTGAAGTTCAACGAGGGCGAAGTCCAGTACAAGGGCGAGACCGCATACGTCATCTGGGACCATGCGGCGGGCAAACACGAGCCGGCGTTCACCGTCTATGAAGAAGACGGAACGACCGTCGTCGATCCGGCGAACTACGACTACGAGTACAAAGAGAACACGATGCCCGGCACCGGCTACCTGTTCGTGTACTTCAAGGGCCAGTACATGGGCGAAGCCAGACTGACCTTCAAGATCTACCTGCCCGCGACCACCGCGACCACGGTCGAGAACGTTGCGGAAGGCATCAAGATCACCTGGGAGCCTGTTGAGGACGCTGCGGGTTACGTCATCTACCGCCGCGCGTGGAGCAGCACGACCGACGGTTGGACGGCGTTCGCGCGCTGGGACAACACGACCGAAACGACCTATCTCGACGGTCACGACGACGCGCACAAGACCTTCGCGGGCACGCGGTATCAGTACGGCGTAAAGGCGTACTTCGCGCGCCGCACCGACCCGATCGCGGAAGCTGAGATCGGCGGCAACGTCAACGATCCGTCCGGCAACTTCAACCTCGGCGAGGTCGGTCCGCTGAAGACCACCGTCCGCATCACCACCCGTGTTCTGAAGAGCCTGACCGCGGGCACGAAGCAGCTGACCGCCAAGTGGGACGGTTCCTCCGTGTTCACCGGCTATCAGATCCAGTACGCGACGAACGCCGCGTTCACTAAGGGCGCCAAGTCGATCAAGATCAGCAATCCGAAGACGGTCCAGACCGTTCTGAAGGACCTCAAGACCGGCACGACGTACTACGTCCGCGTCCGCTCCTATCACGAGTTTAACGGCATGACCTACTACGGCCAGTGGTCGAACGTGAAGAACGCGAAAGTCAAATAAGGATCCGAATGAAGGCGGACGCAGCGATGCGTCCGCTTTTTTCGTTGACGGCGCGCCCGCGAAACGGTACAATATGATAAGGAAAGAACGGAGAGGAGATCCCCATGATCGCTTTCGGAATTGCTTTTGCGATCCTGCTGCTGCTGATGCTTGCGGTGCTGGAGCTGAACAAGAATACGCTGCTCGGCTTTTTTCTGCTGCTCGCGCTTGCCGCCGGGTTCGTGATCCTGTTTGTCAAGGTCCTGCACGGAAACAAATGGTACTGGAAACTGCTCGGCTGGGCGGGCTTTGTCGGCGCGTTCGCGCTGATCCTGCTGCTGAGCTGGCCGCCGGTTCGCCGCGTCCCCGCGTACGACGGCAGCTCCCCGGTCTATACCGACGTCGTTTCGCTCGAAAAGGGCGACGTCCGCGGCGTCGTGATCGACAATGGCGCGGTCGAGCTGTATGCGGGCATCCCGTACGCCAAGCCGCCGGTGGGCGAGCTCAGATGGCGCGAGCCGCAGGACCCCGATCCGTGGGACGGCGTGCTTGACGCGGATCACTTTGCGCCGATGTGCATGCAGCCCACGGAGCTTCCGATCATCGGCAGTCTCAAGCAGATCATCGGCTATCACGAGTATACGTTCTCGCTTTCCGACAACTACCGCCCCGCGGTCAGCGAAGACGGGCTTTACGTCAACGTCTGGAAGCCGGCGGGGAAGGCCGAAGGCCTGCCTGTGCTGGTGTACGTCCACGGCGGTACGCTGCAGACCGGCCAGCCCTGGTACGGCGACTACGCCGGCACCGGCCTTGCGCGCGAAGGCGTGATCGTGGTCAACCTCGGCTACCGGCTCGGCGTGTTCGGATATCTGGCGGACGAAGCGCTCACCGCGGAATCCCCGAACGGCACGACCGGCAACTACGGCCTGCTGGACCAGATCAAGGCGCTCGAATGGGTGCGCGACAACATTGCGGCGTTCGGCGGCGATCCGAACAACGTCACGCTTGCGGGCGAGTCCGCGGGCGCGGCAAGCGTCAGCGCGCTGTGCACCTCGCCGCTGGCAAAAGGCCTGTTCCGCCGCGTGCTGCTCGAAAGCTCCACCGTCGCGTCGGTCGTTCCGCCGCATTCGTTCCGCTCGTACGACGACGCGATCGCGTCCGGCAAAGAGCTCAAAGCGCGGTACGGCGTCACCACCGTCGAGGAACTGCGCGCGCTTCCGGCGGACAAGATTGTCAACGAGGCGTACACGCAGCATTTCATGACCGTCGACGGCTACGCGCTCACCGAAACGCCGTACGAGTCGTACAAAAAGGGCGTCCACAACGAGGAAGCGATCCTGCACGGCTATAACACGGAGGAAAGCGGTCCGTTCCTGATCTTCGACCACGCGAACCTCAAAACCTACGAGCAAAAGGTGCGCGGCTACTTCGGCGAATACGCCGACGAGATCCTCGCGCTCTACGATCCCAAGACCGACGAGGAGGCGAAGGCGTACTGGGCGCGGATCTACGGCGCGGTCTTCTTCAACTATCCGCATTACTGCCTGAACCGTCTCGCCGCCGCAAACGGCATTCCGGTCTACGAGTATTGCTTCAGCAAGAGCAACGGCCGTCTCGGCGCGTGGCACAGCGGCGAGCTGATCTACTTCTACGGCAACCTTCCCGCGTCCTCCCGCCTGTTCGACGAGAGCGATTATGCATTGGAACGGACGATCGTTGCATATTTGAAAAACTATGCAGTCTCCGGCGATCCGAACGGCGAAGGCCTGCCCGAATGGATGTCCGATCCCGAAAGCGTCCGCGTTCTCGGGCTCGGCGACGTCGTCGCCATGACCGACGAAACGGACCTCGCCTTCTATGCCGTCATGGACCGCATGACCGGATGGAGTGAATAATCCGCCAATACTGCATAAACATACAAAAACAGCATGCATATTTGCATGCTGTTTTGTTTTTTGCCGTTTTTTCAGACGACCTGCCGTTTTGCGCGTCCGAAACAGTCTGTTCACGTCTTTTCGTACAGGAAACCGCTGTTATGGTGCATATATGTCGCAATTGTGTCATTTCTGTACAGTAAATCGTACAATTTAAACAAAAAAGCAGTTTTTTCTATACGATTAGACGCGTACTTCGCTTGCATTTATCCGAATACCATTCTATAATACAAGATGTATACGCATGGTGTATTCCGTGCAATAAAATACTCTGTACGGAGGGGAAACAAATGACAAGACGTTTGATCGCAATGATTCTGAGCGTCATGATGATCCTCACGCTCGCACCGACCTCGGTGTTCGCGGACGATTCCGCGGAACCGGGCGAAGACGACGGAACGATCATCGTACTGCCTTCGGATCCCGAATCGGACCCGGAGGGACCGGAAGACCCGGTCTCGGACCCGATCGACCCGGCGGACGAACCCGCGGATGAACCTGCGGACGAACCTGCGGACGAACCCGCGGACGAACCCGCGGACGAGCCTGCGGACGAACCCGCGGACGAACCCGTGGACGAGCCTGCGGACGAACCCGCGGACGAGCCTGCGGACGAACCCGCGGACGAGCCCGCGGACGAGCCTGCGGACGAGCCTGCGGACGAACCGGCGGACGAACCGATCGACCTGGAACCGATCACGGATCCGATCGACGAACCGGCAGACGGCACCCAGGGCGTCGACGTCCCCGTTCGCGCGACGGAAACGACCGATTTGCCGAACGGTTTCTATCTGATCGGTATTCGCAGCTGGTCTGTTGCCGATCTGACGACCGCTGATAAATTCGATGTCAATCCGGCGAACAGCGATGAGCACGTGATCGTCGTTGACCTTCCGGCAAACGCTGAGTTCAAAGCGATCAAGGTCGAAAACGGAAATGCGTACTGGATTCCGGACGGGACGGACAACAATGCGACCACGTCTCTGACCGGACCGGTTACGCTTTATTTCCGTGAATTCAGCAAAGAAGGCTGGATTCAGGGTCATTTCTATGTGGAGCAATCCGTTGCAGCGATCGGCAACGTCGGTTATCCGACCCTCCAGGCAGCAATCGATGCAGCGCATGAAATGACCGGCAACGTGACGGTTACGCTGCTTGCGGATGTTGAAAGCTATTCGATCGTGCATCAGAAGGCAGGGCTGAACCTTACCATCGACGGCGACGGTCACACCCTCCAGGGGCAGATCATCATCGACGGCGACGGCAGAGCGTCCGGCACCGAAACGCTGATGATTAAGAACGTCGCGTTCAAGGATGACAAGAGTCATTTCTGCTCCGGTACGGATGCGTTCATTATTGTTCCGAGCACAAGAGACACAGGTAAACCTTATTCGACTGGTAAATATAACTACGCGCACAACATTACCGTAAAAGACTGCTCGCTTACCAGCACGAGCAGCAGTCTGAATGTTGTCGGTTATAAGGCTACGTCCGGTGCGGGCGATTATAATGTAACCCTCGACCATTTGACCGGCACGAATCTGCACAGTCTGGCGCAGATGACGGGGACGACCGGCGCGACGATCACGAATTGTACGATCACGGCATCCGACAGTTTTGTGAACGTTTCCGGCGGCGGCGGAGAGTTCACCATCAGCGGAAACATGTTCGAAAGCACGACATCGGACGGTTATGGTATCCGTCTAAAAGACGCTACTACTGTGGTCGCCACGCTGACCGATAATAGAATTTCCGCCTCGATTGCGCTTGCACTGAGCAAGGCTGATTCAGCTTCAGACGGTCAAATAAATAAAGGGACCATTGCGGTAATCAGTGGTGATTATAAAGGAGAAATTAAAAAAATAGCATCTTCCAATGATGCAAAATTCATCATCACCGGCGGCGTCTTCACCGTGCCGCCGAAAGACGAGTTCTGCGGCAAGGATGCGGAAAACAATCAACTTTATGCAGTTGAGAACAGAGACGCCGCGACAAAGACGGATTATCCTTATACCGTTGGCATCGGCGCAATCGCCAAGGTCAACGACGTCGGATATTACTCTTTTGCCAACGCGGCAGATGCAAGAGAAACCAATGACGACGTCATTACACTGCTTGACAATATCGCAGACGAGTACACGCTTACGGCAGAAGAAACCCTCAAGGTCGAGCATAACGGCAAGACCCTGACGGTCAACGCGCCCGCGGGCTATTCGCTGAAGACCGAAACTGCGGACGGCGTCACGACCTACACGCTTGCACCGAAGCATACCGTTACGTTCAACACGAACGGCGGCAGCGCGGTCGAATCGCAGCAGGTCGAGGACGGACAGACGGCGACGAAGCCCGCCGATCCGACCAAAGAAAACTATGTATTCAAGGGCTGGTTCAGCGATGAAGCGCTGACGACGGAATTTGACTTTACCACGCCGATCACGACGGACGTCACGCTGTATGCAAAGTGGGAAGGCGTACCCGCTACGGTCATCTATATGAGCAGCGACGGCACGACCACAACGGTCCTGCAGTCGTTCTCTGTCAAGTTCGGCGATCCGACGCCTGCATTTACGGGCACGCTCCCGGAAAGAACCGGATATACGCTGAACCAGAATGACCTCTGGACGCCGGCCGTTGCGGAAACGGTGCAGAGCACCATGGTCATCTATGAACTGAAGTGGGTCAAAAAGCATACCGTTACGTTCGATTCGGACGGCGGCACCGCAGTCGAGTCGCAGTTGGTCGTGGACGGTCAGCTTGCAACTAAGCCGACGGATCCCGAAAAGACAGGCCACGAGTTTCTCGGCTGGTTCGATGGCAACAACGAGTTCGACTTTGAAACCAAGAGGATCTACGAAGACATCACGCTGAAGGCGCACTGGAACAAGCTGAAGTTCACCGTCACGTTCATGGACGGCGAAATGGTCCTTGCGACGTTCAACGACTACTACGGCACGCCCATCACCGCGCCCGTACCTCCGGTAAAAGAGGGCTATATGTTCCTCGATTGGGATGTGGAGGTTCCGACGAGCATTCCGGCACAGAACCTGACGATCCATGCACAGTATGCGAAGATCGTTGCCAAGATCACGGACGGCGAAACGACCACGTACTTTGCATCTGTGAAGGAAGCACTTGATGCCGCGCAGAGCGGACAGACCGTCGAAGTCTATCCGGGAACGCACGACATCCCGGCGACGGCGGTCATCCCCGAAAACGTCACGCTGAAGGGCGCGGGGAAGGATCAGACCACGCTTAAGATCACGACCACTAACGGCGACGGTCTGAAGCTGACGAATGAGAATATCACGATCAGCGACATGACGATCGATGGCAGCAACATCACGAGCGGCGGTTATAAAACGCTTGTGAACGTGAGAGCGGACGGCTGCGTGATCGACAACGTCGTTATGACCGGCGGCGGCCGGAGCACGTGGAACAGCTCCATTCTGGTCGAGACGTTGAGCGCTGCGCAGACGTTCACGGTCAAGAACTCCACGATCAGCGGTTCGTTCCGCGGCGTCCTGCGTGAAAGCTGCAGCGCGAACATCGTGATCGAGAACTGTGAGATCACCGCGACCTATCCGTTCAACATTGACGGCGGAAACGGCGGCGAGATCACGGTAACCGGCAGCAAGCTGCACGGTTGGACGTCCTATAGCGGCGTTGACAAGGTCACGTTCAAGAACTGCGAATTCAGCAAGGGCAACAGCGGTTATGATTGCGTTGCAGCATACGTTGATACCTATTTTGAAGGCTGCACGTTCGACGCAGATTTCGAGGTCTATGCACAGACGTCCCCGTTCACCTTCTATTTTGACGATTGTGAGAAGGCGGGCACGGAACTGACGT
>JAEEGL016418733.1_pt1 | contig 13120 bp, 8 predicted proteins | sample 9134231 | NCBI WGS metagenome assembly JAEEGL01 (sample SAMN16246548, study PRJNA631951) | gut metagenome | biome: gut microbiome; feature: rumen; material: fiber-attached | host: Bos | place: Iran: Karaj | collected 2018-10 | reverse complement strand
TAATAAGCCAAGAAACAAAAAACGCGACCTGTTCGATCGCGTTCCAAGTGGGCAGGGGCGGGCTTGAACCGCCGACACCAGGATTTTCAGTCCTGTGCTCTACCAACTGAGCTACCTGCCCGAATTCGGGAAAAAGGCATTTCAAAGTAAAAATAAGTGGGCAGGGGCGGGCTTGAACCGCCGACACCAGGATTTTCAGTCCTGTGCTCTACCAACTGAGCTACCTGCCCGTTAGCGCAAAACGCAACGCTAAAGAACGCTCGCATTATACCTATCAGTCTCAATCGGTCAAGTATTAAATTGTTTTTTTTTCTTATCGTTCGACGTCCGTTCGTCTGTCGAATCGGAAACAGTCTTTCTTCTATTTTCAATTTTCTTTTTTGGGTTATATTGTAGCGAACATGTTGTTGAAAAGAGCGCGCGAATCTGACGCGCGCCGCGTTTTTCCGAATTGCGGACAATCCGCGTTGAACCGATAGGGTCGTTATGAGCCGCCTGTTTGTTAATCAACTCAAAGAGAACGAATCTATTTCCGAGGTTTTCCTCATCACGGAAAAGGCGTTGCGTCCCAATAAAAACGGCGTTCTTTACCTGCAATTTTTGCTCCAGGATCGCACCGGTTCCGTCTCCGGCCGGCTTTGGAACGCGTCGGAGACTCTCGCCCAGCAATTTTCCGACGGCGATTTTGTGCGTTGCGAAGGGACCGTGCAGAATTTTCAGGGCAATCTTCAAGTGATCGCGAGAAAGCTGACCAAAGTCGACCCAGACGAAGTTGCGCAAGAGGATTTCGCGCGCGGATCGAAGGTCGACGTCGCCGCTCTATTGAAAAGGCTCCGCGAACTGGCGCATGAAATTAAGAATCCGCTGCTATACGATCTGGTCGATTGTTTCCTTGTCGACGAGAGTTTTGTCGATCGTTTCTCGCGCGCTTTCGCGGGCGTTCGGTTGCATCACGCTTACCCCGGCGGTCTGTTGGAACACACCGTTTCAATGATGGAAGTCGCGCGGCTAATCGCGCCTCTTTACAGCTCGATTCTCGACGTCGATCTTCTCCTGACGGGCGCGTTTCTTCACGACGTCGGCAAGACGGCGGAGCTTTCGGACGATCCTCACTCGCCCGTTTATACCGGCGAAGGTCAAAGTTTGGGACATCCTTACCTTGGCGTCGAGATTCTGCGCGAGAAGATCGCCGAGTTGGAAAAGATGACGGGTCAACAATTTGACGGTCGTTTGGCCTATGTCCTGAAGCACATGATTTTGTCTCATCACGGAACCGCCGAGAACGGCGCCGCCAAGCCGCCGATGTGTCTCGAAGCGCTGGCGTTGCACTATATCGACACGCTCGACGCCAAACTTGTCGAGTTCAACGGGTATATTCTCGACGACCCTAATCCTAACAGTTTTTGGACAAGTTATATACAAAACGCCGAACGCAAATTGATGCGCACGAAAAATCCTCCCGTCGGGGAGTAATTTGGCGTCTTATTTGCTACGTCGGGTGAGATATCGACATGGCGCGCGTTTTCGAGGAGACGCGCGGCGACGTTTGGCGTTTCGTCTTTACGGCGGACGGGCGGGGAATTTCTTTGCGGAGCCGTTCTAAACTTTCCTTGTCGATCTTTGGGTTATTTTTGTTTACGGCGGTTCTCTTCCGACGTTTTTTAGAGTCGGACAATCCACAGAACAACACGAAGAAGGCGCGTTTTAATGAAATCTCACAGCACCACGATATTGACTGTGCGCAAGGGCTCGACCGTCGCTATTGGCGGCGACGGTCAAGTTACTTTCGGCTCTTCCGTTATGAAAGCGGACGCGAAGAAAATTCGCAAACTTCTCAACGGCGACGTGTTAACCGGTTTCGCCGGTTCAACCGCCGACGCCTTTGCGTTGATGGAACGTTTCGAGACGCGTTTAAAGGACTATCCTCAAAACGTAACGCGCGCGGCTATTGAACTTGCCAAGGAATGGCGAACCGATCGGTCGTTGCGACGTCTGGAAGCGATGATGATCGTCGTTTCCAGGTCGGAGACGCTCCTTCTTACGGGAAACGGAGACGTCGTGCAGCCGACCGACGGAATCGCCGCGATTGGCTCGGGCGGGAATTACGCGATGGCCGCCGCTAAAGCGCTTCTGGCGCATTCCGATCTTTCCGCCAGGGAGATCGTCGCCGAATCGATGAAAGTCGCTTCGGAAATAGACATTTACACCAATTCGAATATTATCGTGGAGGAATTGACGTGCGAGAACTGACGCCCCGACAAGTCGTCGAAGAACTTGACAAATATATCGTCGGTCAAAAAGACGCCAAGCGCGCGATCGCCGTCGCTATTCGGAATCGTTGGCGCCGCCAACAAGTCGAAGGAGACATGCGCGACGAGATCGGGCCTAAAAACATGATGATGATCGGCCCAACCGGGGTGGGAAAGACCGAACTTGCGCGTCGTCTGGCGTCTCTTACGGGCGCGCCGTTTATTAAGGTCGACGCGACCAAATATACCGAAGTCGGGTATTACGGTCGCGACGTCGAGAGCATGGCGCGCGATCTTGTGGAGAACTCGATCGGCATCATTCGCGCCGAAGAACGCGAAAGGATTGCCGAAAAAGCCAAAGAAGCCGCCGAAAAAAGGATTCTTAGCGCGCTCGTCGCGAAATTCTCCAAAGAAGGACGCGATCTTTCGGAATTTGGCGTTCAGGCGGCGACGGTCGTCGTCGAACCGCAAGACGTCCCTAAAAACGACGATAAGGCGACGCCCGGTTTGGACGAGAAAACGCTTGGCCCCGATTCGGTTTATTTCACCGGGGCTATGAAAAATATTTTCGACAGCGTTCGTGAGTTTTACGAAAAATACCCGTTCGATCCGAACAATCCCCAGCAAAGCGTGTCTAACGCCATGCAAGCCATTGCGAACGGCGAACTTGACGAGACCCTGAAAGAAAAAAAGGACAAAGAAGAACCCAAGCCGGAACCTTTGCCCCAGGAAGCGCCGAAAGACGAACGTTCGGCGGAAGAAAAGAAAAAAAAGATTAAAAACGAGTTGCGCGACAAAGTCGCCGCTCTTTTAAAAGACGGAAAACTCGAGGACGAACTCATTCCCGTCTCCGTTAGAGAGAGTCGCAGACCTTCGATCGTTATGGGAAGCGTCGGCGTCGATTCCATTCCCGACGAGATTCAGAGCATGTTCGAGAATTTGGGGAATCGGAGGAAGTCGCCTCGGGAAATGACGGTTTCCGACGCGAGAAGGGCGTTTATCGACGAAGAATCGGACAATCTTCTCGACAAAGACAAGATTAACGAGCGCGCCGTCAAATTGGCGGAAGAACTCGGCATCATATTTATCGACGAAATCGACAAGATCGTCGGGACCGAAGGCTCGCGCAACGCGGACGTCTCGCGTCAAGGCGTTCAGCGCGACTTGCTTCCGCTTGTCGAAGGCACGATCGTTCAAACGAAATACGGGTTCTTTTCGACGGAACACGTGTTGTTTATCGCCGCCGGGGCGTTCCACCGCGCGAAGCCGAGCGATTTGACGCCTGAATTACAAGGAAGATTTCCTATTCGGGTCGAGCTTTCGGAACTGAAAAAAGAAGATTTCGTTCGTATTCTTACGGAACCGAAAAACGCGTTGACGAAACAGTACGCCGCGTTGATGAAGACGGAAAACGTAGAATTAACGTTTAAAGACGACGCGATTGAAGCGATCGCCGAATACGCGGCGGAGACGAATCTTACGACGCAAAACATTGGCGCGCGCCGTCTCTATACGATAATGGAACTTCTTCTGGAAGACCTGAATTTCGAGGCTGCGGAGATGGAGTCGGGGCGCGTGGAGATCGACGCCGAGTACGTTCGTTCGAAGATCGACAAAGTCGTCCACGACGAAGATTTGAGCAAATTCGTGCTCTGACAATTACAAGCTTGAAATCAAAAAACGCGCGTCGTTCGCTTCGATTGGCGGACGGCGCGCGTTTTCTTATGCCCTTGTCGAGTCGGAACTCATTCGACGACCACGTTTTCCGGGCCGATCAGGTACAGAATCCCAGGCTTAAGGCTTAATTTGCAGGTTCCGGAAGGCTTGTCGACGTCGTTTCCAAGGTAATCGAACGCCTGGGCGACTTTGCCGGAGATTTTTACGTCGACCTCTTTCTCGTAGCGAAGGGACCAGAGCGCCCATCCGTTTTGACCGTCGGGACGCTTCCAGGAAACGGCGCAACAGTCGTTGGTTACGGAAAGTTTCGCGCCTTCCGAACACGCCGGGCGAGCTTTGGTCAGCGTTTTATAAGCGTAATAGCCGGGTTTGGGATCAAGGTTTTGCCCCACGATACCGAAATGGTGTTCCGGGTCGCGCTGATCGCGTTCCGGCGCGTGGAATTCGTACCAGAAATAACGCTCGATTCCGTTGGCAAACGCGAGCAAGTACGACTGAGCAAGAAAGACCGCCTGATTGGCGACGGCGCTTCGATTCGTTCCGTTGCCGTCGTCGTCCTGAATCGAATTGATAACGACGGCGCCTTTGTAGTCGCTGTTAAAGTCGTAAATACAAGCCGACGCGGCGGAGAACTCTTCCGTCTTGCCAACGTAGACTGGAATGAATCGATCGCCCTCTTTGGTTTTCGTTCCCTCGAAAAAGCGACCCGACTGGAGAACGGGATTGAAACCGGCCAGTTCTTTGGCGCATTCGGGCGCGACGATTGTCGGAGCGCTTTCCGGAACGCCGTCGCGCGTCCACCAGGCGAACCAGGAGATTCTCAGCTCGTTGAGGCTTTGGCCGAAACGCGGATTGTTCTTACCCTGTTCGAAACGTCCGGTCGATTCGTTCAGCAACGTTTCATAGTACAGGGGGACTCCGCCGAGGAGCACAAGCGTCCCTCCGGATTTAACAAATCGAGCGACCGCGTCGAAATAGGCGACGGGGAATCCTTCGCTCGGCGGCATAATCAGCATGTCGGCGTCGTCGAGGGAGATCGAAGCGAGTTGTTCCGCGTTGAGAAAAGTCGCAAGTTTGTCGTTATTGGCGTATTGGGGCGGAAGATAATTGATGAAGTCGTTTTTCGCACGCGATTGAGCGGGATCGTATCGTTCGTCGTAGAAGAAGGCGACTTTCGGATCCTTGTCAGGATAGAGCTTTTGAAGCGCGACGGAAACGACGCGGCGATTGCTCTCGCCAAAGACGGGGGGAGTCGCCCAGCCCATTTCCGTGATCCAAATCGGTTTTTCGGGCAGATCGCGTTTTTTGAGTTCCTGTCGAAACGCGTCGATTTCTTTCGCGAATTGATCGAGTCTCTCTTTCGTAACGATTCCGCCGCGATAAGGATGAATGTTGACGACGTCGAAAAACTCGCCCGCGCCCGCGTCCAGCGATTTGGCGAAGAAGTCGGCGGGAACGCCCGCAAGACCTCCGTAGACGACGACTAAGTTCGAATCGATCGCCTTGATTGTCTTGTAGGTCTCTTTAAGAAGCGTCGCGTAATTAGCGGCGTCGGGGTCGTCCTGCCAGAATCCTTTGAGATTTTCTTCGTTCCAGACTTCCCAGTACTGAATGCGATCTTTGTATCGTTCGACGCAGCGTTTGACGTATTCGAGCCAATGATCCAGGTGCTTATAGGCGGGAGAGGCCCAGCGGACGTCGTAATCGAGAATCGGCAGGAGTTGCAAGCCGAGTTTATTTGTCTCGTCGACGACTTTGTCAAGATGATCGAACGTCCACTTTCCTTCCGAACGCTCCACGCCGCTCCAGGAAAAGTCGGCTCGTATCCAGGAAATCCCCGCTTCTTTCATCAGGAGAAGGTTTTTAGGAATCTGGTTCCATTCTTCTCCGCCTCCGACGTGCGCGCAAACGCCGTACGGAGAGCCTGCGACCGTATGTTCCGCCGAGGCGGGCTGGGCCGCTTCCGCGCTCGCGGAAGCGAAGCCGTCGAAAGGAGAAACGCTCGCCGACGCCGCGAACGCTCCCAAAGCCGAAGTTTTAATGAAGTTGCGTCGATTGAATTTTGTCGACAAAGATAAAGGCGTTTTTTCCATTTTTTTGAAACCCCTCCAATAACGCATGGCAAGAAAATTTACACGGCGCCGCGAGTTCGGTCGGCGTAAGGTCATTATATCAGGCCGAGAAAGCGCAAACAAGAAACGAGGCGACGCCTTTTCAGAAAAAAACGCGAAACGAACAGCGTCGCTTCGCGTTTGAAAAAACAAGCGTTGTAGCGCGTTTTAAAGGAATATCAGCGTCATTACGATCAAAACGGGCAACAGAATGCAGACGCTGTAGCCCATATAGCCGAAAAAGCTCGGCATCTTAACGCCGCATTGTTCCGCAATCGCCTTGACCATGAAGTTCGGACCGTTGCCGATATAGGTCATCGCGCCCATAAAGACCGAGCCCAAAGAGACGGCGATTAGGAGCTGAAGCGGGATCGGAACGCCGGCCCGATCAGAACCCGCTTTAAGTTCCGCCTCGATTCTGCCGGCAGTTTCGGCGTCGCCGTTATGTCGCGCTTCCTGCAATTCTCCTTCCGCCGCGGATTTTGCCGTCTCGAAAAAGACGACGTAGGTCGGGGCGTTGTCCAAAACGGACGAAAGCGCCCCCGACGTCCAGAAGAATTCTTTGGCTTCGTTAAGTTTGATTCTGGAACCGTATCGGTCGATTTTCGAAACGATTTCCGCGCCTTTCGCGTTCAGAATCTGCAACGGCGCCTGCATGCAAATAAAGACGCCGAAGAAGAGCGCCGCGACCTCGATAATCGCGCCGAAATTGAAATCGTTATCCTTTCGAATCGCGTTTGAACCCAGGGTAAAGGACAAAAAGACCATCAATAATTGGACGATTTCACGCAGAAACATCGGCGGATAAACGCCGGTTTTAACGCCGAAGAGCGCTAAAATTTCCTGCGCGGGATCCAGAAGCATGACCGCGAGAATAACGCCTAAGAGGCAGAACAAATTCGGAACGAGTCCGTAAATTCTGACGGGCTCCGCCATCACCTCGTCGGTTACTTTTTCGAGGGGCGTCTCTTTAGGATAAAAAACGAACGTGTCGAGCAGATAATAAAGCGCGATCAAAACGCCGCATACAAAAAGCCATTCTTTCCACAAATGGAAGGTCCAAAGGAAGTTGACGCCGCGCAAATAGCCCAGGAAGAGCGGGGGATCGCCAATCGGCAACAAGCAACCTCCGACGTTGCACACGCAGAAGATGAAGAAAACGATCGTATGGATCTTATACCTGCGAAACTTGTTCGTTTCCAGCAGAAGACGAATCAGCAACATCGCCGCGCCGGTCGTTCCGACAAAACTCGCCATTGCGGAGCCGATCGCCAATATGATCGAATTGTTGAGGGGCGTCGCTCTTAAATCGCCGACGATGCGAATGCCGCCCGTGATGGAGAAAAGCGCGAACAGGAGAACGATAAAGGAGACGTATTCTCCCAAAATCGCGTTGACGAAAACTGTCGACGCTTTCGAAAACCAGTTGGCGTCCGCGCTTACGACATGGTGAGCCGGCCAGTGTAAGTCAAGCGGGGACTGATAGAAGAAGGCGTAATATCCAAGCGTGATCAACGCCAGGACGGCGGCGACGATAAATCGATGCAGATTGCTTTCCCACCAATGTTCCGTCGCGGGAATCAGAGGAAGAATCGCGATGCACAAAAGAAGGACGACGAAAGGAATCGACGTCCATAAAGGCGGATATAGGGCTTCGCTTTCCTCATGAGCGTTTTCGGCGGCGCTTGGAACGTCGCCCGAGTCGACGTCAGTCGTCTCAACGGTCGCTTCTTCGCCGGAATGATTTTGAAATTGCGCGTTTGTCCATCGTTGAGGAACTCCAAAGAGCAAGAGCGCGATATAAACGACAAAGACAACGCCAAGGGCGACAATCGTCGCCCGATAGTTTCCCGACGGTTGTTCGACGACCTTTTCCGAAGTATCGGACATTCTGAACTTTCTAAAAATTATGAAGCGTAATTAACGGCGAAAGAAATAGTCGCTTACATGGAACGACGAATACGTTCGAGATTCCATTGCAACTTCTCCTGCTGCGACATCTTAGAGAAATCGGGCGCCATGGAGAAATCCTTCTTGTCCGTCTTTTGTTCTTCTTCGGCGAGTTTGAAGTAGTCTCGCTGGAAGATTTTTTTCGCCTGCGCGGAAGCGAGCGCGTCTTGAGCCGGAGCCGCAGGTTGCGACGCCTGAGAAGCGCCGGCCATAGAGACGGTTTTCTTTTCGTTATAGCTCAGGGATTGCGCGGTCGTTTGCAAATCTTCTTCCAAAGAGCGTTTGGGCTTTATGCCAAGCTTTTGAAGATCGCCATGATACGCCTTAACCGCCTCGACGGGAGCGATTTCGCCGTCGGCGATCGCGCGAAGGTAGACGATGAAGGAGAGCTGATGATCGGCGTTGTTGATCTTACGACCGTAAAGCGCGACGCGCGCGCCGTATTTTTTAGCGTCGTAAAGCATCTGGAACGCGTCGAGCGTCGTTCCGGCGCTGCCGCCCAAAATACCGACGACGAGCGAAGAGTCGTAACGAACGAGCGACTCCATCGCTTTGGGACCGTAGTACGGAATCTTTAAGAAGACGGGGCGCCCCGCGCTTGTTACGCCCGCTAACGCGCGAACGATATGGTCGCTGACGAATTTGGGAACGTCTTCAATCGCGTTGACGGGGGCGTTAGGGCTGAACACTTCCAGGAAGTGCCGGAATCCTTTTTTCTCCGCCTCAAGTCGGAACGCTTTGTATTGGGTCAACGCTTCAAAATCGCGTTCGAGATCGTTGTTGAAAGTGATCGAATAAAGCCCGAGATCGGCGCCTCTTTTCGCGGCGATTTCGGCTTTGGAACAATTCGCATGACCGCAGAGGGCGTGGTCAAGGTCGGCGGATCGGAACGGACGGGAAGGAACCTCGCCGTAAATCGCGCCCGCGCCGGCAAGCCAAATGTCGGTGGCGTCGTTTGCGCGAATCGCAGGAGTAATATGCGTATTCTCAAAAAGACCTTCGCGGAGCGTTAAAACTTCGCTTGTGCTCGCGCTCATGAGAACGATATCGACGAGCCCCTGCTTAATGACTTCGCGAATTTGATTGCGGTAGTCGTCTAACGTCTTGAATTTCGCTTCTGAAGAATAATTCTCCGGACTCAGTCCCGGCGCCGAAAGTCCGTACGCCATGTCGCCGTCTTTCGCGTCGGCGAGGATGAAGTCGTTGCAACTGCGGTCTTGAAGAATACGCGCTAACTTGCGATCAAGCGATTTTTCCATTGTTATGCTTCTCTGTGGCGTGAATGAAGTCGAATCGGCTCTTGAAATTTTCAAAATTGCGTTTTATCGAAGGAGGTTTTTACGGCGATTTACCGCCTGCAAACCGTAAGACGACCCTCTTCAGATATTATAGACAGACGCCGCAAACCGTCAAGAATTATCGACGTCGACGCGGGATAATGAGAGATATTTGGAAGAAGATAGAATAGTTGTGCCAATTATATCGAGGAAAGACGACAAACGCATGGACCTTGCGAAGTCGCAGATCCATGCGTTTGCTTTCAAGACCTGGTTAGACCGGGTGAAACTCAGACCGTCGGGAGTTCCCAACCTTCACGGCGTGGACGAGAGAGTCTCTTGTTGCCTTCCGGCAGGTTGTCGAATTCCTCTTTTTCCGCGTTCCAGTAAACGACCTCGCCGACGGGCGCCGTGGCGCGAACTATGTTGACAAGCTCGCAAATCGTCGTGGAACGTTGTCCAATCTCGACGTCGGCGTTGCACTTCTTCTTTGTCTTGATGCATTCCGCCCAGTTTTCGATATGGTACACCGTCTCGTCGCGAGTATTTTTCGCTTCGTCGGGCAAAGACGCCGCAAGTTCTTTAGGATTAGACGAGATTTTATGACGGTTGATCTCGATCTTTCCTTTCTCGCCGGTAACAATGCAGCCGAGTCCGGGGCCGCGGTCGCCGTCGAGATCGAAGCGCGCTTCGACGCCGTTCGGGAAGAGCATCTTCATCTTGGCGCGAGGTCCGCGAACCTTCGCCATCGAGTAGTAGTCCGCGCCCGTCTCCTCTTCGGAATAGGGGCGGTTCGTGAATTTTCCGGAATCTTGAATTTCGCAAGGTTCTTCCAGAATGATCTGCGCGGGGCCGGTCAGACTTGTGCCGATAGCCATTTGCATCTGGTCGAAGGAGTGGGTGCCCCACCCGGAAACGCCGAAGCAAAGACCGCCCGCGTCGTAATCGCCCCAGTTGCTCCAGTTGTACTGGACTTCCGGACAGCATTTTCTTAACTTCGCCTGATTGGTCCACGTATCCCACCAGGGTTCGCAATCTTTGGGGTCAAGTTTATATTGAGGATCGTCGTCCGGGAAGACGTTCGGTCCGACAAAATTAGGAACCTGGACGACTTTTACTTTGCCGATCGCCCCGTTGGCCACTTGTTCGCACGCCCAACGACAGAGCGGGAGGGAACGTTGCTGCGTTCCAACTTGCGTAACCTTGCCCAATTTCTTGGCGGCGTCAGCCATCGCGCGTCCCTCTTTGATCGTCAGCGCCATCGGTTTTTCGATGTAGACGTTGGCTCCGCAAAGCATCGCGTTGATAGCGACCCAGGCGCGCTGGTGCGTCGCCGTTTCGCAGCAAACGCCGTCGAGTTTTTCCGTTTCGATCATTTTACGGAAATCGTCGTAAGGCTTGAGCCAGTCGGAACGATCTTTTAAGTAGCTGTCCAGTCGCGGTTTATAGATATCGCTAACGGCGACGAGCTGGCAGTCTTTCGCCTGCTGCACAATCGTGGCGATATACGTTCCGCGACCGCCAAGACCAACGACGCCAATACGAACTTTTTCACTCGGAGCCGTTTCTCCGTCAAGACCTAAGACGTGGGAAGCGACCAACATCGGAGAAGCGACAAGAGCCGACTTCAAAACAGTTCTTCTATCGATTTTCATAGGGAACCCTTTATGTTAGGAGATTGAACAATGACCAAACGGGAGTTTGTTTTCAGTAAGTTTTCAAAAAGATATTTTTGAACTGGAAAAACATCGGCGGACCGGGATGTATCTGCAAGCCGAAAATACCTTCTTTGGGCGAATCAGGGCGTTCGTCGACGAGCTCGGTCGTTTTGACGTCGTTAATGTACTCGGTAAACTTGTTTCCTCTCGCCTCAACCCGATAGGTGTTCCAACCGTGCATATTGATCGATTTACCAATTTCTGCGGCGTCGCCGAATTTTTCAATCTTTTTGTTTCCGTCGACGTCGAATTTGGCCGATTCTCCGCGCCACGCGATGATTTCGCCGAGCGCTTCGCCGTAAAATATCCCCATAATGTCGCCGGGGCTAATATCCGCCTGATAACCGTTAAGCCCATGATCGCGCGTATCGTCTTTCCACGCCCGATATTCGATTCCGGAATTGCCTTCGCCGGGCACGCAGAAATCGACGAGCAACGTAAAGTCTTTTACAGGCTTGCCTTTCCAGACGATGTACGTGCTGTAAGGGACGGGATTTTCTTCAGAAGAACGACCGGTAATGCAACCGTCTTCGACCGACCAGAATTTTGAATCGCCGTCCCAGCCTTCAAGGGTCTTGCCGTCAAACAAAGACACGAAACCTTCCGGAACTTCTTTGGTCGGAGGGGGCGTCGTCGAATTGGAATCTTCCGCAAAAATCGCGGTAGAAGAGGTTAGACCGAGGCTTAAAACCATGGCGGAAACGAGCAAAAAGTTCATGAATCTTTTCATATCTCTCCTTTTAACAAGAGATTTCAATTCTGAAAAAGGAAGTTTAAACTCGCGAGATTTTTGAAGAAACAGGTCTTCAAAACCTTCTGAAACGAACGCGATCAACGAATTGTTCCCGAAAGAAACAAAGCGCAGACGACGCCTGTTTGACGCTATTATAAAGTTTCAAACTGAGAAAAACAAGCGTTTTCAAAAAATATCGAAATATCGTCGGCTCCGACTTTCAATTCGATTTTTTGACAGCTTGGAGAGAACGCAGGACCGAAGAGTCGCGTAGTTTTGGAAAAAGTCGCTAAGAAGAGGCGGGTTACTATTTTGAAAGGGGGCTGATAAGAATTATAAAACGATTATCGGAACGCTACGAAACGCTGATTATTCGATCGTTCAGGAATCAACCTCGCGCGGCAAAAGGCCGTCGCGTTCGCAGTCGTTCCGATTTCGTTTTGAGAAATTGCCAAAAGAAACGTTATTCCGCTTTTTTGACGGTTAGACGAACCGTTTTAATCTCGCCTTTTTGCCAAATCTCCAGTTCTACGCCGTTTTCGTCGCAATTTGCCTTGGCGGCGTCGTATTGGTCGAGCGTGGTCACTTCCTGACCGTTCATTTTGAGGATCATCGAGCTATTGCGAACGCCCGCGCGGTACGCTTGACCGCCGGGAGTGACGTTTAACACGACGATTCCCGAACGATCGCCGGCGCCGATTCGCGCTGCGGAATCGGGAGTCGATTGAACGACCATGACGCCCCATTCTTTGTCGATTTTGTGCGTCCCCTTTTCAACGAGTTTTTCCGTAAGCGGAACGCCGACGTAACCCTCAGGCTGGATCTCAAAGCGAATCGTTAATTCGATCGGCTCCGGGGAATTGTTCCGAAGGATTTTCAATTTGAAGTCTCTATTAACGTCGATTCGTTCAATTGTCGCTTCCAAAGCCAACGGCGATTCGAGAGGCTGATCGTCCAGAGAGATAAGAACGTCGTTTGCGCGAAGCCCGGCTTTTGCCGCCGGCGAGTCTTTAAAAGGAGCGCCGACGCGAACGCCGGTAAGCGTGGGCAAATTAAGTCGGCGAGCTTCGTTGTATTCAATGATCGACGTCGGTGCGCCTAGGAACGCGCGTTCGACTTTTCCTTTTTCTCGCAATTGATTTGCGATCCAACTGGCAGTGTTCGCGGGAATGGCGAATCCAACGCCCTGATAACCTCCGCTCATCGACGCGATTGCCGTGTTAATTCCCACGACCTCTCCTCGTAAGTTGACCAGCGGTCCGCCGCTGTTGCCGGGGTTGACCGCCGCGTCTGTTTGCAGAAAGAGTTTAGAATCGCGGAAACGTTCCGTCGCGCTGATAATGCCGGCGCTAACCGACGATCCGAGCATAAAAGGATTGCCAATAGCGAGGACCCAGTCGCCGAT
>JAEEGL015231679.1_pt1 | contig 13120 bp, 7 predicted proteins | sample 9134231 | NCBI WGS metagenome assembly JAEEGL01 (sample SAMN16246548, study PRJNA631951) | gut metagenome | biome: gut microbiome; feature: rumen; material: fiber-attached | host: Bos | place: Iran: Karaj | collected 2018-10 | reverse complement strand
TCCGGAGTTAACAGTGTTGAAGACATTCAGGATCTGAACAGGAGGGTGGTCGCCCTGGGTGACAGATTCATGAAGCCTGTCGTAGCAACCTGTGACGTCCATTTTCTCGATCCCGAAGATGAGATATACAGAAGAGTCATACAGACTTCCAAGGGCTTCAAGGATGCGGACAATCAGGCACCGCTTTTCCTGCGCACCACGGATGAGATGCTGAAGGAATTCATGTATCTGGGTCCGGATAAGGCGGAGGAAGTGGTAATAACAAATACCGTTAAGATAGCGGACATGATCGATACCATCAAGCCGGTACGTCCCGACAAGTGTCCTCCGGTTATTGCCGACAGTGACAAGACTCTGACGGAGATCTGTTACAGCAAGGCTCATGAGATATACGGAGATCCCCTTCCTGATATAGTTGAAGAGAGACTTAAAAGAGAACTGAATTCCATCATATCCAACGGATTCGCCGTTATGTACATAATCGCCCAGAAGCTGGTATGGAAATCAGTGGAAGACGGATACCTGGTAGGTTCCAGAGGTTCGGTAGGTTCCTCCTTCGTGGCCACCATGGCGGGAATTACGGAAGTTAATCCCTTAAGTCCTCATTATTATTGTAAAAAATGCCATTATGTGGATTTTTATTCGGATGAAGTCAAGGCATATGCGGGCAAAGCTGGTATAGACATGCCTGAGAAAAACTGCCCCGTCTGCGGAGAGAAGCTCTTTAAAGACGGATTCGATATACCTTTCGAGACTTTCCTCGGTTTCAAGGGAGACAAGGAACCTGATATCGACCTTAACTTCTCCAATGAATATCAGAGTAAGGCTCATAAATACACGGAAGTTATCTTTGGCGCGGGTCAGACCTTTAAGGCGGGAACCATTCAGGGTGTAGCCGACAAGACGGCATTCGGTATTGTAAAGAAATATTATGAAGAACATGGCGTGGCCAAGAGAGGCTGTGAGATCAACAGACTTGCTCTCGGATGTATGGGTGTACGAAGCAGTACGGGTCAGCATCCCGGAGGAATCGTTGTTCTGCCTGTGGGTGAGGATATCAATTCATTTACCCCTGTGCAGCATCCGGCCAATGATATGACCACCGACATAGTCACTACACATTTTGATTATCATTCCATAGATCATAACCTGCTTAAGCTGGATATATTGGGACATTTGGATCCCACCATGATCAGGATGCTTCAGGATCTTACGGGAGTGGACCCCATCACCATACCTTTGGATGATCCGGGAGTCATGTCCCTTTTCAGAAGCACGGAAGCGCTGGGAATCACTCCGGAAGACATAGGAGGCGTACCTTTGGGCTGCCTTGGTGTACCTGAATTCGGTACCAACTTCGCCATGGGAATGCTTCTTGATACCAAGCCGCAGGCTTTTTCGGATCTGGTACGAATTGCCGGTCTTGCCCATGGCACGGATGTATGGCAGGGTAATGCGGAAAAATTGATAAAAGAGGGAACAGCAACTATTTCGACGGCTATCTGTACCCGTGATGATATCATGCTCTATCTGATTCAGATGGGTGTGGAGAGTTCACGTGCCTTCAGCATCATGGAGAATGTCAGAAAGGGTAAAGTGGCCAAGGGCAAATGTAAGGAATGGCCAGAGTGGAAGGAAGATATGCTGGCCCACAACGTGCCCGAATGGTATACCTGGTCCTGCGAGCATATACAGTACATGTTCCCCAAGGCACATGCGGCTGCCTATGTAATGATGGCCTGGAGAGTGGCTTACTGCAAGGTATATTATCCTCTGCAGTTCTATGCATCTTTCTTCACCATAAGAGCGGATGCTTTCAACTATGCCACCATGTGCTTCGGTCCTGAAGCACTGAAGAATAACATGAAGGCTGTTCAGGATGAGATCAAGAGGAAAAAAGATCTCAAACAGACGACAAATACGGAAGAGAAGACTATCCGTGATATGCAGATAGTTCTGGAGATGTATGCAAGAGGATTTGAATTCATGCCCATTGACCTAAAGCTCGTCAAGGCAAGACATTTTCAGGTTATAGACGGCAAGATCATGCCATCCTTAACCAGTATCGAAGGTCTTGGTGACAAGGCTGCGGAACTTATCGTAGACGGATGTAAAGGGGATGATTTCCTGTCCAAGGAAGACTTCAGGAACAGGACAAAGGCATCACAGACCATTTCGGATATTATGGCTGATCTGGGCATTCTGGGAGACATTCCGGAGACCAATCAGCTGAGTATATTTGATTTTGCAAATATGTAAAGAAACAGGAGACGGATATGGAAGAATTACGAGGCAAGCCCGTAGTCGATCATATTGCACAGGACGTGATAAAGCGAATGGCGGTTCTTGCAAAAAAGGACATCGTTCCCACATTGGCTGTTATCAGAGTGGGTGAACGCGAGGACGATCTCTCCTATGAGAGAGGCCTTACAAAGCGTTTTGAGTCTGTGGAAGCGAAAGTTGTTAACAGGATCCTTCCCGAAGACTGCAGCGAAGAAGAACTGTGTAAAGTGATCGTGGAATGCAATGAAGACGCCGGTATACACGGAATCCTTCTTTTCAGACCTTTGCCCAAGGCCATTGACGAGAAGAAGGTGATCAATCTTGTGGATCCGCGAAAAGATGTGGATTGCATGAGCCTTATAAGCAAGGCACATACCTTTGCCCAGGACGGTGAAGGACATGACCCCTGTACTGCTCAGGCGGTTATGGAGATGCTTGACTATTATAAGGTAGATCTTACAGGCAAGAACGTAGTGGTAATAGGGCGCAGTATGGTGGTAGGCAAGCCCCTTTCCCTTATGCTGCAGAAAAAGAACGCTACGGTAACAATGTGTCATACCAAGACAGTGGATCTTCCGGCTGTATGCAGGAAGGCGGATATCATCTGCGCCGCTGCGGGTGTGGCAAAAATGCTGACCAAGGATTATGTGTCCGAAGGTCAGATAATAATGGACGTGGGTATCAACTTTGCCGACGGCAAACTCTGCGGCGATGTTGATCTTGAGGACGTGAAAGATATAGTGGCATCTGCAACACCGGTACCCGGAGGAGTAGGGACCGTAACAACGTCAGTGTTGCTTCTGCACACCCTGAAAAGTGCGGAAATATCAGCTGTAGAAGGGAATTGAAAAATTTTTTAAAAAAGTTTTTTCAGCTATTACAGTTCTGTTACAGTTGCTGTGATAGTATACAGGTGTAGTCAGGAAATAGCGACTGCAACTAAACTTGATATAAGTAGTCGTCAGTAGACGATCATTTATATACTTCCCCTTTTACATGACCATTTACGTCCCCCGTGAATGGTCTTTTCCCTTATATTGGGGATTTATTAGGAGATTTATGACAGAGTGGGTTATTCATTATGAAATAGCGGCAATCATTATTCTGATTGCCCTCATAGTGCTTTTTTACGCAGGTCGAAAGATCAGAACCAGAGAATCAAGAGTATATATCTATCTGGTATATACTACTTTGCTGATGGCAATTTTTGATGAGCTGGCCACTTATACTCTTTCACGCCCGGGAATTGTCCCCGTTTGGTGTGACTATATCCTTAATATTATCTACAACATGGCAGCCTTTACGGTGTTCTGGCTCTATGCTCTCTATGTTCTCTACATGACCCATGTGGAGAATCAGTATAGGAAAAACGGAGTAAACGTACTGGTTCTTCCTCTTATCATAGAGTATATCCTTATACTCACAACACCCTGGACAAGATGGATATTCTACATCGATGAGACCAACACATATCACAGATGCGGAGGTATGGCTCCCCTTATGCTTATCGGAGCCTTTTATATGGTATTCATATCCATACTCTGTTTAAAAAAGAACCACTTCTTGGCAAGGATTCAGCAGGCGGCCATCATATTCTATACGGGAACAGCACTTGTATGCATAGTTCTTCAGATTGTATTGTCCAATTATCTTCTCAATGCATTTGCCATATCATTGGGACTTATCATGACATATATATCACTACAGGGTACTTTTGTAGATTCCGACAAGATGCTGGATGCCTACAGCTGTGAGGCTTTGAGCAAGAAAGTGGAAGCATCCCTTGAAGCAGGTAAGAGATTCTATCTTTTGATGCTTCATATGGCAGATTTCGACCGTATTAACGTAATGCACGGATATACTGTGGCCAACAACATCTTGAAACAGGTATCCGAGTATCTGGTCAATCTGATTCCGGAGCATCAGGTATTCCATGTAACAGGTCTTTATTTTGCCTGCTATATCGAAGCACCGGATGATGTTCATGTTGAGAGTTATGCAAGAAGAATAGAAGACAGATTCGCGGCTAATTTCAGAGTTAAGGACGGAATAAATGATTTCCATATTCCCTTCTGTATCGCCATGATAAAATGCCCGGATCAGGCAAAGAGTGCTTATGAGGCAACATCCATCATGAGCAGTCTGCTTGAAAAGCCAAATGTATATGCGACAAAGCATATGAGCTGGGTAACTGACGAGATGGTTCTTGAAAACAAGAGGATGGAGCAGGTTGGAAAAGCTGTCAACCGCGCCATCAGGAACGGAGCTTTCAAAGTATATTACCAGCCCATACTGGATATAGAGACCAAGAAAGTAGCGTTCGGTGAGGCTCTTATAAGGCTTTATGATGAAGAGATAGGAGAGGTGAGCCCATCAGAATTCATACCCCTTGCGGAAAAGAGCGGCGATATAGGTCAGATAAGCAATTTTGTCCTTGGTACCGTCTGTCGATTCATCAAGTCCAATAATCCTAAAAAACTGGGAATCAAACGTATAGGAATCAATATTTCGGCGGTTGAATGTGCTAAGCCCGGCATGGCTGAGAGACTTATGTCCATCTTAAGAAGTTACAACATAGATCCGGACATGCTGAGTTTTGAAGTGGCTGAGATATCATCAATCGTTGACAATAATAATGTAATAGACAATCTGGTAAAGCTTGCAAAAGAAGGCGTGCATTTTGTTCTCGACAGATACGGAGAAGGATATTCCAACGTATCCGAGCTGATCAACCTTCCCTTCAACACGATTAAGCTGGATAAAAACATTCTCTTCATGGCTTCCGAAGGAGATGATGCCTTATCTGTTCTTACGGGTATGGCAGAATTCATAGGAAAGCTTAATAGAAAGGTTCTTATGGTGGGAGTGGAGACCGAGGAACAGGTTGAAATGCTTGAAGATATCTGTTGTGATTACGTACAGGGCTTTTATTATTCCGAAGCTTTGGACGAAGAGGCTTTCATGGAATATGTAAGCAACAGGAATCTCTACGGTATTACAGACTGATAATAATTCAGATGATTTTTCCATTCTTATGATGTATAATCAAGAAAGACACAAGTTGTCTGACAGAGTATAAAAGTATTAGGAGGAAGAAGACATGGCAAATTGGGAAGAAGTAAAAGAGAAGATTGGCGCAGGTAGCAAGGTAGTTGCCGATAAGGCCAAGGAGATTATAGATGTAGCAGGTCTGCGTGCTCAGATCGTATCATGCGACACTACTATGCTTAAGGCTTACAAGGATCTTGGTAAGGCATTTTATGAAGCACATAAGGATGATGCTGCCGGTGAGTTCGCTGAGCTGATCGCTACACTGAAGAACGCCGAAGATAAGAAGGCAGGACTTGAGAAGAAGATAGCTGAGGCTAGAGATAAGGGCGCTACAGATATTGTAGACGTACCTGTAGACGAGCCCGATGATTCAACATTTGAAGAAGTTGCAAAAAAGGTTGCTTCCGATGTTGAAGATATTGCGGAAGATATTAAGGAAGAGGTTTCAGAAGAGATATTATCTGAGTAATCCTTACAGACTTATAAAAAAGAAAGATGCAGGATATTTTTCCTGCATCTTTCTTTTTTTATGTTACAGTCTGCTGAGGGTTCGCACTGAACCTCAGCAGATATTTTATTCTCCGCCTTCGGCAGGAGCAGCAGCGGCATTGGGATCAACACCGCCTGCGGCCGCGGCAGCAGCTGCAGCAGCCTCCATCTCGGCTCTCTGTTGAGCAATAATAGCTTCAGAAGCCGGATCCAGCATAAATTCGGGTGTGTGAGGACAATATGTAGGCGCCACCGTGGTTATGGGATTGCCTTCCTCATCATATGTAACTTCCTCTGTAGGAGTTGTGGCAATAGCACCGTTATAAATATTGGCAATCTCCACATCTGCGGGAAGTGTAAGTTCAAATACACCATCAACTCTGAAAGGACATGTCTCACAGGCAGGAAGTCTGCTGTATGCACACATGGTTCCTGCGTAGTGAACGTCGCAAGTCTCAGTGGGAACTGTTCCTTCGGCAAAGAGCTCGGTCTTGAGTGTTCCGTCGCAGAGGCCGGGTACAGGTAATTTTCCTGATTTTGCACAAACCGTTGCCGATACGATGCCTCCCGGAGAAGGGAAATCGGCATAAGGAAGGTCCTCGTGGATTCGCTGCATTACAGCCTTCCATAAAGTCTTGTTCAGCTGTTTTTCAGCATTGCTGGTGAGCTTGGCATTGTTATCAAAACCAACCCATGTTGAAGCAGTGTAGTAAGGTGTATAACCTGCCATCCACACATCATTGTAATCTGTAGTTGTACCGGTCTTACCTGCTGTGGCCATACCCTGGAAGTTGGCATTTGTACCGGTTCCGGATGTCATAACATCGATCATGGCACTTGTAAGCAGATAAGCTGTCTGAGGTGTGATGACCTGCGTTGTTTCGGGCTCTGTATTGTCAATAAGTACTTTGCCGTCATGGTCAACCACCTTGGTATAGAGCTTGGGCTTGATATACACACCGTTATTGGCGATGGCTGCATAGGCTGCATTAAGTTCCAGGTTGGTAACACCCTTGGTGAGTCCACCCAAAGCCAATGACTGCTGAATATCGGAATATATCTGACCATTAACTTCCTGGCCCTGTACCAGAGTCGTAAAGCCGAACTTTTGCAGATATTCATAACCAAGTTCCGGACCGATCTGCGTCAGACACTTAACCGTTACTATATTCATGGAATCCCTGATACCGTCTCTGAGAGAGGAGATACCTCTGTATTCTTCACCCCACCAGTTACGTATCGGAGTACCTTCTTTGAAATTGAAAGGAGCATCGTTCTCCACTGTTGCAAGTGTCATGCCTGCACTGTCCAGAGCAGGTGCATATGTAGACAGAATCTTAAATGTTGATCCCGGCTGTCTCATGGTACTTGTGGCCCTGTTAAGAGTTCTGCTGGCCTCTTTTTTACCGCGTCCGCCCATCATGGCAACCACGTAACCTGTGCTCTGTTCCTCAACTGTTATGGATGCCTGGGGCTGAGGTGTTATGGAGATGGTCTCCGAATTAATCTCATCGCCGGGCTCAAGTACGGCATTCTGATATTCTTCGATAGCAGCATAGGCCTCTTCTTCGGAAGAGTAGAGCAGATTGAATCTTGCATTGAACTGCTTGAAATATGCCTTAACCATCTCGGAAGAATGATTAACCTGAGTTCCGTCGGCCTTGTCTACGGTCAGACGGTAGTTCAGATAATATTTGGTTCCTTCAGGATAATTGTCCTCGTTGGCGAATTCTTCGTTAACAATCTTCTGGATCTTGGGATCCTGTGTGGAATATATTGACAGTCCGCCACTGTAGAGTAAGGTATAGGCCTGTGTCTCATTGTATCCTAAGGCAAGAAGATCATCATATACCTGCTCTGTTACCGCATCATCAAAATAAGACATGATGGTGGTATCCTGAACGGTCTCGTCAGTAGACTTGATCCTTGAATATACGTCATCGGCCATGGCTTCATCATACTGGGACTGGTCTATATAACCCTGTTCAAGCATATTTCTGAGAACCTTGTCTCTACGCTCCTTATTTTTATCGGGGTGCGAGATGGGATTGTATTTTGACGGATTCTGTGTAATACCTGCAATCACGGCACTTTCACTCAGATTCAGCTCATATACGTTCTTGTTGAAATATCTGAGGCTGGCTGCCTGAACACCCAGTGTGTTCTGTCCAAGGTTGATGGTATTGAGATAGTTGATAAGGATATCATCCTTGCTCATTACTTTTTCAAGTTCTATGGCAAGGTACTGCTCCTGAATCTTTCTCTTAACCTTCTCTATGGTACTGTTCTCACTTATCCAGTCTGTAAATACGTTATTCTTGAGCAACTGCTGGGTAATTGTAGAAGCACCCTGAGAGAGATTCTTGTCTTTAAGGGCTGTGACGCCGGCACGCATGATACCCTTGATATCAATACCGTTGTGGCTGTAGAAACGCTCGTCCTCTATTGCTACAAAGGCATGCTGCATGTCAATGGGAACCTTATCAAGAGTGACCGGGATACGGTTACTGTCTTTAGCCACAAGCTTGGCTGTCTGATTGCCCTGATTATCATATATAAATGTAGAAAATCCTGTAGGTGATACGTTGATATTGGAAATATCCGGGGCCGAATCAATGATTCCCTTGAAGACACCGATTCCGGCAGATATACCGATGATAACGCCGGCAGCCATGGCAATGAGAATAAGTCTTGTAATTATAAGGCCTATCTTTTTGCCTATCTTTGTGCCTTTGGAATTGAGTGCCACCGCTTTCTTACGTACACCCTGTTTGCTGTAATCCATTATTTTCCTCCAAAATGGTGAAAGCGTGCGCTATTATCAAAAACTGCATAACTATAGGAAGAAAGCCTTTCACCACCGATTGATTATATCAAAATAATCATATTAAATAAAGTGTTTTATACGATATTAAGAAAATCATAACAATATATTAAAAGCCTCATAATTATGCTATCATAGGGTCTATGGACAGAATGATCTCGGAGTATCTGACAATTGAAGAAAGCCGTACGGGCGAGATAGTGGAAAAAAAGTCCCGCTTTATCTGTACCCTCTTTCATGTGGAGACGGAAGAGGAGGCAATCGCCCTTATTGAGAAGACAAAGAAGCAGTATTGGGACGCAAGACACAACTGCTATGCTTTTATCGTTGGAAAGAATATGGAACTTAAGCGCTTTTCCGATGACGGAGAGCCTTCGGGAACAGCAGGGAAGCCCATACTTGAAGTGCTTGAAGGCAGGGGCCTTACATATACTCTTGCCATAGTGACCAGGTATTTCGGAGGAGTGCTTTTAGGAACGGGGGGACTGGTCAGAGCCTACAGCGATGCCAGCAAGACCGCCATAGAAGCCGGTGAGATAGCCTGCATGAAGCTGATGCAGCCCTATGAGTTCGTCATTGATTATCAGATGGTGGGCAAGATCAAATACAGTCTGAATGAGATGGGCATAGATATAACAGGCGAGGAATATACAGATGTGGTGACCATGAAGATCGTAGTTCCCATAGATATCTGTGAAAAAGTGGAAAAGAATATTACCGAGATAACAAACGGTAAAATAATTCTTGATAGAAGTTTACATGGTGTTGTATACTTGAAAAGCAAAAAAATGTAGTTATCGGTGCTTTCGTAGCATAAGGAAAGGTGGTGATCATTATATGAAAAAAGTCAAACAGTCAGACGCAAATCCTGATCCCGGGCGAAGTTGTATAGTGATTACTAAGAAAAGAGGTATGCTATGGAAGAAAAACTTGAACTGGAGAGCATAGAGCAGCTTCTTGAGACCAAGCAGTACACAAGACTTCGCCAGACTTTGTCTGAGATGAACGAAGCCGATGTGGCTGCAGCTTTGGAAGAATTGGAGGAGACTGAACAGCTGAAAGTGTTCAGAATACTCCCAAAAGACGTTGCTGCTAATGTGTTCTCATATATGGATGTTGATGTCCAGCACTTTATTATCACATCTTTGTCAGAAAGAGATGCGGGAAGCATTATTGATAACCTGATGGCTGATGATGCTACCGATCTTTTGGAAGAGATGCCTGCCAACATTGTTAAAAAACTGCTTGCTTCTGCCAGCCCGGATACAAGAAGGGATATCAATAACCTCTTAAGATATCCGGAGGATTCAGCCGGAAGCATCATGACCGTGGAGTATGTAGATCTTAAAGAGACTCTGACGGTAGAGCAGGCGACTGAAAGAATAAGGAATCTTGCAATCAACAGCGAGACCATCAATGTATGTTATGTACTTGATGCAAGAAGAACGCTGATAGGAACCGTTGCCTTACGTTATCTGCTGCTCAGTCAGCCGGATGACATCATAGGGGACATAATGGAAGAGAACGTTATCTCCGTTAATACCCTTATGGACCAGGAAGAGGTAGCGAGACAGTTCAAAAAATACGACTTTACAGCCATGCCGGTTGTAGATAACGAGAATCGTCTTGTGGGAATCATCACGGTCGATGATATCGTGGATATCCTTGAGCAGGAGGCTACAGAGGATATCGAAAAGATGGCCGCTATCGTTCCTACGGACAAATCGTATATGAGAACAGGTGTTATCGAAACCTGGAAGAAGCGTATTCCCTGGCTTCTGCTCTTGATGATATCTGCCACTTTTACAGGTTCTATTATACAGAATTATGAAAATGCCCTCAGCGCATATGTGGTGTTGACTGCATTTATCCCCATGCTGATGGATACCGGCGGTAATGCCGGAGGACAGGCTTCCGTAACCATCATCCGTGGATTGTCACTGAATGATATTGAATTCAGAGATATATGGCAGGTTATCTTTAAAGAGGTAAGAGTTGCGGGGCTCTGCGGAGTTACTCTTGCGATTGCCAATTTTGCCAAGCTAATGCTGATTGACAGAGTGGGCCTTACCGTTGCACTTGTTGTATGTTGTACATTGGTTGCGGTTGTGCTCATAGCAAAGATTGTGGGATGTACACTGCCCATGTTTGCAAAGAAGTTGGGCTTTGACCCTGCGGTAATGGCCAGTCCGTTTATCACAACGATTGTTGACGCAATCTCTCTGCTGATCTATTTCACGATTGCGACATCACTGCTAAAAATTTAATTACGAATTAATATAACTCCTATGTGATAGAAATCCATAGGAGTTTTTAATTATAAAAATTTCATAAAAAGTGATTGGAAGTTATTTTCAAAACAATGAAATTGGTGTATGCTATCTAAAGTTAGCCATTGTTAACTATGTAAAGGGGTAATTGGGAAATATATAAGAGCGGGGGCATTAAATAAAAGGGTAGGAATATATAATGTCGAAATTTAGCGTTAAAAAGCCGTTCACAGTTCTTATGGCAGTTATTGCAGCATTGATCCTTGGTTTTGTCAGTCTTGGCAAAATGCAGCTGGATCTTTTGCCGGAAGTATCACTGCCATATATTCTTGTTATTACCACTTATCCCGGCGCAAGTGCCGAAAAAGTGGAAAATGATGTATGTATTCCCATGGAAGGTGCCTTGGGAACCATCAATGGTGTAAAGAATATCTACAGTATCTGTAATGAAAATTACGGTATGGTAGAGCTTGAATTTCAGGATGATACAGATCTGGACAGTGCAATGGTTAAAGTATCCGGTGCACTGAATTCACTCGATTCATATTTGCCGGAAGATTGCGGTACGCCCTCCGTTCTGGAGATAAGTACTGATATGATGGCAAGCATCTATCTGGCAGTCAGTATGGAAGGAATGTCCATAGAAGAACTGTCACAATTCGTTGAGGACGATATAACACCTCAGTTCGAAAAGCAGAACGGTGTTGCATCGGTCTCATCACTCGGTCTTGTAGATAAGACGATCCAGGTAGAACTTAATAAAGATAAGGTAGATATTCTCAACGAGAAGATATTGGCCACAACCGACGATGCTTTTGCTGATGCAGTTGAGCAGCTTGATGATGCAAAAAAGCAGCTGGTTGATTCCGGTGAAACCATAGCGGACAACAAAGAGAAGCTGAATAAATCCCAGGCGGATCTTGAAAAGAGCAAGAAGGATCTCAAGGAAAACCAGGATAAGATAAATGATTCATGGAGTGACCTTGACGAAAGCAAGGAAGAGCTTGAGAAGAATAAGCAGGCCATGGAGGATGGCCAGAATGCACTGAATTCGCAGAAAAATGCTGCGTATAATCAGCTTTCTGAGGCCAGTTACCAGTTGGAGATTGTGTCTGCAGGTGTCAGTGATGCCGAAAGGGCGCTCTTTACTGCACAGAATGATCTTGCTGCCAAACAGGAAATACTTAAACAAAAACAGGATGCACTGGCTGCTTTGACGCCAAGTGATCCCGGCTATGCAACAGCGGAGGGTGAGGTAACTACAGCTCAGGAAAATGTTAACACGGCTCAGGGTACAGTGGACAGTTGTAACTCAACGCTTTCAACTTTTAAGAACCAGTACACAGCCCTCGAACAGCAGAAGCTTGCTGCTTCTTCTACTATAGGTAGCACCGAAGCTCAGCTCTCAATAGGTAAGGCACAGCTTTCCAGCGCAGAAGCCCAGATTGAAAGTGCGGAGAAGACTCTTAAGGATTCCCAGAAGCAGATAGATGAAGGCTGGGACAGTATCAAAGACGGTCAGGAGACCATTAATGACAGCTGGGAGTCAATCAGAAAAGGTGAAGGAGATCTGAGAGACGGCTGGGATGATTATTATGATGCCGTTAAAGATTATGAGAAGCAGAAGGCTGAAGCTATCAAAAAAGCCAATGCGGACGATCTTCTGGATCTTGAGACTCTGGCGGGACTTATATATGCCCAGAACTTTGAGATGCCTGCAGGTTACGTGGACGACGAACTTGACAATTCATGGCTTATCAGAGTGGGTCAGAATTATGAAGAAGTCAGTGAAGTAGGAGATATAGTTCTTTGCAACATTCACAATGTGGGAGATATTAAGCTCAATGATGTAGCTGATATCTCGATCATTGACAATTCGGAGGATTCTTACGTAAGACTGGGCGCTGAAGAAGGCGTGATTCTCTCGGTATTCAAGGCAAGCACTGCCGGTACCAATGACGTAAGTAAGGCGGTAAGGGCTGAGATAGATGTACTCGAAGAGGAATATCCCGGACTGGATATCCTTGTAATGGTGGATCAGGGCGATTACATCAATATGATTGTTAAGAGCGTGCTTCAGTCCATGGCTATAGGAGCATTGCTGGCCATAATCATACTTGCCCTCTTCTTAAGGGATGTTAAACCTACGTTGGTTGTTGCCATAAGCATACCTCTCAGTGTTCTTACGGCACTTATATGCATG
>JAEEGL015104501.1_pt1 | contig 13120 bp, 3 predicted proteins | sample 9134231 | NCBI WGS metagenome assembly JAEEGL01 (sample SAMN16246548, study PRJNA631951) | gut metagenome | biome: gut microbiome; feature: rumen; material: fiber-attached | host: Bos | place: Iran: Karaj | collected 2018-10 | reverse complement strand
GCGGCGAGGGCTAAAAGCGGCAATGTGCGGAAGAAAATGTTTTTCATGATGGAAAAGTCTAGTACAACTCAGCGCGATAATCCATAAAAATCGCCTGCGGCTTCACCGGAAGCCACAGGCGCCAAAGGTTGGTTGCCGCACAAGGATTCGAACCTTGTCAAATTGATCCAGAGTCAATTGTGCTACCATTACACCATGCGGCATCAAAATCGTATTAAATAGTTTACACTTCGGGCGTAATTTTGGCAACTGTTTTTTTGTTAAACGACGGACAAATATTGGTCGTACCTCTCGACTTTCCTCTCTACACTTTGCACTTTCCACTCTCAGCCAACGCGCGTCGATATGCGGCAACAGGATTCTCGGCTCGCGTGATGGGGCGTCCCATTACAAGCAGGTCGCACCCGGATTTGGCCGCGTCGGCCGGGGTCATGATGCGCTTCTGGTCTCCGACGTCGCCTCCGGCGAAACGGACGCCAGGCGTCACCGTAAGGAATCCCGCGCCGCAGCGCGCCTTGACGGCGGCGGCCTCAAGCGGCGAGCAGACGACGCCGTCCAATCCGCATCGCGCCGCGTTTTCCGCGTAGCTGAGGACCGTCTCCGCCATGGGCGTTCCAATCAGAAGTTCGTCGCGCAACATTGCCGCGTCCGTCGACGTGAGCTGCGTGACCGCAATGAGGAGCGGCCTCGTGCCATCCGGCCGGACAAGCCCCTCGAGCGCGGCCTTCATCATGGCGGATCCGCCGGCGGCGTGGAGGTTGACGATGTCGACGTCAAGGCGCGACAGCACCGCCATCGCGGATTTCACGGTGTTCGGGATGTCGTGGAGCTTGAGGTCGAGGAATATTCGATGCCCTCTTGCCTTGACCTCGCGGACAATGGCGGGCCCCTCGGCGTAGAAAAGTTCCATGCCGATCTTTACGAAGGGCTTTCTGTCCTCTGCTGAAAACAAGTCCAGAAAAGCCAGTGTTTCCCTCCCCGTCGGGAAATCAAGGGCGATAATGACGTCTTTGCTCATAGCCACTTAACCGCTCAACCGCTTAATTGCTTAACCGCAAAAAGGCATGCCGTTCCATTGTCTACTTCAGCAGTATCATCGTCCCGCCGCCCATCTGGAGCTCGTAGCAGCCCATGTCGATGCGCTTGCCGAAGAGACGCGGGTTGCCGAGGAGGTCGACGGCGTCCGTCAATGCGCCAAAGGCCTCGTTCGAGCCGGTGTTGCGGCAGGGCGAACCTGCGTTGAAAGTGTAGCGGCCTGGCTCACGCTGGCGGAGCTGCGGGTCGCGCGCGGTGTTGCCGTTTTCGCGTTCCGTGGCCGCCGCGTAGCAGCTGTAGGTGACGGACGCCGATCCTGGCGCGAGGCCGGTCACGCACGCCGGGCTCCAGACGATGGTGTTGGCCATCGTCACCGTGGAGGCGTTGAGTTTCACATCAACGGACGAGGCGCTGACCGTGAGGCCGGAGGCCGGGGCGACGCCGTTGTCCGCGACAGTGCAGTTGACCACCTTCGTGGAGCCGCTGGCGAAGAGCCCCTGGTAGGCGTTGTAGGCCGCGTTGCCGGCGATAAGGCAGTTGACGACGGTCCCGCCAGAGGCGTAGATGCCGCCACCCTGCGCGCCGTAGTTGGATGTGACCGAGCAGTTCGCAAGCGTCCCAGCCGTCATATAGACGCCGCCGCCAACATGGTCTGATGTGGTGTAGGAAGTCGTGGTCTTCGCGTAGTAGATGCCGCCGCCACGCGCGCAAAAGTTGCCCACAATCACGCAGTTCGTGACAAGTGCGGAGGCACCTGCGATGTAGATGCCGCCGCCGCTGTGAACGGCCGAGTTGTTGGAGACGACGCAGTCCGCGAGAACTGCGGACCCGAAGACGCCCACGCCGCCGCCAACGCCCACGTTCGCGTTGCTGTTGCCGGACCCCTCACATTCCGCGATGAGACAGTTTTCGGCGCGCCCCCCGTTCAACTCAAGGCCGCCGCCGGTGGATATTCCGCCACGGCAACGGAGGATGCGGCAATTTGTGACGAGTCCCGCGTCTACGCGGACGCAGCCATTCGGGACGCCCGAAGCGGCAGGGTTGCCGTTCCAGTTGCAGTCGCGGACGGTAACGCCCTCAAGAACGGCGCCGACGTTGTTGAGGAAGAAGGCGGCCCTGGATGTCCCGGTCGTCACGTCGCCGTTCTTGCCGAAGAAGGCCGTCGCGGACGGGCCGTTTTCGCTGTGGACGCGGACGTTGCCGGAGAGGACGCCCCACTTCTCGCGAATCGGGTAGTCGCCGTCCGCGACGACGACCTCGACCTGCAGGGCGGGATCGTAGAGCGCGCTGTTGAGGACCTCGCAGATGTCATTTGTCGCCGTCTCGGGCGTGGCGTAGGGCCAGACGCCGGAGCCAGTGGTGTTGACGTAGATCTTCGCCGTGCCGATGCCGACGCACCCGGCAATCGCACTTGTCGCGGTCTGGCCGCCGGCGGTCGCCGTGAGCGAGACGTCATGACGGCCGTATGTCGCATAGTGGACGGTGATTTCGGAGCCGTCCGACGACTGCGAGACGAGTGTGCCAGGACTGAACTGCCAGTCGTATGTGACGCCTCCGGCGCTGGCGCCGCCCGCGACGTTGGCCGTGAAGGTAACGTCTAGTTCGTCGAAGCCCGTCGTCGCCGAGGCCGCGAAGGAGCAGCGGAGCGGTCCCTCGTCGGGCGAGGCGGCCTCGTAGCAGCCGATGTCGGGAAGAGCCGTGCCGTCGCCGTCGCCGTCCTTCGGGCGGACGTTGCCGGCAAGGTCCTCCACGACGCCGTCGATGGCCGCGGCGGCGTCGATGGCCGGCGAGCCGGTGCCAAGGGTGTAGTCGCCGTTCGCCGTGTCGGTGAAGAGCGGGTCATCGTCGAGGAGGTTTCCGACATTCGCTGCTGCTGAGAGGAGCGGGCTGTCCGCGGCGACGGCGGTCAGGTTCGTCGCGAAGGATGCGGCGGCGACGAACTGGACATTGCAGAGCGCCTCTGAGGCGACACCGGCGCCATTGCCGTAGATGACGTTGTTGCGGACGATGGCGCTGGCGTGGTTCACGTAGATACCCGAGCCGGTCTGGGCCGTCGAGGTGTTGCCGACGACCGTGTTGAACTCGAAACGCGAGGAACCGTCAATGTAGACAGCTGCGGCATTCTGGTAGGTCTTGTTGCCGGTAAAGAGACAATTGCGGATCGTCCCGCCGGAAAGGCGGGCGGCGGCGCCGTTCTTGGAGTAGCTCGTCGAGCGGGCGCCGTTGTTCCGAAACTCGCAGAACTCCGTCGTGCCGCTGGTCTGGTAGAGACCGAGGGTGCCGGAAGCCGTGCCCGTACCCACATTGTTGGCGATGAGGCAGTGGCGGATGGTGCCGCCGGAATTGCGGACAGTGCCGTTGCCGTTGCTGTTTGGAATCGTGTTGTTGGTGATCACGCAATACTCGAGGGTGCCGCCGGAGATGTGGATGGCCGCCCCGACGCCCGCGACGGCGTTGTTGCTGCGGCCGCACTTGTTGCCGTAGAGTTCGCAGTGGGTGATGAGGCCGCCCTGCTGGCGGACGGCGCCGCTGTCGTCGGTCCCCTGCGTGTTGCGGATGACGCAGTTGGTGACGGTGCCGGCGTAGAGCCAGAGGCCGCCGCAACCCGAATCGCCGTTGTCGTAGGAGTCCCACCAGCCCTTCTCGATCGTGAAGCCGGAGATGACGGCCTTGGCGTTGCGGACGCAGAGGACGCGGTGCTTTTTGCCGTTCTTGCCGTTCGGCGTGTTCCAGCCATCGGCGTTCTGGTGGTTCCAGCCCTGGAGGAAGGTGGCGGACGGGCCGTCTTCGCCGATGACCTCGACCGGGCGCGTGACGTAGGTCCAAACCGTCGGGCACCGGTAGGCGCCTGCGGCGACGATGACGCGGCCGGGGGCGTCGTCCGTCGCATAGACGGCGTCAACGGCGTCCTGGAGATTCGTGGCGGCCGTCTCCCGCGTGGCGTAGGGGTAGACGGCGTTCGCGTTGACCGGGACGACGTAGGCGACGGTGCCGCGCGCGTCGATGGCGGTCCGCATGGTGGTGGCGGTTTCGTTGCCGAGCGTCACGGTCAGCCGCACGGCGTGGCGTCCGGCGGGGATGGAGGTCCAGGTCGGGGAGGCGTCGGTTGAGTCCACCGTGCCGTCGCCGTCGAAGTCCCAGGCGTAGGTCGCCGCGCCGGACTTGCTGACAGTTGCGGTCAAAACGGAATCGCCGCCGGCGACGAGGACAGCGGGCGACACGTCGAAGGCGACCTCAAGGGCGCCTTCCGAAGAGGACGCGATGTACTCGTAGGCGCCGCAGTCGGGTGCCGCGCCCTGTGGGCGGGCCGTGCCGAGAATGTCGGACGCAACTCCGGAAATCGTTTCGGCGGCGTCGATCGCGGGCGAGCCGAGGCAGAGGGCGTAGTCGCCATTCGCCGGGTCGGCGAAGAGCGGATCGTCTGTGACGTTGGCGGCGCTGGTACCGCCCGTCGCGTAGATTTGCGAACCAACGTTTCCAAAGACGACATTGTTCTTCGCCGTGCCGGCCGTCTGCTTGAGGCCGGAGCCGAGGGCGGAGGAGGAGTTCTTTGAGATGGTGCAGTTATAGAGGTTGCCGCGGTCCATCCAGACGCCCGCACCGGCGCCAGAACCGGAGTTGCCGACGATGAGGCAGTTGCGGACGGTGGGGGTGCCCGTCTGCCCGACGTTGTGCGCGCGAATGGCGACACCGGCGCCCTCGGCCTTGCTGGAGGTGTTGCCGCGGATGACGGAGTTTTCGAGAATGCCGGCGGAGATGCTGACGCCCGCGCCCCCGTTCTGTTCGTTGAGATTCAACTTGTTGTTGACGATGGTGCAGCCCGTGACGCGCGGGTTGTACAGGTTGTTATTGCCGGCCATGTAGATGCCGGCGCCGCTCTTGTTACACGAGTTGTAGGCGACGAGGCAGTTGCGGAGCGTTCCGCCGCCGAACATCGAGACACCGCCGCCGTTGCCCTGGCCGTTGCCCGGACGGGTCATGTTGTTGTTGGTGATGACGCAGTTCTCGACGAGGCCGCCCGACATTCGAATAGCTCCGTAGTATCCGGCACCGGAACAGTTGCGAATAATGCACCCGGCGGCCGTGCCGGCGGTCACGACGAGCGCCGGCGCCGCCGCGCCCGTTTCGTTGTTTGCGCTGCCGGTCTTGCCGTCGGAGAGCGTGAGGTTCTCAAGGCGGGCGAGTTCGTGCGAGAGGGTGAAGATGTAGGCCGGGGCCGCCGTCGCCTTCGGGCGGATGATGACGCCCTCTGCCGTTGCACCCTGTCCAACGATCTTGATTGGCTTGGAAATCGAAAGGCGGTCTGAGGTGAGGCGGTACTCGCCCGCAAGGACGCGGATTTCGCCGCCGTCCACGGCGACCGAAACGGCGTGGTCGATGTTCGCAAAGGCGGTGGCGGCGGAGGTGCCGTCGTTCCCATCGTTGCCGTCCTCCGCGACGTAGAGGACACCGCCGAATGTGGCGAAGAGGGACATCGGGGCGGTTACTGGGAAAGAGATGGTTGAGGATGTGGCCGAAACGGTAGCGGGAACGTCGTTCGTCCACTTGTAGAAGGAGTGCGAGGCGTCGGGCGTCGCCGTCATGGTCGCCGTCCCGCCGCGGACGACCCACTGCTCGGCGGGCGAGACGGAACCGCCGGCCTCGGCGGCGGCGGTGACGCGGCACTTGATTTCCCACTGCCATTCAAGGCGGCGGTAGGCGGCAGGGGTTGGATGGACGTATGTAAACGCCGTTCCGACCCCGTTTGACACGACGTCGCGGTTTACATCATAGAGTTTCCATCCCGTGCAGGTGGCTGCAACCGTTCCAGCCACGTTCGTCCAGACTTCTGGGCAGGAGACGGCAAGAGTCTCGCCTGCGGACATGTTCGATTTCACGCCGTATGCCGGTGTCGGCAAACCGATGTCATCGGGGATGCCGGAAACTTCAAAATGATGGCTGTCGTCGGTATCGCCTTGGAGAAATCGGCGAACATCGACGGCCTGATTCGCGGCGATCTCGGCGTCCGACAGCTGGCGGTTGTAAACCCGGATGCAGTAAATCGAGCCGGCGAAGTGATTGCCGTTTTTCGCCGCGCGCGTGCCTATGGTCGTTTGCTCGCCGTTGGGACCGTAGTAGTTGTTGCTGGGCGACACGAGGTTTTCGCCGTTGCCGATGGCGCTGGACGGCGCGGACGAAGAGTAACGGACCGCCACCCGGTTCGTAGCCGTTCCCGAAGTGAATGTGTAAATTGATTTTGAAGGATTGGATTTGCTACAGGGGATGACCGTGTTGCAAAAGGTGCCTTTACCCGTGCTGTCCCAGATTGCAAATTGGATTCCAGAGGAGGTTGACGACTGTAGCAGCACTAGGCCGCCCTTGCCAACGTCCGCTGCATAGACGATTTCCAGCGTCCCGCTTACAGCCTTGTTGAACGTCTCGGCCGTGTCGGCTACGGAAAGGATGCCGTATGACGACGCCGTCCCCGCGAAATGCATGCGGTCGGCGCCGACCGTGACGCCTGTCAGGGAGAACTCGCGTCCGCCGACGAGATCCTTCCAGACCGTCGCGGACGGATTGTGTACGCCTTCCCCGGCGTTCTCGTAGCCGTCCCAGCAGGCGAGGAGGCCGTTCTGGACATAGCGCGCCGCAGTGTCGCCAAACGAGAAGGCGGCCGTCAGAACGGCGATGGTTGTTACTAGTGCTGGATTCCTCTTCATGGTCGTTTTCCTTTCCGTATTTCAAATTTACCGCAAAAGCAGCATGGTGCCGCCGCCGACTTGGATCTCGTAACAGCCCATGTCGATGTGCTTGCCGAAAAGGCGCGGGTTGCCGGCGAGGTCGGTGGCGGCCTCGGGCGCGCCATAGGCGGCGTTCGAGCCGGTGTTGCGGCAGGGCGAACTCGGGCGGAGCGTGTAGTCGCCCGCCGCCGGATTGCGGAAGGACGGATCGCGCGAAATGTTGCCGTTCGCGCCGTCAGCCTCGCCAAAGCGGCTGTAGGCGACCGGGCCGGAGGTGCGGATCACATCGCCGCCGTTGTTAATCGCGAAGACGCAGTTGGAGATGGATCCGCCCGCCACGCTCGCCGCGATTGGCGAAGACGCCGTCGTGCCGAAGCCGTTCGTAACGACCGTGCAGTTCACGAATGAGCCGCCGGTCGCGTAGAGTGCCTGGGCTGCCGTGCCCGCGACCGCGCCGCGGATTAGGCTGCTCTTCATTGTGCCTCCCCCCACGCGCACGGCTTCGCCGCCGCCTTTCTCCCGTTTCGTGTCGCCGAAGACGCAGCGCTCGACTGTGCCGCCTGTCTGATGGACCGCCCCGCCATAGTGTCCGCCGGAACCCTTCGCGTAGCAGTTGAGTACCTGGCTGTCGCGGAGGATGCCGCCAAGGACGTAGGCCCCGCCACCGCTGGAACCATCCGCGCCAGCGACGTGGCAATTTGTGATGACGCAGTATTCGGCCGTGCCGCCGTTCTGCACGGTGAGGCCGCCGCCGTGCACAACCGCGCCGGAGCTGGTGGACTTGTCGCTGTAGCAGTTGCGCACTATGCTGTGGGTGAAGAGACCCGTCCCGGAGACGGAGACGGCGCCGTATGTCGAACGGTCCGTCACGGCATCCGTGACGACGCAGTTTGAAACGACGCCGGCGGAGATGCGAAGACTGCTCGCGCCGTAGTCGCTGGTGTTCCAGGCGTCCGAATGCGCGCTGGAAAGCGTGAAGCCGGTCAGGAGCGCCTCATCGTGCGTGAGGTAGAAGTGGTGGCGGGCGTCGTAGATGGAGTACGCCGCGCGAATTGTCGTCACTTCGGGACCGTTGACGCTCTTCAGCGTGATCGGGAATGAAAGCGCGATGTACGGGTTCTTGATGGTGTACGTGCCGTTCGTGACGGTGACGGTCGTCGCCTTCGACTGGTCGACGATGATCGTGTCGAAGACATCCTGGATGTTCGGCGCGGCCGTGGCCCACGTGGCGTAGGGCCAGACTGGGGTTTCATTCGAGGCGTCGACGAAGATTGTCTGGGTGCCAATCTTCACGCAGGAGGCGACAGAGGCGGTCGCGGTTGTCCCGTTCTCCGCCGTGACCTCTAGGGTCACGTCGTAGGCACCGGGCTCGGCGTAGGTAGCCGTCGCGGATGCGCCGTCGTCGGACGTGGTGACATCCGTCGCGCCGGGGAGTGTCCAGACGTAGGTCAGCGTCCCCTGTGAGCCCGCACCGCTTGCGGCGGCCGTGAAGGAGACGGTCGTGGCGTCGGCGCTTTCGACGGAATCAGGCGAGAAGGAGCACTGGAGCGCCCCCGTAGAGGCGTCGGGCGCCTCGTAGCATCCAAGGTCGGGGGCGGCCATGCCGTTGCCGTCGCCATCCTCGGGGCGGACGTTCCCGGCGAGATCGTCCGTTACCCAGTCGGCGCCGACGGCCGCGTCAATCGCGGGCGAGCCGGTCGAGAGCGAGTAGTCGCCACTTTGAACAGCGGCGAAGAGCGGGGCATCGTAGATGTTGTCCGTGCCGTATGTCGTTCCCGAAGCCGTCCCCACGACGTTTGTCGCGAACGAGGCCGCCGCCGTGAAGGCGATGTTACAGTTCGGCTCAGACGCGACACCGGCGCCATTTCCAAAGATGATGTTGTAGCGGCAGACTGCTTTCGAGCCGTTCAGGTAAAGGCCGGAGTTAGATGACGCCGTCGAGGTGTTGCCGACGACGGTGCAGAACTCGACGGTGCCGCCCGTCTGGTAGATGCCGCTGCCATAGGTTTTCGACTTGTTGCCGGCAACGAGGCAGTTGCGGAGCGTACCGCCGCCGACGAAGACGCCGCCCGCAGAGTTCTGCTCGTAGCTGTTGTTGAAGTTGTTCGTGATCACGCAGCGCTCGGCCGTGCCGCCGATGATGGAGAGTCCCTGTCCGCGGCGCGCGTTGTCGCTTGAGACATCCACGTAGTTGTTAGCGATGACGCAGTCGTGCAGGTAGCCGTTCGACATCCACACGCCGCAGCCCGTTCCATCGGTGGCGCTTTCCCTCGAGCGTGACGTGTTGTTTCGGATCTCGCAATGGGCGACTTCGCCGTTGGTCATATAGACTCCGCCCCCACGGCCCGCGTATGACGTGTTGCCGGAATAGTAGCTGCTGTTGTTTGTTATGACGCAGTGGGTCAGCAGCCCCTTGTCAATGCGGACTGCGCCTCCGCAGTTGTCGCCGTGGTTTCCGCGGAAGACGCAGTTGGAGACCGTGCCGTTTTGCAGCCAGACCGCCCCGGGGCGGCTTCCGAAAAACTGGCTGTACCAAGTGGCGCCGGTCAACGTGAAACCGGAAAGGAGGGCCTTTGCATCCGTCATCCGAAACACATGCCGGTAGCTGGAGTCCTGCGTGTAGCGCGCCTGGACGGTGGTCGCGCCGGGACCGTCCGTGGAGAGCACACGGATGGGCCTTGCCAGCAAGATGCACTGCGCGTCCGTGTAGTAGCGGCCCGGCCCGACGATGACCGTTCCGGGCGCCGCGTCCGACGCCCAAACGGCGTCGATGGCGTCCTGAATCTTTGACGCGGCCTTTTCAGGCGTGTCGTATGGGTAGGTATCGGAGCCGGTTGTGGAGACGTAAGCCGTAGTTGCCGCGACGGAGACGACGCCGGGCGCCTCGAACTCCGCCGTGCCGACGCCGTCCGTCACGATGAGCTTCACCGTGTGGCGTCCGTAGCCGATGTCGGCGAAGGTTGCGGTAGCGCCCGTCAGCGAGGGCTGTAAAACGCCGTCGAGGTACCAGGCGTAGGAGACCTCGCCCGCCGCGTCCGCGACGTTCGCGGTGAATGTCGGGCTGGCGCTGTCAAGATATGTCTGCGCCGTGGAGTCAAAAGAGCAGACAACGGAGCCTGACGGCACGAATTCGTAGCAGCCGATGTCGTTCGCCGCGCCCTGCGGGCGCGTCGTGCCGGCCAGGTCGGCCTTGATCGCGGCGTTCGGGTTTGCCGAGTCAATCGCAGGCGAGCCGTGGCGGAGCCGATAGTCGTGCGCAGCGGCATTAGCAAAGAGCGGGTTCGCCGCGACGTTGCCGTCGCCTTCCGTGAAGGAAGACAGCGCAAGGGTGATGACATTTGTCTTGAAGGTGCCGGCCGAGACATATGTATCTGACGCGCCGGCCGTCGTCGGGTTGCCGTAGATGACGTTGTTCAGGGCCGTGCCGCCCGTCATGCGGAGGCCGGAACCGTCGCCCGCGTTGTAGGATGACGAGTTCCCTGCGATTGTGCAGTTCTCGATGCGGCCATTCGCGAGAAGAACGCCGCCGCCGTATGTGCGCGCCCGGTTCTCCGCGACGAGACATCCCCGGAGAACTGCGCCGGCATTGTTCATGTATACGCCAGCCCCCTGCTTGGTAAAGCGCGTGTTGTTGGAGATGACGCAGTTCTCGACGAGCGAGGCACCGTCCGCCATGTAGATGCCCCCGCCCCCAGTGGCCATGAAATTGCCGGAGGATTCCACATAGTGGCCGTGATTGTCGGCGACGAGGGAGTTCCTGAGCGTCCCGGTCTTGATTGACACGCCCGCGCCGCGGTCTCCGGCCGAGTTGTTGGTGATGACGCAGTTCTCCGCCATGCCGCCGACGATCAGGAGGCCGCCGCCGTAGCCCGTCGTATTGTTGTTGTAGCGGACGGCGTTACCGTAGATCACGCAGTTCCTCAGAATGCCGCCGGAGCCGAGATAGACGCCCGCACCGCCGTAATCGGTGCTTTGGTTGCCGCCGCGGCAGCGGCGGATTATGCAGTTCTCCACGGTGCCTTTGTAAAGCTGGAGGCCGGAAGCGGAGGTCTTTTGAGATGGATTGTAGATGAATCCGCCCTGAATTGTGAAGCCGCTGACATACGCATTGGCGTTGCGCACCTCCATGACCCATCGGTACGTGGCGCTTCCTTTGTCTGTCAGGTAGTTGGAACCGGCCACATTTGCGGCGTTGCCGTCAAGGAAGGTCGAGGCAGCGCCAGCACCAATGAGCCTCACGGCGTTCGTCACGATCATGTCGCAAGACGTTGTGTTCAGCCAGGTGCCGGGACCCACGTTGATGATCGAGTAGTCGCGGGCGACGAAGAGCGCGCGCTTCGGCGTGGCGAAGGCCGTCGCCCATGAAAGGCCATCTGCCGCGTCATCGCCGTTTTCCGCAACATAATAGACGTTGCCGAACATCGGGGCGAGGACGACGGATTCCGTCACGGTAAAGGTGTAGGGATTGGCCGAGGAGACGGCTGTTCCGGCGGAGTTAGTCCAGACACCAAATGCGTTGGAGGCAGAGTCGGGCGTAGCCGTCACGGTCGCCGTGGCGCCGTGGGCGACCCACTGCGATGCCGGGGAAGCCGTGCCACCGGCTGCGTTCGCGGTGGCGACGATGTGCCTGACCTGCCAGTTCCAGACAAGTTTCATGGCGCCTGAACCGGAATAGTCGATGACGCAGGTGTGATCGTCCTCGCCCGCGTTCGGCGTGGCTGAGGAACGCACGGGCGTTTCGACATCTTCGGTGACGGCGTAGAGGTTCCAGCCCGTGCAGAAGGCCGTAGTGGTCCCAGCCGCATTGAGCAACACCGAAGCCGGGGCCGTATAGGTATGGACTCCTGCCGAAGGAGACACGGCAAAGCCGTAGGAGGGCGAATCGCCGGAGGCGTATGCCCAGGGCGAACCCTCGACCAGAATGCTGTTGGAAAGGTCCTCCGCCGCGCCGTAGGTCAAGAACGCGGCGTTGTTCACGGTGTCGAACTCGGCCTTCACCCAGTCGGCGTTGTTGACAGCGTCGCGAATGCGGACTTCGTCGGCGTAGCCGGTGTATTTGCTTGAAAACATCGAGGGATTGACGGATGTGGCGAGTTCCTTTGCCGCCGTAATGGACTGCGACTTCTTCGAGGCGCCGTTGGAGTAGATGACGCCGGTAGTGTTGTTGAAAACGACTGTGATGTGCACCCATGCCGACTTCACCGAGTCGATTGTAGCCGTCTTTGCGCTATTGCCGGCTCCGTTCATGCCGATTGTCTTCTTCGTGATATCGCTGCTGTTGGAGGTCCACTGGAAACAGACGTACCAGCCGTCCGCCGTTGAATCCCACGCTGTCTTGCCGTAGAAGAGCATGGGGCTTGTGGAGGAGATGACGGCGGAGGCGTCGTACTTGTACCAGCCGGACAGGGTGAACGTGTTTCCAAGCGCCAGGTGGCTGAAGTTCGGCAGCCTGACAGTCGCGGCCTCCGGAACATACCGCCCCTTGCCCACCTTCGCGTCAACGCCGACGCAGGTCTGGTCGTAGGCCGCGTCAACTGTTCCGTCAAGCGAGTGCGCCGTGGCGTCTTCAGCCGTGCCAAAGGCCTCGCCGAAGTGCCAGACGCCCGCGTAGTTCGCGGCGGACCAGACGCCGGAGGGCGTGTTGGCGGGCGGATTGGGGTCGGACCAGCGGAAATGCAGTTTCGTGCCGGTGCCGCTGAGGGCGGGAACGCCGACCCAGACAAGGGATGTGCCGTCTGTATCCCAGGTGTCAATCTCGTGGGAGAGGGAATTGCCGTCCGCGTCTGTGAAGGAGATGTCTGCGCCACCTGTCGCGCAATCGGCGTAGGAGAAGCCGGAGATGCGCTCGGGCGAGATGCGCACGAGGACGGGGAAGTTCTCAAGGGTTGAGGCCCCTGTGTACCCTGACACGGTGATGTCCGCCGCCTTGCGCGGAAGCGCAAACACAGAGGCAGCCGTCAGAACGGCGGCAAAAAAAGAAAGTCTTTTCATCATAATCATTCTCCCCAAAAAAATTATCTCATATTTAACATCCAATGTCCAATCTCAAATCGCAATTTGCCTTTTATATTGTATAAACGCCAATCATCAGCTCAGTCAACCCCAACGACGAAACGACCAAACGATTAAACGGTTCAACGAACCAACTGGCCAACTGGCCAACTGACCAACTGACCAACAGAAAGGGGCCGCATCTGGCATACGCCAGATGCGGCCCCGAAATAAATCCCGGCAACGCGCTACTCTCCCACGGGCAACCCCCGCAGTACCCTCGCCGATGAGACCCTTCACTGCCGTGTTCGGAATGGGAACGGGTGTAACCTTCTCTCCATGGTCACCGGAAAAGTTTGCTCCCGCCTGGGCGG